>JGI12631J13338_1000478_pt1 | contig 12343 bp, 8 predicted proteins | sample BlaSpr_A8_Ref_O1_FD_13338 | JGI IMG/M metagenome (IMG submission 13338) | reverse complement strand
CCCGCCTTGCCCAGGGGCGAGCAGACGCAGAATCGCACGCGCCGGGCCGGCGTGATGCGATTCTGCGTCTGCTCGCCACGAGGAGCCGGCTCAGTGTGTTTTGCGCACCGACTTGTCGAGTTCACGCAGCGCGTCATCGAGTTGCTCACGGCAAGCCGCGGCCAAGTCGATCTCCCGCTGATAGAGCAGACCGTAGGTGAACGTGTCCTCGCCGGCGGTCTGCGCGGCTTCGGCCTGCTGACTCAGATGTTCCCGGCTGACCACGCTGTCTTGGTGCTCTCCGAGCAGCGTCTGGATGCCCTTGGCTTGCTTTGCTACCTCGTNCTCCCCGGTGGCTGCCGCGGTGTAGCGAAGTCGCTTGGCGCGCTTGCGGATGCTGTGCAGTGCCTCGTCGAGATCGCGCCCGGCCTCGTCCTCTTGGTTGTCTCGCCCCAAGTCGTCAGCGGCCTTCGCGGCCTTGCGGACTTTTTTGTAGGCGGCATCAATGGTGACCGGCGCCGCTTCCTCACTCAACGAGGCGTCAGGGACTTCGGCCACCGTCGAGTCGAGGGCATCGAGCAGACGGAAGTATCGCTGCGACCGCATTGCCAGCTGCGCCCGCCGCAGCCCGGTCTGATAGCGGCTCCGGGCGCCCTCGACCAGGCGCTGCCGTACGGGTCCGCGCACCAGCTCCGATGCTAAGTGGTCCAGTTGATGCTCGTAACGCTCGGCAAGCACCTCGGCATCGCGCGCCACGCCCAAGACGCCGGCAAGCTCCCGCAGTTCGTTGAGGACGCGCGCGTCGTCGGACAATCCGAACGAATCCTGGGAGACCCGCAGCAGGCTGCGGATCTTGCGGATGGTTACCCGCATCTGGTGGACAGCGTCGTACGCATCGGCGCGTACGGCCCGATCCCATACCAAAAGCTCGTCGACATGCTGGGCCACCGCACGGTGTACCGGGTCCTCGGTGGGCGGCGTGCCATCGGACCGCACCGTCGCGCCGAGCACCCGTGCCAGCTTGGAACCGTGCCCGGCGGGTGCGGCACCGGCATCGAGCAGCCGGTTGCTCAACCGGCTCAATAGCTCGGTGTCCGCGGTCTCATTCGGTGCCCCGTTCTTTGCCTCGCTCTTTGCTCCTCCTTTTTCGATGAGCTCCAGTTCCCACTCGCGCCACTCTTGTTGCTCCGGGCCCGAATCGGAACTCTCCGAAGAACCAGCCGCCCAAGCAATGACGTGGTCATTGCTGAACTCCGCCAGTGCAGTGCCCTCCGCGCTGTACAGCACCCGGCTTTCGCGTTTGGTGGTGATGCGAGCGACGGGCCGGACGGGCCGGTCACGAACAATTGCCAGCACCACATCCAGCAACTCGCTTGGCACGGTGTCGTCAGGACCGGATGCGGTTAGTGGTGCATGAATCTCGGTGCGTGTGTCGGGTCCGGCCGGCAACTTCAGGTGCCAGCCGGCGTCGTGGCCACCGGTGCGGCGCCGCAGGGTGATCTTGTTGCGCGCCAGGTCCTGGTTCGGCGTGTCGAAGTAGATGGCATCCAACGACTCGACCGGCGATTCCTCGACGCGAGCCACCGCAGCGATGCCTTCGAATGACGGTGTCACTGTCGAGTCGTCGACGTCGAATTTGCGCTCCACCTCTTGATGTCGCGAGGTTTTTGGCGTTTCTGAAGGCATTTTTCGACTCCGGTGAGGGCACGTCGCAGCGGTCTTAAACCGTCTCTGACGGTTGTGGATGGGCTCCCATAGCTTCCCACATCGCTATCGCGCGCTTAGCACCGACCGTTCACCAGCCGTTAACTCATTCGAAAATGGTTGTCAGCAGCGATCAGAAGCAGTGCTCGTCAGCCGGGAAAACCCCGCTGGCTACTTCTTCTGCGTATTGCACTGCGGCGCGGCGTAATTCGCCGCCGACGTCCGCGAACCGCTTGACGAAGCGGGCGGCCTTGCCGCTGCTCAGACCGGCCATGTCCTGCCAGACCAGCACCTGGCCGTCGCAGTTTGGACCCGCACCGATCCCGATCGTCGGAATGGTCAGCTTGCCGGTGATCTGAGTGGCCAATTCAGCCGGCACCATCTCCATCACGACAGAAAATGCTCCGGCTTCGGCGACGGCGATCGCGTCGGCGACGGTCTGTTCCGCGGCGTCACCGCGACCCTGCACCCGAAAGCCGCCGAGGGTGTTGACGCTTTGCGGCGTGAAGCCGATGTGCGCCATCACCGGGATGCCGGCCGCGGTCAGGCACGCGATCTGCTCGGCTACCCGCTCACCGCCCTCGAGCTTGACGGCGTGCGCGCCGCCTTCCTTCATGAACCGGGTGGCGGCGGCCAGCGCGGCGCCGGGTCCGGCCTCGTAGCTGCCGAACGGCAGATCCGCGACGACCAGAGCGTGCGGTGCGCCCCGGACCACGCCGCGGACCAGCGGGATCAGCTCGTCGATCGAGACGGGCACCGTCGTGTCGTAGCCGTACACGACGTTGGCCGCCGAGTCACCGACAAGCAGTACCGGGATGCCGGCCTCGTCGAAGACTCGGGCGGTCGAGTAGTCATAGGCGGTGAGCATCGCCCACTTGTGGCCTTCGGCCTTCATTTTCTGCAGGTGGAGGGTGCGGATCTTGGTTCGGGGCCCAGAAGGCCCAGAAGGGTTTGCGTGCCCAGACGAGCTTGCACCGTAAACATTCTGCTCAGACATCGCTGTCCCTAGTGTTGGTCGGGTCGATCCTCGTGGCCCTACAGGGTCCCCGGGTTCGTCTGACGCTTAACAGTCTGCCACCTCTTTTGCGCAGTTGCACCGTCGGGCCGGTGTGATAGTTGCCATTCGCGCATGCTGGGGCTCTACATCGGGTCCGCAGGTCGCGCGGCCCCCGGACGAGTTCGTCTGGGGCGTGGAAGAACTGATCACAGCCGTCTAACACCCGGTCGGTGACAGTCACTGCCCCGGGTCGCGGGTCTCCTCTGGCAGCATAGGTTGGCATGGGCCTGACTCGCCGCGACAAGATCGCGCGCACGCTGCTGATCTGGACGGCGATCGCTGCCGTGGCGCTGGTTCTCGCAGGCTGCGTCCACGTTGTGGGCGGGCGTGCGGTCATGGCGGGCCCCAAGCTGGGCCAACCGGTGGAGTGGACACCTTGCCGCGCCGCCGCGGGCGCGCAAGTCAAGGTCCCCGGCGGCGCAATGTGCGCCAAGATCGCGGTGCCGAGCGACTACAACCGTCTCAACAGCGACGTCGCGGTACTGGCAATGATTCGATTTCCGGCCACGGGAGACAAAATCGGCTCACTGGTGATCAATCCCGGAGGCCCCGGCGAGTCCGGTATCGAAGCCGCTTTGGGTCTTCTGCAGTCGTTGCCGAAGAAGGTCCGCGAACGGTTCGACCTCGTCGGGTTCGACCCCCGAGGGGTCGGGTCATCGCGGCCGGCGGTCTGGTGCAACTCCGATGCCGACAACGACCGGCTGCGAACCGAACCGAACGTCGACTACAGCCCCGCGGGTGTGGCCCACATCGAGGACGAGACCAAGCAGTACGTTGGCCGCTGCGTGGACAAGATGGGCAAGAACTTCCTGGAGAACATCGGAACGGTCAACGTCGCCAGGGATCTGGATGCCATCCGGGCGGCGCTGGGCGACGCCAAACTGACCTACCTCGGCTACTCGTATGGGACCCGGATTGGCTCCGCCTACGCTGACGCCTACCCGAAGAACGTGCGAGCGATGATCCTCGACGGTGCCGTCGACCCCAACGCCGATCCCATCGAGGCCGATCTGCGTCAGGCCAAGGGCTTCCAGGACGCGTTCAACGATTTTGCCGCCGATTGTGCGAAGCAACCGACCTGCCCGCTGGGCACAGACCCGGCCAAAGCCGTCGCCGTCTATGGCAGCCTGGTCGACCCGCTGGTCGACCCTAACAACCAGATGCTCGGGAGGCCGGCGCCGACCAGGGACCCGCGCGGGTTGAGCTACAGCGACGCCATCGTGGGCACCATCATGGCTCTGTACTCACCGGCCCTGTGGCACCACCTCACCGACGGCCTGACGGAGTTGGTTGACAATCATGGAGACACCCTGCTTGCCCTGGCCGATATGTATATGCGACGTGATTCGCACGGCCATTACACCAACGCCACCGACGCGCGGGTGGCGATCAATTGCGTTGACCAGCCCCCGATTACCGACCGGGCCAAGGTTATCGACGAAGACCGTCGCTCCCGGGAGGTCGCCCCGTTCATGAGCTACGGGACGTTCACCGGTGACGCCCCACTTGGCACCTGCGCGTTCTGGCCGGTGCCACCCACCAGCAAGCCGCATTCCGTCTCGGCGCCCGGAATGGCGCCCACCGTGGTGGTTTCCACCACCCATGATCCGGCGACGCCCTACAAAGCCGGGGTCGACCTGGCCGACCAGCTGCACGGGTCGCTGCTCACTTTCGACGGAACCCAGCACACGGTGGTCTTCCAGGGCAACGGCTGCATCGACGACTACGCGGCGACGTACCTGATCAGCGGCACCACGCCCCCGAGCGGCGCAAAGTGCCACGGGCAGCATTAAGGCCCAGCCACGCCGGCTGGCGTCAGATACGAGACCAAGGCGTGACCTTCTCGCGCTGCTGCAGGTATTCGAGAGGTGCGACGATGGCTGCCATGTCGCGCCTGAGATCGCTGAGCTCGGCGCTGCTTACATTTGGGCTATTGCTGCCATCGGCAGTGGCATTGCCGTTGGCCGGCGCCACTCCAGAACCCGGTTCTGGCCAGAGCCCCAACCCGGCGCCGCCACCTGCCGTGGCGCCAGGCCTGAACTGGGGCAGCTGCAGCCAGTTCCTCACCGACACCAGCGACGTCCCCACCGCGCAGTGCACCACGGTGTCGGTCCCGGTCGACTACAACAAACCCGGCGGGGCCCGAGCCAAGCTGGCGGTGATCCGCGTGCGCGCGACCGGCCAGCGGATCGGGTCGCTGCTGGTCAATCCGGGCGGGCCCGGGGGGTCGGCGGTCGACATGGTGGCCGGACTGGCTTCAGACCTGCAAAACTCCGACATCACCCGCAACTTCGACCTGGTGGGATTCGACCCACGAGGGGTGGGTCACTCGACCCCGGCTGTGAGGTGTCGTACTGATGCCGAGTTCGATGCTTACCGGCGTGATCCCATGGTCGACTACAGCCCGTCGGGTGTGTCGCACATCGAGCAGCTTTATCGCCAGTTGGCTCAGCAGTGCGTCAACCGGATGGGCGCCGAGTTCTTGGCCAACGTCGGCACCGCCTCCTCCGCGCGCGACATGGACATGGTCCGCCAAGGGCTGGGCGATGATCAGATCAACTACCTCGGCTACAGCTACGGCACCGAGTTGGGCACCGCCTACCTCGAAGGATTCAGTGACCACGTGCGAGCGATGGTGCTCGACGGCGCCATCGACCCGACCGTCGACCCGGTTGAGGAAAACATCAGGCAAATGGCGGGATTCCAAACCGCTTTCAACGACTACGCCACGGACTGCGCGCGCTCGAAGGCGTGCCCACTGGGGACCGACCCGACCCAATTCGTCAACCGGTACCACGCCCTGGTTGATCCGCTGGCCACCAAGCCGGGTAGAACATCGGATCCGCGCGGCCTGGGCTATGCCGACGCAACCACCGGCACCATCAACGCGCTCTACACCCCGCAGCACTGGAAGTTCCTGACCAGTGGTCTGCTTGGGCTGCAGCGCGGCACCGATGCCGGCGACCTGTTGTTGCTCGCCGACGACTACGAAGATCGCAACAAGAACGGGCACTACGGCAACGATCAGGACGCGTTCAACGCGGTCCGTTGCGTGGACGCGCCGACGCCGACCGATTCGGCGACCTGGGTTTCGGCCGATCAACGGATCCGCCAGGCCGCTCCCTTCCTTAGTTACGGGCAGTTCACCGGGAACGCTCCCCGCGATATGTGCGCGCTGTGGCCGGTGCCGGCGACGTCTTGGCCGCACACCGCGCCGCCGGTCGCCATGGGCAAGGCCGTCGTGGTCTCCACCACCCACGACCCGGCCACCCCTTACCAGTCCGGGGTCAATCTGGCCCGGCAGCTGGGCGCCCCACTGATCACATACGACGGAACCCAGCACACCGCGGTGTTCAACGGCAACCAATGTGTGGACACCGCAGCGGTTCGCTACTTCGTCGCGGGAATGTTGCCGCCGCCGTCTTTGCAGTGTCAGCCGTAAGTAGCCCAAGTCAGCTCTAAGCAGCATGTTTGGAACGTCTGCAACGCTTCTGGCCGGGCATCGGTAACACGGAATTAACAGCAGTTGCATAGTGTTCGCCTCATGGATCGACAGAAGGAATTCGTCCTCCGCACGCTGGAGGAACGGGACATCCGCTTCGTGCGGCTCTGGTTCACTGACGTCCTCGGTTTCCTCAAGTCGGTCGCCATAGCCCCGGCCGAACTCGAGGGCGCCTTCGAGGAAGGCATCGGCTTCGACGGCTCATCGATCGAGGGCTTTGCGCGGGTCTCGGAATCCGACACGGTGGCAAACCCGGATCCGTCGACTTTCCAGGTACTGCCCTGGGCCACCAGCGCGGGCCACCACCACTCGGCCCGGATGTTCTGCGACATCACCATGCCGGACGGCTCACCGTCATGGGCGGACCCGCGGCACGTGCTGCGGCGCCAGCTGCTGAAGGCCAACGATCTCGGTTTCTCCTGCTACGTGCATCCCGAGATCGAATTCTTCCTGCTCAAGTCCGGTCCCGACGATGGGTCGGTGCCTATTCCGGTGGACAACGCCGGCTATTTCGATCAAGCGGTGCACGATTCCGCCTCGAACTTTCGCCGGCATGCGATCGAAGCCCTGGAATTCATGGGCATCTCGGTTGAGTTCAGCCACCACGAGGGTGCGCCCGGTCAGCAGGAGATCGACCTGCGGTTCGCCGACGCGCTGTCGATGGCCGACAACGTGATGACCTTCCGTTACGTCATCAAGGAAGTCGCGCTCGGGGACGGTGCGCGGGCGTCGTTCATGCCCAAGCCGTTCGGGGAACACCCCGGCTCGGCTATGCACACCCACATGAGCCTGTTCGAGGGCGACGTGAACGCCTTCCACAGCACCGACGATCCGCTGCAGCTGTCGGACGTCGGAAAGTCGTTCATCGCCGGGATCCTGGAGCACTCTGCCGAGATCAGCGCGGTCACAAATCAGTGGGTCAACTCCTACAAGCGGTTGGTACAGGGCGGTGAGGCACCGACCACCGCGTCGTGGGGGGCGGCCAACCGCTCCGCCCTGGTGCGGGTGCCGATGTACACGCCGCACAAGTCGTCGTCGCGCCGGGTGGAGGTACGCAGCCCCGACTCGGCATGCAACCCCTACCTTGCGTTCGCCGTGCTGCTGGCGGCCGGATTGCGCGGGGTGGAGAAGGGCTACGTGCTGGGGCCGCAGGCCGAGGACAACCTCTGGGAACTCACGCCCGAGGAACGCCGCACGATGGGCTACCGTGAGCTGCCGACCAGCCTCGACAGTGCGCTTCATGCCATGGAGACCTCCGAGCTTGTGGCGGAAGCTTTGGGGGAGCACGTTTTTGACTTTTTCCTGCGCAACAAGCGCGCGGAGTGGGCGAACTACCGCAGTCGTGTGACGCCGTATGAGCTGAGCACCTACCTGTCGCTGTAGCCGACATCGCCGCGCGTCAGTCTGAGGGATCGGCGGATTGCGCTACCGTCGTGGTCGTGACCAAACCTGTGACCGAGCGTCCCAGGCTGCCCAGCGTCGGCCGGCTCGGATTGATCGACCCCCGGGCAGGTGAGCGTCTGGCGCAGCTGGGCTGGACCGGCCACGACGACCGGACACACGTCGACCTGTTGTGGTCGTTGGGGCGCGCACCGGACCCCGACGCCGCGCTGCGCGCTGTGATTCGGCTCTCGGAGAACCCAGCCACCGGATGGGATGAGCTCAACGCCGCCCTGCTCACCGAAAGCAGCCTGCGCGGGCGGCTGTTCGCTGTGCTGGGCTCGTCACTGACCCTGGCGGATCACCTGGCTGCCCATCCCCAGTCCTGGAAGCTACTGCGGGGCAAGATCAAACTGCCCACTCCGGATCAGCTGCGCCAGTCGTTCACCGCGTGCGTCGACGAAGCGTTGGCGGTGCCCGATGCAGGACCCAGTTCACCGCCCGGTTCTGTTGTGTCTAAATTGCACACCTTGTATCGCGACCACCTGCTGGTGCTGGCCGCACTCGATGTGGCCGCGACGGTCGAGGACGAGCCGGTGATGGCGTTCACCGTGGTCGCGGCCCATCTGGCCGATATGGCCGACGCCGCGTTAGCGGCAGCGCTGCGGGTTGCCGAGGTGACCGTGTGCGGTGACCGGGCGCCACCGCGGCTGGCGGTCATTGCGATGGGCAAATGCGGTGCCCGCGAACTGAACTACGTCAGCGACGTCGACGTCATCTTCGTCGCCGAGCGGGCCGACCCGCTCAGCGCCCGCGTGGCCAGCGAGATGATGCGGGTGGCCTCGGCGGCGTTCTTCGCGGTGGATGCCGGGCTGCGGCCGGAGGGTCGCAGCGGTGAGCTGGTCCGGACAGTCGAATCGCACACCGCCTACTACCAGCGCTGGGCCAAGACCTGGGAGTTCCAGGCGTTGCTGAAAGCCCGGGCGGCAGTTGGTGACGCGGAACTCGGCGAGCGCTACCTGGCCGCGTTGATGCCGATGGTCTGGGTCGCCTGCGAACGTGAGGACTTCGTGGTCGAAGTGCAGGCGATGCGCCGGCGAGTAGAGCAGCTGGTGCCCGCCGATGTCCGCGCCCGCGAGATCAAGCTCGGCACCGGCGGATTGCGCGACGTGGAGTTCGCCGTGCAGCTGTTGCAGCTGGTGCACGGTCGCTGCGACGAGTCTTTGCACGTGGCCTCTACGGTGGACGCGCTGGCCGCATTGAGCCAAGGCGGCTATATCGGGCGTGAGGACGCGGCCAACCTCACTGCCTCCTATGAGTTCCTCCGGCTGCTCGAGCACCGACTGCAGTTGCAGCGGCTCAAGCGCACCCACCTGCTGCCCGAGGTCGACGACGAAGAGGCGGTGCGCTGGCTGGCCCGCGCGGCCCATATGCGGCCGGACGGGCGGCGCGATGCGGCAGGGGTGCTGCGCGAGGAGATCAAGCACCACAACCTGCGGGTGTCGCAGCTGCACGCCAAACTCTTCTATCAACCGCTGCTGGAGTCGATCGGGCCCGCCAGCCTGGAAATCGCCAACGGCATGACGTCGGCGGCGGCGGAGCGGCAGCTGGCCGCGCTGGGTTACGAGGGGCCGCAGACCGCGTTGAAGCACATGTCGGCGCTCGTCAACCAGAGCGGCCGGCGCGGGCGGGTGCAGTCCGTGCTGCTGCCCAGGCTGCTGAACTGGATGTCGTACGCGCCCGACCCCGACGGCGGGTTGTTGGCCTACCGCCGGCTCAGCGACGCGCTGGCGGGGGAAAGCTGGTACCTGGCCACGCTCCGCGACAAGCCCGCGGTGGCCAAGCGGCTCATGCATGTGCTCGGGACTTCGGTGTACGTGCCGGACCTCTTGATGCGCGCGCCCCGGGTCATTCAGAGTTACGGCGACGCGCCGGGCGGTCCTAAGCTGCTCGAGACCGACCCCGCCGCGGTGGCCCGGGGGCTGATAACCTCCGCCGCTCGCTACCGCGACCCGGTGCGGGCGATCGCCGGCGCGCGCGCACTGCGCCGTCGTGAGCTGGCCCGCATCGGTTCGGCGGACCTGCTCGGCATGCTCGAACTCAGGGAAGTGTGCAGGGCGCTCACCTCGGTGTGGGTGGCAGTGCTCCAGGCCGCGTTAGACGCGATGATCCGGGCCAACCTGCCTGAAGAGGGCAAGGCGCCGGCGGCCATCGCGGTCATCGGGATGGGCCGGCTGGGTGGTGCGGAGCTGGGCTACGGCTCCGACGCCGACGTCCTGTTTGTCTGTGAACCGGCCGGTGGTGTCGAGGAATCGCTCGCGATGCGATGGGCGGCGTTGGTCGCCGAGCAGGTTCGGGCGCTGCTGGGGACTTCCAGCGTCGACCCACCGCTGGAAGTCGACGCCAATCTGCGGCCCGAGGGCCGCAACGGCCCGCTGGTCCGCACGCTGGGGGCCTATGCCGTCTACTATGCGCAGTGGGCGCAGCCGTGGGAAATCCAGGCCCTGTTGCGCGCACACGCGGTGGCCGGTGACCCGGATCTGGGCCGGCGCTTCATGCTGATGGCTGATGAGACGCGCTACCCGCCTCACGGCGTGTCCGCCGCGGCGGTACAGGAGATTCGCCGCATCAAAGCCCGCGTCGAGTCCGAGCGGCTGCCCCGCGGCGCCGACCCCAACACACACACCAAATTGGGTCGCGGGGGACTGGCCGACATCGAATGGACCGTGCAGTTGCTGCAATTGCAGCACGCACACGAGATCCCGGCTCTGCACAACACCTCGACGCTGGAATCCCTGGACGCGATCGCCGCTGCTGACCTCGTTCCCGCGGAGGAAGTGGACCTGCTGCGGCAGGCCTGGCTGACCGCGACCGGGGCCCGCAACGCGCTGGTGCTGGTCCGCGGTAAGCCCACCGACCAGCTGCCGGGACCCGGACGCCAGCTCAATACCGTCGCGGTCGCCGCAGGCTGGCCAAACGACGACGGCAGCGAGTTCCTGGATAACTACCTGCGGGTGACGCGGCGCGCAAAAGCCGTCGTGCGCAAGGTGTTCGGGAGTTGAGTCCGGAGGCAGGCGCGTTTGACGCCGTGTTCGAGGTGCTCACCGCGGCGGAGGCTGATCGGGTGACGGCTCTGTACGCTCCGTTGGCGGACGCCGTCCGGGAACTCGTCGACGCCACCATCCGGACTGAGGCCGACGACGACGTCGTCGGCAACGCGCGAACCGCGATCGATGCTGCCACTGCGTTACTACGGCAACGGACCAGGCCGGTCGGAGTGAGTTATCGCGTCGACGGTCGCCCGCTGCCGTTGGGTAACGCCGTGGTCGGCGCGTGCAACCCGATCGCCCCGCCAATCGTCGTCCGCCACGACGGCGATGGGCGCTGCTGGGGCGAGTTCATCCTCGGGTCGGCGTACGAGGGCCCGCCCGGCCTGGTGCACGGCGGCGTCAGCGCACTGGTACTTGACCACATGCTCGGCGAGGCGGCTAGCGAGGGGTTGTCCAAGGCGCGCTTCACCGGAACCATCACCGTGAAGTACCTGCGCGGCACTCCTCTGGGTCCGCTTCGTTCCGATGCTTGGATTGACCGCAGGCAGGGCGTCAAAGTCTTTGCACGGGGCACTATTTCGGATGCGAAAGGGGTAACCGTGGAGGCAGAAGGTGTCTTCATCGAGCCGGCGTGGGCGCGGGAAGCTCAATGAAGTTCTACGTCAGCAGTGCCTTCTTGAACACCCGCGAGATCATCGAGATCGCCAAGGCCGCTGACGAACTCGGCTATGACGGCATCGGCATCCCGGACCACGTCGTCAACCTCGAGACCCTCGACACCCCGTACCCGTACACCAAAGATGGCCAACGGCGGTGGCAGCCGTTCACCGACTGGCCCGATCCCTGGGTCCTGGTGGGTGCCCTTGCGCAGGTGACGTCACGGCTGCGGTTCGTCAACACGGTCTACATTCCCGCGATGCGAAATCCCTACTCGGCGGCCAAAGCCATTGGCACCGCAGCAGTTTTGGCGTCCGGTCGGGTGGAGCTCGGCATCGGCGTCGGCTGGTGCCGAGAGGAATTCGCTTTGATGGGTGAGCAGTTCGCGGCCCGCGGTAAACGTACCGACGAGATCATCGACTTGATGCGGGCGCTGTGGGAACCGGGCTGGTCGGAGTTCGACGGCGAGTTCTACCAGGCACCGCGGTTGGAGATGCGGCCGAGCCCGCCGCCGATACCGGTCTATGTCGGCGGGCTCAGCGACGCCGCGCTCCGGCGCGCAGCCCGCAATGACGGCTGGATCGGCGACCTGATCAGCACCGATCGCGCTGTCGATGCGGTTGGCCGGCTGCGGGAACTGCGCCTCGAAAACGGGCTGTCACTAGACGATTTCACCATCCTGACACCGCTCACTGACGCCTTCACCACTGGCGATTATCAGCGGGCAGCCGACGCCGGTATCACCGGCATCATCACCATGCCGTGGATGTTCTACGCCGGGCCGGACGCCACCTTGGCCGACAAGATCGATGGCATGCAGCGCTTCCGCAAGGACCTGGCACTCGACAGCTAGGTTTTTCACTGGTCGAAGTCACGACACTTAACCAGTGGTGATGACACGCAGGCTCGCCTTGGTTCAAGTCTCGGCGCCCGCGCGCGGCCCGCCGGCTATGTCAACCCGCTGATCCCACCCCGGCCGAACAGCAGCCCGCCGGTGCCGCCGGTACCGACGCC
>JGI12631J13338_1000476_pt1 | contig 12350 bp, 24 predicted proteins | sample BlaSpr_A8_Ref_O1_FD_13338 | JGI IMG/M metagenome (IMG submission 13338) | reverse complement strand
GGGGGGGGGGGGGTCTCTTACTTAGTATGGAGAGTGTCGATGAGGTGGATGTATTAAAGGTGTTTGGGTATATTTATAAATAATGCATCATTTGTTTGTAATATTAATTATTGCATCGTATGTTTGTGTTATCAAAAGCAAATGTATGAAAGATAAAATAACATACTCCAAGAAACCAGGGATGATTTACATCGACGAAGTGAACGGGTTTGGCTTCGAAATCCTTCCAAAGTGGAAACAAAAGGAAATACTCACCCGTATTGCCGAAAAGGAGAACATAACCTATCATGCTGCCTTATCTATGCTTTGCAATGATTACGTAAATCTTTAATGAACAAAATTAAACCGCATGGGATTGTCATTATCGGATTGCCTTGTATTTAATTCGGATGCCATAAATAAGAGGCTAAAGCAGCTTGAATATATGCCCCCATTTAAGCCATTGGCGCAGGAGGTTATTAATCAGCATATCGAAAATATAGACGGCGATACATGGAATGTGCTTTATGTTCTTCGTAAAGGAGAAATGATTATTTATGATGTATATAAAGACTGATTAATGACTATTATAAAGTAATAATAACACCATGCGAACCCTCAAAAGAGAAATAAGACTATGGGCCGTATCTGTTTTAGTTGGATGGAGTATTAAAATCCTGCCGAAAGATGGGTCTGCTACAAATTATTTCATTTGGTTAAGTAAAATGCCTCCCGATGATGGCAAAGATATTAATATACCAGCAGGCGATAAATCACTCAACTTCAAAGACGTTTGGGATACTAAATTACCATCATCAGCAAAGTGCGATACCTCTGCCTATGATAGTTTTAAAATAAAACCATAAATGAACATAAAGAAAAAGCGCCGCAATTCGGTTAGAATGTATCTCAATAATGTTGCCGGTAAAGATTGGGCTATTTTTATCCGGCACGATTATAACTACGCTAATGGATTAGGCATACATACTGAAGATATGGAAACAAAAGACGGAATGCCTAAATCTTGCTGTCCTTGTGATCCAATTCATGATATTCTCGAAAATGGAGACTTAGTAATCAGACATTCAACATTTAATGTTTTATTTACTTATACTTTATGAATAATATTGGAGAAATATCCGGCAATGATCAGTATGATGAATACAAAGTAATTACGTGCTTAGATTGCCCGTTCAATGTGGCAATTATTTTCAAAAAGAATCCAATTGTTTCTCGTTGTTTTCATCCTGAACGCCAAAACAGAATGCGCCAGAAAAAGCATTCCATTATTAAAAACCCTGAAACTCGCCCTAACTGGTGCCCGTTATCTCAAAAAGCAATTTTAATTTTCCAAAGCGATTTATGAACATAGAAGAACTAGACAGTAATTGGGTTACGCCAGCGGCATTGGCTGAAGAATTAGGCATTCCTCGTTCAACGATTAGCAGTTGGATCACTCGCGGACAAATCACCTTTATAAAACTGCCCGGCGCTCATCACAGACGGCATTTGGTAGATAAAAGAACGGCACCCATTCCGGCATCAGTTGGCAGACCTAAAAAATAAATGCGTCATTTGTTCAAAATACCCACTTCCACTATTGTTTTGCATCGTTTGTTGTCATATATTTGTACCAAGCAATCAGATAAACAAATCACCAAAGTAAAAACTAAAAGCCATGAACCAAGAACTTGATTACATCCTGAACGGCACTCCGAAAGAGTTTGAGTTTGCCAACCCATCATTGGTCAATAAGACGATCGAATACCGCATTAAGAATGTCTATGGCCGCGAGAACATCTACGTTGCCAGCGAACACGCTAAGTTTATCAAGGTATTGACACGGAAAGAAACCATTGATCATACAGATATTCATGCTCTCGAATCGCTTGGCTTTACCTTCAACCGCATCTTTTAATAATCACTACAGTAATAACTTAAAAACTTTGCAAAATGAAAAAGACTACCAATGTAATATGGACCAAGGACGGGTTCGAAAAGTCAATGCAATTCGAGTCAGCTACACAGGCCGTTAAAGCTGCCTTCGATCCTATCTACTACCCATTGGAGATTCCCGATTATAGCGGAATGCAGATAGTTATCTCTGATGACGCAACAGGTAAGATATTGCGAGAATATACAGAGGCTTAGAATAGCCGAAACGCCTCCGGGCGTCTTAGTCAAAAGGAAATACAAAGAACAAACCCCCTTAAAAAATAAAATTTATGAACCAGTTACAGATCGGAATGCAATACATTATCAAACAAGGAGATAGATTCATTTTTGATGGTGTTTATACCCACAACGTGCGCGAACAGCAGTATTACTTCAATGGCGGTCCTTGCTGCCGGTTGCGCCTTACTGCTGAAGATATGAGTAAACTAACCTTTATTCCTGATCCTATAAAATCCTACTCAAATGAATAAGAAGCCGTGCAACGAATGCCCATTTCGTAAAAAAAGTCTCCCCGGTTGGCTTGGTGACCTGTCTGGAAAGCCTGAACTATTCATAGCCGCCTTAGATCATACTATTCTGCCATGCCACATGAGAGTGGAATGGGACGAGTTAGAAGAAAAGAATTTGGTGGTAGACGGAGAGGAAAACCCATGTATCGGGGCGCTTCAGTTCTGCGCAAATTCGGTTAAGTTTCCGCGCGCTGCAAGGCTCAAAGGAACGAAATACAACAAACTGATTGAGGTCGCAACCACCAACCCGGATATTTTCCAATGGGGTGCAGATTTCATAAAACATCATTCCTTAAACACACACACTAAACAATAGCTATTTATGGAAAATAACATAACAAAAACGCCTTGGCGCTGCGATGAACGGGATAACCCAAAAGAATCTAGCATTCCGTTCGCAATTATCGGCAATATTGGAAATGGGTATTGTGAGCCGGTTGCAGATATTTGCAACTTCCCGCCAGCTTCAGACGGACAATCAGCGCGTCAGAAAAACAACGGACAGGCTATCGTCAACGCCATTAATTTCACCTACGGTAAAGGCATCGATCCATCTAGTGTACCGGAGTTGTTAGAAGCATTGAAGTTTGTTCGGGATGCCCCACAGTTTAAGCGGATGGATTGGAAGCTAAAAGTTACCATCGACGCCGCTATAGATAAATCTGTTATCAAACCTTAAAATAATAAACGTTATGGATAATTTGAAACAACCAGCCTTCCCTCGAGCTTTTGAGTACTCACAAAAATATAACAATGACTGCGAAAAGCGGTCTTAGTCAATCATCTTTAAGTAACTATCGAAATGAATCTACTTATCAGCCTATACGATTATACAGGAAACTGGTGCCGGCCGTACATGGAAAATAAAGACTGGAATGTTATTCAAGTCGATATAAAGCATGGAATTGATATATTAGAATGGCGTTATAAAGATATTTTAGTTCCGGCATGTTCTACCGTAGTAATATTAATCGCTCAGCCGTGTACTGATTATGCGCTAAGTGGCGCTAAGCATTTTGCCAGAAAAGATAAAGACGGAACTACTGAATACAGCCAAAAGCTGGTTCAACGCACGAAAGACATTATTGACTATTTCCATCCAGATTTTTGGGCGCTGGAAAACCCAATGAGCCGCATACATACACTTAATCCATGGCTCGGTTCTCCGGCCCTCAAATTCAACCCCTGCGACTATGCCGGATATGATCCTATACCTGACAACAGCCGCTACAACAAAAGAACTTGGTTATGGGGAAATTTCAATATCCCCGACAAAAAGAGATTAGAGCCAATAAATACAGATAACCCTGGCTGGCGCAATTTGGGCGGCAAATCTGAAAGAACCAAAGAATTAAGATCTATTACCCCTTTAGGCTTTGCCTATGCCTTTTATGAAGCAAACCACTAACCACCCAAACACACACTAAACAATAGATAGACCTTAAAAAAATAGGATTTTATGGAAAATTTAAAACAACCAGCCTTCCCGTGTGGCTTCACCAAACTTGAGTATGCTTCTTTAATGATTGCACAAGGAGCTATTTCTGACGGACAGATGCCAAACAATGACGCCAAATTAGCAGCAGTCTGTGTATTATTCGCCAAAGCCGTTCTTGAAGAAGCCAATAAGTAAACTCTTAAATTTTTATAAAATGAAAATTGAATTGACCAAGGAGACCAGCGTTGCCACGCACACCGGAGCCGATAAAATTTATTGGTGGGTAAGAGCGTGGGAAGGAGAAGATATTATTTACCGTAAAGATCACGTCCTCAAATGCTTTTTGGATGAGGAGCAAGCAAAGAATTTTTACGAAGGTTGCAAACGGCATCTTGAAAAGTACGGGACTTACGCTGCCCATGTTGAAATCGTTATTTCCGAAACCATAGAAACCCCAATACATGAACCAGCTTACCTTCCTGACGTCGCTCGCCCATTCGCACTGATGAAGTTAAACGACAAATTGCGCCTAGTATCAGAACGGACCATATTCGGCCTGTCTATTCAAACGGCTTTACATTCTCGCCCAATGGATAGACAGCTATTGGAGGAAATATGGAGCCAATATGTGGACAACCAGGAAATGGTTATTGGTATAGTCGGAGAAGAAGCCATCTTGTTGATTGCGGAAATACTTCATAAATAAGGACAGGTTCTCTACTACGGATGATGAAAGCCCCGGCGAATATGCTCGGGGCTATTTTGTTTGGTGCAGGTATTGAAGATATGGATTAGTAAGCTATTGAGCCAGGGAGTACATTTTGGCATTTATGGCGTGATGTAATTCGTAGAGGTCACTATCATACTGCTCGTTCCCGCCATTAGGATGGCCATATCTTTGAGCGAATAGTTTTAGGAGAGTACGGCAGCCGTCTATATGAAAGTCCGTAAATGACCCTTCTATTGCGCGTAGAATCCATGATTTGCTTTCCTGCATTGGTGGAGTATTAAGAGGTGATAAAATATAGGGCCACGTAAGAATGCGCAGCCCTTTCCAAAAACCATTAAATCCTATCCTTGAAAAAACTTTTTTTAAAATATAGTCAGCCTGAGCGAATCAGGCCGACTGTCTAACGATTCTTGCCTTTGAAACCTATTTTACTTTCCTAAGTGGTGGTTTGCTGTAGATATCTCTTTCATCCCAATATTCCTCACCCTCTTTTACAACCGCTCTCCCATACCAAAAGGCTATAGCCAAAGCACCTACTACAAAGCCTATGATGAAAGATAAAATGGTGTTAGCGGTACTGGACATTAATAGGTGCATGGCGATAGATTTTAGCGAGTTGAATTAATAGGATAGGTACGATCTTAAAAACGGGTCATTTAAATTAAGCCACTTCGAATAGCCTCCGACACTACTTCTATGATCTTTTTTGCTTGGGCCCTTCTGATAATTTTCTCGCGCCACGTTTCAACGGTACGAACGCTAACAAACATTTTGTCTGCTATTTCGGTTGAGGACATCCCCTTAGAGACCATTGAAAGGTACGATAGCTCTTTGGGAGATAAAACGGCTTCGTTAATACTCCTAATTGAATCTTCAGTTTTAAGCGCCTTCATATTGCACAATATACGTGAATATTCGGGAAACCATCAAATAAAAAGCCGAAAATCTTTTTACAGACTTCCGGCTTAACCCCTAAAACCCGCGAACAAAGTTTATAATCAATTCGTTACCCATACCGGCAAGTCGCCAAGCTCGTCAACCTGTATCGTGTCTGGATCGACCTCTAACCCGGCTATAGACTTTTGCACGTGCTGAATAATCTGGAACCCGCGTGTGGCTACTCCATCATCATAGTTGTAAGCAGCCCAATATGATTTTGTTTTAATGTCGGAATATAGTTGACCCGCTGTAAGGCCCGGCTGATAACCAACATATAGACCGCCAATGAATCCGGCGGATGAAACTTCGTCCATCCAACTATTCAAATACGCGATAACGTCAGCACTGGCCGAACTTGGAGATACCATTTCGAGATCACAATAAATAGGCCCACCTGTTGGATATCCGATAGCTTTGGCATAAGACGCGGCATAGGAGCCATGAGCGAGACCAAGGGCTGCCGTTGGCAACCAACCTGGATCATCGACATTTTGTACAAGAATGACAGCTAATCCAGATGTCAGGAGAACCTGCAATTCAAGTCCGGTAATATGCCCTGCTTTATCGGCTGCGTTCAATGGGACGTACCGAATTGCGAAGTCCATTCCAGCCGCTTTTAATGCTGCCGCTTGACCTCCTGAAATCGGAGCATTGTAATCGAACCCTTGTGCCCCCACTATTGCTGTCTTACATTCCATATAATTTCAACTGATTTAGTAGTTACAGCCATGAATATAACAATAGCGCAAGAAATAAGTATGGCTATATACATTAGTCTGGCTATATCTGATTTAGTCATCGTTGCGTGTATTGATGATCGTAATGAGTGGCAGCGTAATTACGAATGGATGTAAAAGCAATACCAGCGATAGCCAAAGCCAGTACACATCCTACGATGATCTTCCATGTTTTGATATACATAATCATTTCAATTTTGCAGCCAAGATACCGAAAAAAACAATAACAAGCAAAGTAAGGAACAACCACCAGATCATAAGCCAGAAGATATCTACCTTCGGCCTTTTCATTATGCGGCGGCGGCTTGGTCTGAGATCATGTCCTGATATGCTGTCTCCAAATCATTAACTAACACGGCAAATGTGAATTTCTGTCCGGGTGCTGTATTGGCGCGTATAATGGCTATAATCTGCGCTCCCAATGTGGAATAAAGCTGTGATGTATCTGGGCTCACTTTGAAGGCTGCTAATACAGCTTGTTCAAATGTGGTTATTTGAGCGGCGGTTGGGTTGGTTGCTAATCCTTCGAGTGCCAGAGCATCAGCCAACAATGTAGGGAGCGCGTTGCCGATTGCCGTCACTATCTCGCTAGGCAACTGGCTTTTAAGAATGGTATCTGCCAGAGAAGCGAGAAATCCAGGTGCGCCGGTGCCCCACAATGTTTTCAATTCTTCGATGATAGCAACGGCTACGGGGGCTGCATCCGCCGTAATATCCGTAAAGGCTTTTGAAAGCCATGTGCCGACTGATTTAGCGGCTTTCCCTACCCAACTAAAGATTGACATATAAAATTTATTTATTTGGTTACGACTTTACCAGATGCCGTTGCGGCGACTGTTCCGGCTGCAATTTGCTGTGTCTTTGATTTTGCCAGTGCACTTTGAATGAACGTAGCAATGGGAATAATGGCGGCAAGGATAGCAGCAAGTTGCTGACCAGATATCACCCCGGCAGATACGCCCAACCCTCCTAATGCGGATATAACAGATCGTGCAGCACTTTCGATGCCTTCAATGTTGCTTGTTTTGGTCCAAATTCCCCACGCTGTAGAAACCACGGTTAGGAACGCGCCGCCAACTACCTGCCAAATATCAGCGGTGATGGTATGCCCAAACACGGCATGTCCTACGAGATAAGCACCTATAAGCGTTCCTATAGCTCGTAAGGCACTGAGAAGATTTTGAAGTCCTACGCTTTGAGGCGGTGTTGGTGAGGTGGGAGTTGTTGTTGCCATATATATTTTATTTTGTTTTACCTGATGGAATTAGTCTGTCAATGATTGCAACGAAAATAGTACCTACCACAAAGCAAATGAGCCCCCAAATAATCCTAACGTATGTTTCCCGGCTTTTGGCTTCGGCGACAATTTTATCCAATCGTTTTGTTAAGCCATCTACTGATTCTTTTACCTCGTTAATAGTTTGCTCCCCTATTTCTATTCGGTTAATAAGCCCTTTGTTTCCTAAATTATTGCCACGCAATGACTGAGCAAGATCGCGTTGTTCATTAGCCAATTCTCCGACCACTTGCGTCAACTTGTTGACCTCTTTTCGAATCACCGACACATCATCCTGAGAGACCCTGTATCTCTCCTCCCGCTCTGATTTGTCCGCTTGCTCCTGTGGATTCATATTTATCGGATTGAAGGTCATTGTTACCAACTTAGCCGGTAAGCGGGCTTCCGGTAATGGGTTGTTTATTGTTAGTTCCGTCATAAAGGTAATTTGCATGTAATATAGCAATACCTATACCGTTAGCTCACTACATAAATATAGGAAATATTATATAATTCTCACTCTTAAACCACCCCATTGTTTGGCCTAATCCCTCCATTTACCGGCAAACCGTTGATAAATGCCAATATCTTGTCGCAATCTTCCAACGATTTATATTCCAGCGCAACCAAAATGGCGGCAACCTTAGCATCCTTTGGGCCTAGTTTCTTTGGTTTTTTACGCTCTGTCATCTTCTAAAGTATAAGGCTAAAAGGGCGAGTATCACTGCCAATATTCCGCCCCAAAATTCACGACGCGTTACATAGGCAGACTGTTGGTCCTTAAAACTTTGACGCCATTCGTTTTGAGAAGCGAATTTTTGCGTGTTGGTTGCTTCCACTTTATCGACTGCCTCCCGTACTGATCTAATATCAGCATCATGGTATTGTTTCATCCATCCCACTTGATTATCTACGTATTCTCTTACGGATATTTTCATATCTCAAAATGTCACAGTTTGAGTAACACCATTGTATAAAAATGTCACCTTAGTGCCCTGCCCGGCTGGTATGACCACGGGCACCCCGAACAATGTCACCGTAATACCGCTAAAAGTTGGAGGCCCCGGAACCACAGGACAAGGCGTTGCCGCTGCTACCACAATAGAATCTACTCCGGTGATGGCCGCGCCTTTCTGATCGGTGCCGACAACTTTGAATAAATACGTTCCTACTGCCAACCCAGTCACTTTTACGTTTTGTTGCGCCGATACCGATCCTACATATACCGCCGGCATGGTGATTAAGGAAGCAGTATTGGGGCCAGAGGTTTGGGTATATGCCACTCCCTGATAAAGATTGGCCGCTGTAAGAACGGCCCCTAACATAACCGTATCGCCAACCCTAGCATGAGCGGCGGTGCACATCGTTTGAAGACAAAGGCTTTGACTTTTGACAGTTATTGACAGAAGCAACCAAAGTCCGAATATTATTTTCTTCATAAAATTTATTTGACATTTATTGCGTTATCAACCGGAACGGGTAGACAACTGCAAGGCAACTGCAAAAGCGTTCTGGATGAATACGAGGGTAAGTTAATGATTCCGGGGAAAATATTTCCTAACGCATCTTTAAAGTTTCCTCCTAAACTAAGCGTTGCTGTCGGTACTGAGTACACGAATGAAAGATTACCGCCCTGCAAAGAACTGTGAAGATCATAGCTTAAATCAGATTGCCAACTTGCTAAGCTCCTGCTTGTTCCTGGATCGCTACTGCTTGAAGTATAAAAGCTACCTAAATTTCCTGTGGGAGCCAAATAATAGTTGCTATCACAGGCAGAACAGAAAGTACTCAAGTCGTTATTGGGAGTTGCAAGCTCAACTGACGAGGCAGAACCGGTTATCCCGTGAATGTTGTTCTTATAAACTGTTCCTGTTATGGCATGGCTGGTAACTTCGGCATTGAAAAATTGGGAGTTTAAATTACCATAAAGATTATTATATTCGAAAGTGTTGGACGCTCCATGATTGAACATACCTGCGGATGCGTTGTATGCTAACGTATTGTACGATGCGGTTGTCTTTGTGGCGTAGTTGTCCCAATAGGTGCCGAATGACATATCCTGATAATTGTAAACGATTCCACTTCCGGCAGAACCGCCAAACAGGCATAGGTTATATGTTACATTCCTGCCATTCGGATAGCTTTGCGCAGACGGGTCCCAAGTATATATACCTCCTCCGTCAGATTTAACCATGCAATACAATTCAAATAAGTTGTGAGATACATTTACGCTATCTCCATCAAAGGAAAGTCCGTTGTACCCTGAGTTAAGGAAGGTATTGTATTGATAAGTCGAAAACCCGTAGTTCCAAGTCCATGCGCTGTACCCGTTCCCTGATCCTGTTTGCCCCATGCCTGCCGTCATACCTGCACTATCCAGTAGACAGTATTGCATCACATTATAAGTAGAACTGGACCCGGTGACAAAGGCGAAATTGTTATTCGCATATTTCATGGTGTCGTACCGAAAAGTAAAATGTCCAACGTTATTACCTGTCATCGCATTATTACCGGCGTAATTAAACTTGCAGCTATCGAAATAGTCATTGCTCACATTGTTGCCGTAGATGCTGTATTGGTTGAAGTATTCGAAATCTACATTCGATACAGTGACATTGCTGGTTAAATAAATCCCTGTATCCAATACTGAGATCTTGACCACATGACCGGTTGGACCTGCCGATCCAAAGTACATTTGAAGGCTGTCTTTTGACCAGTTGTTATACCAACTTCCTATGCGTGTTGTCGTTAGTAACGTGTTCGGTTGGTTCATAAAAAAGAACCCATTCCCTCGTCCGCCTAATATGCTTGGCGAAGTGGCGAGTGTCAGCGTGGTGCTTCCTTGTGCGCTGATGTGAAGGGTATCCAAGTCTGAAAACTCAGGTCGTATGCAAACCGTTCCACCAGCATAAGAGTAAGGCAAACTGGTTATAGCCGCCGATGTTAGCGTACTTGAAGTAAGTCCGGTATAGGTCAAATACCCGGTATCAGGATAGCGTCCCATCCCTGCCAACACGGCGTCTATAGTGACACAATTTAGGGTAGCCCTATCGTTGGGAATGTAGGTTTCATATATCCCATTCCCCATCGAAGTCCAAATTGTCGCTGTTATATAACCCCTGTTTTTAGGCTTGCTTCCTGTTCCGTAAGAAGTGATGACTATTCCGCTGATCGGATAAGTGGTCGAATACCAAATATCATTGCATTTCATGTATAGGGTATCACCCGAAGTCATCAAGCTAATTGCATGTGATTTGCTCGCACAAGGGGCTGCTAAGGTGCAGGCGTTCGCGTCATTTCCTGCCCCGGCTGTATCAATATAGAATCCTGTTTGTGTTGCTGATGGCACCGTGAAAGAAGCCGTTCCCTCTACGGTGTCGTATGAGTTATCCAGCATCGTATCAATCAGGGAATAGTTGCCAGACGGAACACCAACAACGGTGCCTGATTGCCCTGCTTGCACTCCCAAATTGATTGAAGTGCCTGCGGATTGAACGATATAACTATTAACCGGCATGATCTTATGTGTCGCATCTGTGGTGCTTGTAGCAATGGACCAATTAAAACCACCGGCAAAAGGCGTGACGACGAGATTGCAGTGCAGGTTCGTATTCGGTCGACTTGGCGCGTCTGTTCCATAAGAACATGGTGTTCCGGTCAAAAACCCTGTATTGCAACCGGGACAACTGGATATGATGCTAGAAGTGATGGAAAAAAAGTCCAATACCTTTGCAAAATACATCACATTATGCCCCATGTGATACGCGGCGGCGATCCGACTACCCAAACTGTCAGCCCAGATCATACCATCGGGGATAACTTTACCCCTACCTGCTAAATACCTGTTCCCAGCCGTGTCTTCTGCGATAAAGTAAAGGCTATAGAGCGGACCGCCGAATAGTTTATTCCAAACGGCAGGAGAACCTTTAGCAATCTGCGTACATTGGCTCACGTATTGACCCATTCCCACGAACCAATTGTAAGGTTCGGGAGGACTGCCGTTATATGGCGTTGTTCCATTTGGTGTGGTATACAAGGGCCAATTGATTGTCGGCCCCGTTCCGCAAAAACCAACTTCATTCGATCCACCAGTGAACAGACCATTCGAGGTGTTCAAGATAGCATATCCCACATGCGCGGCAATCATCGTATCGATGGGAAAAATAGCAGATGGATAATAACTGTCAACTTGCGTAGGAGTGGTGATGGGATTAAAAGCGTTACTATTCGTGTTTTCTCCGAGCCACCCATACTCTCCGAAGAATATAAGATGACCGGTTTGAGAAATGACATAGGCAAACCCGTTTCCTTTCGCTATAAAAGAGGCCAATTGGCCGCCCGGTAGTGTCACCTGCGTCCATGTGGTCGGAGTGGCGTTAACTCCGGTGTTGGCCGCGTAGTCATCAGTGCCGCCAATCACCCATAATGTTCCGTCCGTACAAATACAATGCAGGGAACTATTATAGGCTAGAATTTTATGCGGATGCCTCCCCCCAGGCATCGCCCCTAATGAAGTCGGTTTGGCGCAAGATGATCCTCCAAGGTTCGTGAGATTCCCCCATGCCATTACTTGAGTGCAGGTATCGCTTTCAATGGACGCATAGAACGGAACACCGCTCACCGGACCCCATCCCGCTGTCATAGCGGTAATGCCATAGAATGGATTCCCGTTGACATCCGTCAATATTTCATACATCGTTGATGGGCCAGTGGTAAGGCCATTGCCCAATTGGCAATTCGTTGGCAACCCACCCATAAAGACGCGTCCGCTGTCTGCTGACCACAT
>JGI12631J13338_1000461_pt1 | contig 12549 bp, 9 predicted proteins | sample BlaSpr_A8_Ref_O1_FD_13338 | JGI IMG/M metagenome (IMG submission 13338) | reverse complement strand
GGAACAATCAGAGTCTGCTCATCGATAGCATCCAGCAGGCGCTCGGTCGGAACCGTGACGCCATCGTCTGTTTTGACCATATGAACTTGCGCCCCGCATGGGCGCTGCGCCTCCCAGAAATACATGACGGAAGGAAAGTTCATGTCGCTGTAGACGACTTTGTTGCGTTTGCCAGAGAAATCAAAGCACGATGCGACCACCGCCTGACAGGTGGTAACGTTCTGGTGAAGTGAGACTGAATTCTTGGCCGCGTTCATCAGGGCGCCCAGTTCGTTGCCCACTTCTGCAGCCAGCATCCACCAACGTTCTTCCCAGGCGCGGACACCGCGCGTTGCCCATATATCGGCATAGGCATGGAGCGCGGCGTAAACCGCGCGCGGCATGGCTCCCAGGGAATTGGAGATCATGTAGTTGGTGCGCTCGAGGATGGGAAACTCGGAGCGGTAGCGCAGAAGATCGTCGGGCATGAAGACCATTGTAATCTTCATGCGGGTTTGGATTTCCGCTGCTAGATTTTCTCTTTATGCTGCTTGGAGATCGAATTCCGCTTGCTTGGAAAAGTACGCGAGCGGTTACGCCACAGCCGCGGATGCGGCAAACTGTGGTGCTTGCGTCACAATCTTTCCCGGGCCCTGCACAATCGCCTGTTCCAGTGCGTGATCGGCGCGGTTTGCCACTTCCGTCACAATGTCTACCGGGTCGAAATGCTGCCGCATCACCGCCTGCGCGAGACCGGCGCAGAACTCGATTCCCTGAGTTTTTCCTGGGAAACGCACTTCCGCCAGCAACCGGCGTAATTTCTCCACCGCCAGCAGAGCTTCTTTTTCGCCGGTGTCGCCAAGCACCAGCGCGACGGTCGTTGCTTCATAGCGGAAGGCCAGATCATTGGTGCGGATGTTTGCGGAAAATAGTTGCCCGATCTGCTCCATCACCGCCGCTACTGCCTGCTCGCCATATTCCTTGATCAGTGAATTCCGGCGTCCAAACTGCATCAGCAGCACGGTCACGGTGGTCCCCTGCTGTAGTCCGCGCCGGGTTTCGGCTTGCAGAAGATCCAAATACGATGCCCGCTTCAGCAGACCCGATTTCTCGTCAGTCACCGAAAGATTTTTGACCAGTCGCCGCAGTCCGGCATTGTTGAGCGCGATCAACACCTGGTCGCTCAACGTCCGGATCACGAGTACCTCCGAAGCCTGCCACACCCGTCCCGTGTTCTGGGTCAGGATCAGCACTCCGATCTGGTCATTGCCTTCAGTGAGCGGCAGAGCCAGCAGGGATTCAATCTGCAGTTCTTCGATGGCGGCGCGTACTCCCATCAACTCAGGAATATTTCGGGCGTCGCCCATCGTCACCGTGCCTCGCGCCACTGCCAGATCCTGCAGCGTTTCCACCAGAGTGACAAGCGCGGCCGAACTCGCCGGAATCAAGCCCTCCATGTGGTATTCCTGCACACTCGACGGCGGCAGTCCCGGTTTGCGCAAGGCCGCTATACAACGTGCCGTCCGCCAATTCGCACCGATTTCGCCGGCCGCCGTCTTCAATACTCCTTCGGCGTTTCCTTGGTGGTACAGTTTGCGTGTGATTTCAGCGACCCTCGCCAGACTGCTGACGTCGGCCACGTCGCTCGCCGCGGTCGCCGTCATTGCTGCAGTGGCGAGCTGATCGCTGCTGGATTGCGCGGGTGCCAACGGCGCGGTGGTTGCCGATTTCGCATACTGCGGTTCAATACCGGCCGCGATATACAAGCGCTGCAAATCCTGGTTCCGTTCTTCCTCGCGCGGAAACAGCTCTTGAATGCGCTGCAAGCGCTCGATGGCTTTGGAACGCATCCCGTACTGCACCAAAATTTCAGCTTGCAGCATCAAGTCCTGCAGCGCAGCCGCTCCCAAGGTTGGCTCCGGAGCCTTGACTTGTTGTTCTTCCTTCTTCACCGTCGTAAAGCGCGAGGCGATGACGTTGAAGCGCTGATCATCGATCTTTCCCCGCAGCGTCTCCAAGCGTCGGTGATGTCCGGGCTCGTAGGGATCCACTTCCGCCGCCCGGTCCAGACACTCTCCAGCTTTCTGGTAATCGTGTTTGGTGCAGTAGAGATCGAACAACTTCAACAGCGCCTGCGCATAATCGGTCTCGCGGTTGGAAGCGTTAAACAACTCCGCCAGGAATTCCAACATTTCTGCCGATGGACGGTGCGACGCCAGCAGTTCCTGCATCGTCACGATGAAAGATCGCCGCTCCCCGCGCCGCCGCTGGAACGCTTCCAGCTTCCGGGCTAGCGCCACTGCTTCCGTGTCGAGTTCGAGATCGATCATCTTTCCGATCAGGTTCACCACTTGGTGCATCCGTGCCGGATTCTGCTCGAACATCTGCCAGATCAGGGGTTCGCAATCCAGGCAGCGATCCGCAGTCAGGAGCGCCTGGGCATACAAATCGCGAAGTTCAATCGATGCATCTCCGGATTGCACCAGTGGTTCGAAAATGAAGATTGCGGCTCCGGCTTCGCCTTGTGCCAGCAAGCTCTTGCCATATGCGACCGCGGTCTTCGAGTCGGCCGGATTTTCCGTGTAGGCGCGCTCGAACCAAGCGCTGGCGCTTCCACCGCCTGCTTCGGTCAGTTCTGCCAGCTGCAAAAACGATTGCGATGCCATCACGTGCTCGCCGAGCGAGGCGGACAATTCTCCCACCCGCAGATGATTGGCCTGGGATGGCTCAAGACTCACGATCCGCCGCAAGACCAGCAACGCCTCTTCTTTCTTCCCCTGTTTTTGCAAGTCTTCCAGTGCGTTTTCGTAGGTTCCGATGGCCAACTTCTTATTCGAGTGTTCCAGCAACTGCCCGAAGCGAACTTTCTGTTCCCATGTCGGGTTGGTGTATCGCGCCAACTTCTTGTAGGTCAGGCTTGCTCGGGTCGCATCCGTTGCCGCCACCTGCCGCTCGAACAACTCGCCCAACAGCCGTACCGCTTGCGCTCCCTTGTTTAGCGAGAGACAAAGATCCGCCGCCATCTGCCGGACATTGTCATTTTGCGGATCACTTTCAAGGATTTGCAGATATTCCACCAGGGCGTCAGCGGTCTTACCCTTCTGCAAAAGTTTCTCCGCTTTTTCTACGCGGCGGGCCACTTCGGCACGATTAGGATTTTCCGGCATGGGTGGCATGGGGACAGAGAGATCCGTCTTGATTTTAGGATTCGCCCCTCACCCCAGCAACGCGGTTACCCCGCTTCGCGATTACGAAAGTCACGCCATTCGACTGCTCACCCTCGCTCTTGAGTGTGGATTTCACAACAAAGTCGAATGCAGGAAGAATATGATCGAGGCACTGGAGTTTCCCACCGTTCCGGCCGATAGCAAGCACTGAAGCTGTGTGGTCCTTCGACAAGCCATGGGTGTGACAGCCAATTCGCAGATGCGGCACGGCTTTCGCCTGCGCGAGTTCGCAGACCTCCATCAGGGTTGGTTTCTGGTCCTGGTTTTCGCCGCCCTCATGGCGGTACAGGTTGTGGGATTCCTCGTGTTGGGAACGGGACGGCTGGGCCTGGGTCTCTCCGAGTGCAGTCTGGTTCTTGACAGTTTTGTGGTCCTTGGTTGCACCTGGGTTGCATATCGTCGCGCTGAAGGCATTGCCGCGTTGTTCTGGTTTCTCTTCGCCGTCGATATGTTATTCATTCTTGTTCCTACCGCCGTACAGGCCTATGACACGATCCTCGGGCAAAGGCTTTTGTCAGACCCGACTCGCAATCTGCTGTACTGTCTCTATGGCGCCCCCGTCCTGATGATGCTGTTTCTTCCGGCGGTTCACCGACGCGCCCGGGTGAGGTACGAGATTTTTCTCGATCTCTTTCAGATCGCCATCGTCGTGAGTCTTATCTACTCGACGTTCTTCTTTCTCCCGGTGCAGCGGATGTTGCCCGCACAGGCGCTCTTGCGCAATGTCACCTTCAGCGACGCGCAAAGCTGGCTCCTCCTGATTGCAGTCTTGGTGCGCCTGCAGTTCGCCGGCATCGTCAGCAAGCGCAACCTCTTACTTCGATTAGCGGTTTTCCTGCTGGTTTGCGCGGTCGCCACCTTCGTCGGCGATTGGCTGTACTTAAGGGGCGGTCCGGCTCTCATTGCCTGGTCCGACCTCGTCTGGGCGGTGCCTTTAGTCGCAGCCGGCCTCGTCGCTTTCACCTGGAAACCTTCTCCCGAGCCCGAATCGAACCCGGAGCCTGAGAGCTTTTGGAGCTTCCTCGGCACCAACCTGGTTCTGGTCGCAATGCTCGTGTGCATGGCTTTGCTGATGGACCGGTGGAAACAGGCATACGGAGAAGCTCTCACGGGCGTGGCCATCGCCGCGTCGCTCCTCGCCCTGACCTTGCGCTTGGCGCTCACCCAGTTCCATCAGCAACAGGAAATCGCCCAGCGCAAGGCCGCGCAAGAACAGCTGGGCGTTTCTCACCAGGAAGTCGGCCGACTGCTCGACGGCGCTCGCCGCCAAACTGCGGAGATTACGCGGATCAGCGAACTTGGAAGTCTTCTCCAGGCTTGCACCTCCAGGGAAGAGGTTTTTCGCCTCATCCCCGAGCGCTTGCGTCGTCTGTTTCCCGGCGCATCCGGCTGCGTCTCACTGTATAGTCGCTCCCGCAACCGCGTTGAGTCTGCGGCGGAATGGGGAATTTGCCCCAGGGGGCAGATCTTTTCACCCGAACAATGTTGGGCTCTGCGCCGCGGTTGCACCCATGTTCACGCCGGTGGACCTTCCAATCCGCGCTGTTCACACCTGATCGGCGAGGGAGCGTCGGTTTGTATCCCCCTAATCGCCAATGGCGACGCCATCGGAATCCTGTCCATCCAGAACGACGATCCCTTATCCTCGCTTTCCGATCCAGAACCTGATTCCGGCGCCTTTGCTCGACGTCGCCAGCTGGCAGCCGCTGTTGCCGAACACCTCGCGGTCGCGATTGCTAACCTTAATCTGCGGGAAGATCTGCGTCTGCAAGCTGTCCGCGATCCGCTGACCGGTCTTTACAACCGCCGCTACATGCAGGAATTCCTCGATCGCGAACTCCACTCCGCACGGCGCAAACACCGTCCTGTTGCCGTCATAATGCTCGATCTCGACCACTTCAAACGCTATAACGACAATTACGGACACTCGGCAGGCGACGACGCATTAGCCATGGTCGGCGAGACTCTGTTGCGGAGTGTGCGCGCTGAAGACGTCGCCTGCCGCTATGGGGGAGAAGAGTTTGCTCTCATTCTCCCCGAGTGCTCCCTGCAACAGGCAACCGTGCGCGCCGAGGCAATCCGCAAACGCCTCAGGGAATACAGTGTTCAGCCTGACCGCAAATTGAAAGATGGTCTCACGGTCTCGATCGGCGTCGCTGCCTTCGATGAAACCACTGACCGCGTCGATCTGCTCCTCAAATTCGCCGATGATGCTCTTTATCAGGCGAAGCACACGGGCCGCAATCGTGTCGTCGTCGCGAGTCCCGCGTCGATTTTGCTGGAATCAGATTTCCCGGAGATCAGCCCGCATGCAGCCTCAACCGAAGTAGTTTAGGCACCGGCTTCTTAGTCTTTTCCCGCCACTTGCGCTCCCGCTTCTGATATACGAAGACGTGCCACATGCCTACGCCTTCGAATCCATCTCCGAATCCAGCATCGAATGACTCGGAGTCCGGCCTGCGTCACCAGCTCACCGCTGGAGAGATGACGATGGTCGCCGTCGGCGGCTCGATCGGCACCGGACTTCTCCTCGGCACCGCCGCCGCCATCGAACTCGCGGGACCCGCCGTCATCTTAAGCTTCGTGCTGGCCGCCTTCATTAGTTGGACGGTCGCACTCGCGCTCGGCGAACTTGCCAGCACGCATCCCGCCGCCGGTTCCTTCGGAGTCTACGGAGACCTCTATCTCAACCGCTATGCCGGCTTTATTTCCCGGGCTGGCTACTGGCTGGCAATCGCCGTCTCGATCGGAGCCGAGATGATCGCCTCGGCCACTTACATGCAACTCTGGTTTCCCCGCGTATCGGCGATTGTTTGGGTCTTCTCCTTTTCAGCGTTTCTGCTGGCCATTAATTTCCTCGCCGTCCACAGCTACGGACGCTTCGAGTTCTGGTTCGCCATGATCAAGGTCGCGGTCATTGCCACCTTCATCGTGCTCGGTGCCGCTCTGCTCATTAGCGGGAGAGCCGCTCCTCAATACACCAACCACGGCGGATTTTTCCCGCTCGGCGCCGCCGCTCCGCTGCTCGCCATCACCTTCGCCATCTACACCTTTGGCGGCGTCGAATTCGTAGCCGTAGCTTCCGGCGAATCGAGCTCCGCCAAGGCCATTGCCAGCGCCGTGCGCATGACGTTTCTTACCCTCACCGTTCTTTATCTGGGAGCCATCATCGTCCTGGTTGGAATCATGCCCTGGAACCGTGCCGGCGTAACCGAAAGCCCTTTTGTTACTGTCTTCCGTTCCGTCAGTTTCCCCGGCGCGGCTCATTTCATGAACTTCGTAGTTTTGACCGCCGCGCTCTCGGGAGCGAACGCTGCTCTCTACATCTCGTCCCGCATGCTCTTCTCGCTGGCCCGTACCGGGTGGGCTCCGCGAGTGCTAGGCCGCCTGGGCAGGAAAGGCACTCCAAATCTGGCACTGCTGGTTTCTTGTTATGGAATCATGGTCGCGCTTGTGCTCGAACGCTCGGCTCCCGCCAAAGCCTTCGAATACATTCTCCGCGGCGCTTTCTTCGGCATGATGCTCTCGTGGATCATCTCCCTCGCTGCCCACATTAACTTCCGCCGCAGGATCACCTCAGCCCAAGCCGCCGAAATTCCCGCCCGATCGCCTCTCGGGAAATGGGGATCGATCGTCGGGCTCGCCGTGGTTCTCATGTCTGTCGCCAAAACCTGGTGGGACTCCCGCGTCAATCTTGCCGCGGGAGTGGTCTTTCTGCTTGGGCTGACCGTTCTCTACTATTTCATCCGCCCCAACCAGATGAATGGAGGAAACTGAATGATCACCGAATTCATGCGTGATACCCTCGCCAGGTCCTGGCGAAAAACGAACTGCGCCGCCTGTCTCGGCGGCAGGAAGGCCCTATACTTTGTTCGTAATGCTGGATGCATGTCGAAAAGTCTCCCGGAGCCTTCCGGTCTGCTAAAGGAGAGCCTATGAAAATTGATCGAGTCGTTAAATCCCTTCTGCTCGTTATCGCTGTCTCCCTGGCCGCAATCGCCTTACACCCGTACATTGCGCCGGGCGCCGTCATGGCGCAATCCGGCGACGCTCATGATGTCTATGTCGAACCCGGCACTGCCATGCTGCGGGCCCCGGATGGCAGCCGCCAAGTCTTGGGCAAGGTCGTCGTCGACCTGCGCAACGGAAATGTCTGGGGATTTCCGACCCTGACGCAAGATCCGTACCCTTCAAACGGTGCCCAAACCACGCCGCAAACGTCGCATCCGTTTTTGCTCGGCAAGTTCGCCTTGGCGGACATGGACCGATAAACTCGGCGCCCAGGAATTCGGCTGTTTGCAACTTACTAAGTTCGACTGATAAAGGAGGAACGGATGCCCTTAACATTAACTTGGCAACAGATCGCGATAAGGCTCGGGCTCTCGATCTTGGCGGGAGGCCTGATTGGCTTGGATCGCGGCGAGCATGGCCGCCCGGCCGGACTGCGCACAACACTACTGGTCTGTTTGGCCGCGGCTATCGCGATGGTCCAAACGAACCTGTTGCTCGCCACCCGGGGAAGAGCCGGCGATTCCTTCGTAAGCCTCGATCTTATGCGTCTGCCGCTCGGCATTTTGACAGGCATGGGGTTCATTGGCGGCGGCGCTATCCTCAGGCGCGACGGCTTCGTCCTCGGCGTCACGACTGCGGCCACGCTATGGTTTGTCACCATTGTTGGTCTTTGCTTCGGAGGTGGGCAGATTAAGCTCGGCATCGCGGCGTTTGCGCTCGGCATCCTGGTGCTCGAAGGCCTGCGATGGTTTGATTCCAAGATGAAGCAGGAGCAGCACGGAACCCTGTGCCTGACCACGGAGCACGACGAGCCGCAGCAAGAAGCAATTCAAGCCCTCGTCCGGCAAGCGGGATACAAGGTTAATGTCGCCTCCGCCACGTATTTCAATCAGACCAAGCAGCGTGCGCTCGAGTTCCGATTGCAGTGGCGAGGGGTGCCGCAAAGGGCGGATGTGCCCTCATTCATGAAAAGTCTATCCGACGATCCGCATGTGGTCACGGCGCAGTGGAAGGCTTCCTAGCTGGATCGTTCGGGAGCGAAGGAATCTGAATGGCTATCTTGCGGGCCGGCGGATTTCAGCGGACGGTTCCAAATTTGGAAAAATCCACCTGCACTTCCTACTTACTTCCACTCGTTCAGGATTGATCGTTCTGTTTTTTTCCTGATATCCTCAAGCTGTTTCGGATTCCATCTGAACGGCGGGACGACCCTGGACTTCCCCCCTATGCGACTCCCAATCGCAATTCGTGCCCAGCCGCTCTGTTCCCCCGAACGAAGGAGCAGTCGTGACTTCCGCTGGAAAATTTAGTGTACTTGCAGGCAGTGAACGCAAAGCCGTCCGTGGTGCGCGCCTGATCCACAATTCGCATCCAGACCAAACCGTCGAGATCTCCATACGAATTCGTTCGAGGTCAGAGGCGAAGCGCCAGGAGTTAAAGAGCGCTCTCGCAAAACCCGGCTTCAAACACCTGTCCCGCACCGACTTCGAGAAGGCGTACGGCGCCGATCCGGCCGATGTCGAAAAAATCAAGAAGTTTGCCCAGGAATTTAATCTGAAGGTGCATGAAACCGGGACCGAGCTCGCGCGCCGGACGGTTTTGGTCTCGGGGACCGTCAGCAACCTTCAGAAAGCTTTCCAGGTGGAGCTCAAAGAGTACAGTCACCCCAAGGGAAATTTCCGGGGCCGAGTCGGCACGATCAGCGTTCCGTCCGACTATGCGGAGATCGTCACGGGAGTTTTCGGACTCGACAATCGGCCACAGGCAGAACCGCATTTCAGACGCGCGCAGCAGCCCGACAAGCACAAGACCAAGACTCACGCCTCCGACACTTCGTATGATCCGAATGAAGTGGCTCAAATCTACGACTACCCCGCAGGCGACGGAACTGGCCAGTGTATCGGGCTGATCGAGTTAGGCGGAGGCTTTCAACTCGACGACATCAGCACCTATTTCAGCGGCCTCAATCTCACTCCGCCGCAGGTGATCTCCGTGTCTGTCGATGGCGGTGCGAACAGCCCAACCAATGCCAATAGCGCCGACGCTGAAGTGATGCTCGATATTGAAGTGTCCGGAGCGATCGCTCCGGCGGCGAAGATTGTCGTCTATTTTGCGCCCAACACCGACCAGGGCTTTCTGGACGCGGTCACCACGGCTGTGCACGACACCACCAATCAACCGTCGGTCATCTCCATCAGTTGGGGCTCTGCGGAATCGACCTGGACCGGCCAGGCAATGACCAACTTCGATGAGGCCTTTCAAGCGGCGGGCGTCATCGGCGTAACCGTTTGCGTCGCCTCCGGTGACAGTGGCTCTTCCGACGGAGTGAACGATGGCCAAAATCACGCTGATTTTCCTGCATCGGATCCGTTCGTCCTCGGATGTGGCGGCACCACTCTGCAAGCTTCGAACGATGAGATCGTCAACGAAACCGTGTGGAACGACGAACCGTCCGGCGGAGCGACGGGTGGGGGGGTGAGCGACATATTCCCCCTTCCAGCCTGGCAGGATGGCTTCGGTGTTCCGCTGCCATCGGTGCAGGCAGGAGGCCGCGGCGTGCCCGACGTCGCGGGCGACGCCGATCCTGACACGGGCTATAACATTCGCGTCGATGGCGAGAACGCTGTCGTCGGAGGCACCAGTGCGGTTGCGCCTTTATGGGCGGGGCTGGTGGCGCGTATCAATCAGAAGCTGGGGAAGTCGATCGGCTTTCTGAACCCGCTGATCTACGTGCAATCTGTCGAGACCTCCGGGTTCCACGACATAACCGAAGGCAACAACGGAGCGTTTAGCGCAACGCAGGGATGGGATCCCTGTACCGGACTCGGCAGTCCCGACGGAGTGCCGCTAGCGGCGGCGCTTACAGGAAAAATCTCGCAGGCAGCCTAGAACGACAAGGTGAGCTTGCTCGCGAAAAGTCGCTCACCCGGGCGGATGTTTCTAGTCCGCGCCGCGGAGCGAAACTCCGCACCACTCGCGATTGCGCATCTCCGGTCATCTCTGGTCATCTCTGGTGATGCTCTTTCCCGCTTTTAAACTCAACTGATAAACTCACAAGTTGGCCTCAAGCCAGCGAACTCTTCTATTTGCAAGGACTCATGTTGAAGCCTGGAGACATTGCCATTGTCAGCGGGGCGCGCACGCCCTTTGCACGCTATTGCGGAAAGATCAAAGACTACACGGCGCAGGAACTGGGCGCGATCGCGGGGAAGGCGGCGATCGAGCGCGCAGCCATTGACTCGCAGGAATTCGATCACGTCGTTTTCGGAAACGCACAGCAGACCTCGGGCGACGCGCTCTATGGAGCGCGGCACGTTGGATTGCGGGCGGGCTTGCCGATTGAGACTCCGGCGCTGACCGTGAATCGACTTTGCGGTTCGGGGATGCAGGCGATTGTCAGCGCGGCGCAGATGATTCAGACCGACGAAGCGAAGATGGTGCTGGCAGGGGGCATGGAATCGATGTCGCAGGCTCCGTTTTCGATCCGTGGGCGCGATGGGTTTACGCTGGCTCCGGGCGGCAAGCTGGAAGACTCGCTCATGGTGGCGCTACTCGATACCTATTGCGGACTCTACATGGCGAATACGGCCGAGCTCTATGGCGAGCAGCAGGGCATCCCGCGGCTCGCGCAGGATGAGTTCGCGTTACGCTCGCAGCAAAAGGCCGATGAGGCGTATCAAGCTGGACGAGTGCAGGAAGAACTGACGCCCGTGCCGCTGCGGAATTCGAAAGGCGAAACGACTCGCGAGATGCTGACCGAAGATGATCATCGCCGTCCGCAAACAACGCTGGAAGGTCTGGCGAAGCTGCGGGCAGCGTTTGGAAAAAATGGTACGGTCACGGCGGGCAATGCCAGCGGAATCGTCGATGGCGCGGCGGCGGTCGTGGTCATGTCGCTCGAGCAGGCGCAGAAGCGAAATCTGAGTCCGCTCGGACGGATTGTGAATTGGGGAATCGCGGGGGTCGATCCGAAGATCATGGGAAGCGGTCCGGTGCCGGCGACGAAGATTGCGCTGCAGCGCGCGGGGCTGACTTTGGACTACATCGACTTGATCGAAGTGAACGAGGCGTTCGCGGCGCAGTATCTGGCGGTCGAGAAAGAATTGGGACTCGATCGCGAAAAAGTCAACGTCAACGGCGGGGCGATTGCCTTGGGGCATCCCCTGGGGGCGACCGGAACGCGCCTCGTGATCACGCTGCTCTATGAGTTGCGGCGGCGGAAGAAGAAGTACGGGCTGGCGACGGCGTGCATTGGCGGCGGACAGGGGATTGCTATGGTGGTGGAGAGCTTCCAGTGAGTTTTTTCCTCGTCCGGTACAACGAACCCAAGCCGCCTACTTTTGTTGGCGCCGCAATGACAGAACTGGTTGATGCGAAGCGGACCAATGTGGCGGCGAAGCACAAGCTTCGAAAACAGTGAGGCACTCAGTATGGATATCAAAAAAGTTGGGGTTCTCGGTTGCGGATTGATGGGATCTGGCATTGCGCAGGTCTGCGCTACGGCTGGGTTTGACGTCACTGTGCTTGAGGTGGAGCAGAAGTATCTTGACAAAGGGCTTGCCGGGATTGAGAAGTCGCTGGCTAAGTTTGCCGAGCGGCCGGTGGAGAAGGGTGGGATTACTCCGCAGCAGAAGGACCAGATTCGGGCTCGGCTTAAGGGGACTACGAACAAGGCGGACCTGACCGATTGCGACATTGTGATTGAGGCCATCATTGAGAATGTTGAGGAGAAGAAGAAGATGTATGCGGCGCTTGATTCGATCGTCAAGAGGGAAGCGATCTTTGCCTCGAATACTTCTTCCATCTCTGTGACGGAGCTGTTGACGGCAGTGAAGCGTCCGGAGCGATTTATTGGGCTGCACTTTTTTAATCCCGTTCCTTTGATGAAGCTGGTCGAAGTGGTGAAGACGATTGCGACTTCCCCTGAGGTTTACGAGGCGGCTTACTTGTTCGCGCAGCGACTGGGGAAGGTTCCGGTGCGGACTTCGGACAAGACGGGATTCATCGTAAACCGGCTGCTGGTGCCGTATTTGCTCGATGCGATCCGGGCTTATGAAGAGGGCGTGGGGTCGATCGGGGATATCGATAACGCTATGAAGCTCGGATGCGGGTATCCGATGGGTCCGTTTACTTTGCTGGATTTTGTTGGGCTCGATACTACTTATTACATTACTCACGTGATGTATGACGAGTTCAAGGAGCGGCGCTTTGCATCGCCTCCGTTGCTGAAGCGGCTGGTGATGGCAGGGTGGTATGGGCGGAAATCGGGGCGCGGATTTTACGATTACTCGAATCCCGAAAACCCGGTGGCAGGGACGTTCTAGGTCCCAGA
>JGI12631J13338_1000457_pt1 | contig 12626 bp, 11 predicted proteins | sample BlaSpr_A8_Ref_O1_FD_13338 | JGI IMG/M metagenome (IMG submission 13338) | reverse complement strand
TCGTGAGGTTGCTGCGGCAGATTGAAGTCGGAATAGCGAACGGCAAGACCACCCCGCAAGTCTGCAAAGAAGCCGAGATCACGGTACAGACCTACTACCGCTGGCGTAAGGAATACGGCGGCCTGAATCTCTCAGCCAGAAGTTTTGCATGTGTTGTCTTACCTGCCCCAATCGGTCCCTCGAAAACGACACAGTGATACTTAATCATTTGATAGCACTATTGCTGGGACATGCTTAGTCCGTCAACTACAGTAGAAATATATAGTACCAATGTAATTAACATCGGCTCAGTCTTGGAATACGTGCGCGCCCGGGTGTATCACTTTTCCCCGCTCTGTAAGCTACCCCCGGTATGGTTTGACACGCTTTTCCGCCGCATCTATACTCCTGCCCTCAGCTCACCGTACTACCCGTCCTGGGAGGACCCTAATGGCGAAAATTTCAAAATTATTTATGGCGTTTTGTCTGGTGGTGTTGTCGGCGTCGGTCGTTTTAGCTGGTAACGACGGCGGGCAGGTGAAGCAGCCGACGATTACTCCGCAAGTGAGCGGAACCACTCAGCTCTTGATTGCAGTCAGCCCCGTGAACGAAAACGTGGTGTGGGCTTCGGGCACAGGCGGCACCTTCGTGGTCACTACCAACGGCGGAAAAACCTGGAGATCTGGCGTCGTGCCGGGAACCACCACCGACCCCAACGACGAACTGCAATTCCGCGACGTCTACGGCGTCAGCGACAAAATCGCCTACTTGCTCTCGATCGGCAACAACACCAACGATTTTAAGATTTACAAAACCATCGACGGCGGCGCGACCTGGAAAATCGAATTCACCAACGCGACCGTGAACGCCTTCTACGATTGCTTCGCCTTCTGGGGCCCGGATCGCGGCATCGCCCACAGCGATTCCGTGAATGGCGTCTTTCCGGATCTGCGCACGTTCGACGGCCGCACCTGGCAATCGATCGCCAACCGCATGCCTCCCGCGCTGACCGGCGAAGCCTCGTTTTCGTCCAGCGGCACCTGCACCGCGACTCAAGGCTTGTTCAATGCGTGGTCAGTGACCGGCGCGCAGGCCATCGCGGCCCGCGTCCTGGCCACTCGCGACGGCGGCCAAACCTGGAAGGCGTACAACACGCCGCTCGAAACTTCGGCGAGCGGCGGCGCCACCACCGTCGCGTTCCGCGATGGACGCCACGGCATCGTGGCCGGCGGCGATCTCGGCGACGATTCTTTTGCTGATGCGGCCACATCGGATGATGGCGGCCAGACTTGGACGCTGACCAACAAGCCGCCGCTGCAGGGCACGATTTTTTGCCTGGCTTACGTCCGCGGCAGCCGCTTCGACGACAACGGTTTCTACCTCGATCCCGACAACTGGGGCTTCGACGGACAGAATTTCGATCTGGAACACGCCGTCGTAGTCACCGCCGAAACGCAGCCCGCCTTTTCCTCGGGCGGCGCCGCGTGGACCCCGGACGAAGGCCGCACCTGGTATCCCATCGCCGGCGTCGACGGCAATTGGGCCGTAGCCTTCGCCAATCCCAAAGCCGGCTGGTTCGTCGGCAACAACGGCCAAATCCTGAAAATCAGCTTCTAGCTGATCTTCTTCACGCGTTCAGGTTGCGCTGAACGAAAAAAACGATCGGCTTCCAACCGCGGCGGAATAAATAGCCGCCGCAAAAAGTTCAGGGCGTAGGGCAAAGAGGCGCGGGAGAAATTTCCCGCGCCTCTTTTTTTGCGCGCCCGCTGACTCACCCGTCGATTCTCCAATGTTGCCCAGCCCAAAACCTGCGCTGCACTTGCCGTTGCCTCCGCCCCCATCGGGCCTTCGCCCGATTGTGCGCGAGGCGTGCTAGTCTTTACCCTCGAATTATGAATGATCTGCTCGCATTGATTGTTCGCCACGGCTACGCCGTAGTCTCCCTGGTCGTTTTCGCCGAAGCCATCGGCGTGCCGGTACCCGGCGCGGTCGCGCTAGTCGCCGGCGGAGCCGCCGCCGCCTCCGGCCGCTTGAACACGCCGGCGGTAGTGCTGTGCGCGGTGATCGCGATGATGACCGCCGACACCATGCTGTACCTCTTCGGCAAGCACACCGGCTGGACCGTGCTGAAATTCCTGTGCCGCGTTTCGATCGACCCCGAAAATTGCGTGCTGAAGTCGGCGGAATCGTTCTACAAACGCGGCCGGGAGACGCTGCTGATCGCGAAATTTATTCCGGGTGTCAGCACCATGGCCGCGCCGCTGGCCGGCAGCATGAAGATGCCGTACTTGCAGTTTCTGGGGCTGGATTTTCTAGGCGCATGTTTGTATGCGCTGGCGTACATCGCCGTCGGCTACATCTTCCGCGATTTCGTGGGAAAAATCGTCGAGGGCTTCCGCGCCGCCGGCCACGCCGTGGAAGTGGTCATCATTCTCGCGGTGCTGGCCTACATCGCCTACCGCGTGTCGTTGTACTGGAAACATCGCGGCGACCGCATCGTGCCGCGCGTGCAAGTCGCCGAGCTGGCCAAGAAACTGCAAACGGGGCCGACGGGGACCATCGTGCTCGGCGACGTGCGCAGCCACGGCTACTACGGCACCAACGTCTATCGCATTCCCGGCGCGATCCGCATCGAGCCCAACAATCTGAACGCCGAAATCGAAAAGCTCCCCAAGCAGGACAATATTTATTTGTACTGCACCTGCCGCAATGAATTGACCAGCGCCAGCGTTGCGCACCTGCTGCGCATAAAAGGCTTCAACGCCTTCGTCATTGCCGGTGGCCTAGCCGCCTGGCGCAAAGCCGGCAACCCGCTCGAGCCAGTCCCGCCCACCGACATCGTGCACCTGCCAACTTTCGTCCGCTAAGTTGCGCGTCCGCAATTAATTTTCCGCGGGGGCGTTGACCCGCAGCAACATGCCGGTGCCGCCGGGGATTTTCAATTTGCCGGCATTTGACGCGAGGACGATCACGCCGGCGGGCGCGCTGCGTCCGGCGTGCGCGATCACCAGATGATTGATCCCGTAGACGCCGCACGCGTCGGCCGAGAAAACCCACAGGGCTTGCGGCGCAGGATTGCCGGCGATGCTGCCGCGGCAAGCCGCCCCGGGTTTGGCGCGTACCTGCACCAGCACGCCGCCATGGACCGAGCGGCCCACGATATCGTCGGCATTTTCCGCGCTGCCCACCGGGGCGTCGGCGCCATAGACCACATCGCCGCCGATTTGCGAGGTGGGCAACCAGCGATAGACTTCGCCTTCGCCCCCACTGGTGGTGGGAATTTGCGCTTCCTCAATGCGCACGAAGCCGGCGATGGCGCGCAGGTCGGTCGCGATCGAAATCGTCTGGCCGGCGAGCACCAGCTGATCGAATTGCAAGGAGATGCTGGGCGGCACGCCGGCGCTGGCGGGAGTAATTGCGAGCACCCGGCCAAAAACTTTGCTGCCCGCTTTGATCCGTGCGCCGGCCGGCAGCGGAACGTCCTGCATGATTCTTCCGGAGATGGCCTGGCCCGGTTTGGATTTTTCTGGTGAGAGCGTCGAGCGCAGTTCGATGGGGAGAATGGTTCCGGCGGGAATGGAGAAGCTGTCGGCTGCGGTCGCAGGCTTTGGTTGAGCCTCCGCGCGCCCGGCCAGCAGCGTGGCGCACAGCGTCGCGTGCAGAAGTGCGCGTAGAGTTGAGTGAAGGAGCGCCGCCGGCAAAATGCGCGGCGCCAGAACATGAGCTCGCGAGTGTCCGCTCATGTCCGCAGTGTACTCCAGTTTTCCCGCCGCGGCTGCCACCGCTGAATGCGGCGCGCTAATTCTCGGGAGTCTGGGGCAAACGCAGCAGGGGACGGCCCAGCATAATTTCCCACTCGCGAATTTCTTCGCGGGTCAATTCTCCGAAAGGGGTCGGGATCAGGAGCGGTTGTTTCTCGGTGGAGTCGGGGGAGGTTTTTCTCGGCGGTTCCGAAACCTGGTTCGCTACCGGCATGTACTGCCTCCGCAAGGACTGGGATACGAATAATCGGCCAGGCGAAAGTGCTGGTCGATAGTACTTTCGGTCCAGCTGTGGCCGCAGTTCGGAATCGCGGCGAGAAGGGAAGACTGGAATTCTTTGAATCGCCGATCGAGTGCGTTGCAATTGGGGCAATCGAAGAGAGATCCCTCGTCAGGGCAACTGCGGCCCCGCGGTCGGGATGACAGCGTAAACCGAAACGAAGTGAAACCGAGCGGCCCGAGACGTAGACGCGATCGAGACGGTTCATGGTTGCGCACGCGTGGGGGCGGCCTCCGGGATGGCTTCGCCGTCTTTGCGCGGGTCGGAGGCGCCAAAATTTACGCCGGTGTCGGCGTTGCGCTCGACAGCCTGGCCGCCGCCCATGGTGGCGGAATACGCGCCGTGCAAAATAATCTGGTGGCCACGGGCCGCCAGATTATCGCGCACCGCCGCGGGAATGCGGTCTTCCATATCGACGTCGCAGCCGGCGAAGGTGCGCTTGGTGAAACGCGCCGCCTCCATCGCCTCCTGAATATTCAGGCCAAAATCTACCACGTTCGAAACAAATTGCGCGTGGGCCTGGGCCTGATTGAATCCGCCCATGATGCCAAACGCGATGCGTTCGTGGCCGTTGGTCATGAAGCCGGGAATGATGGTGTGCAGCGGGCGCTTGTGCCCGGCCAAGGCATCGGGCGATTGCGGATCGAGTTTGAAGAGTCCGCCGCGATTCTGCAGCGCGAAGCCGGTGCCGTCGGCCACCAGGCCCGAGCCAAATGCGGAATAGTTGCTTTGAATCAAGGAGACCATGTTGCCGTCAGCGTCGACCACGGTCAGATACGTGGTGTCGCCTTTGGCCGGCAGCGCCGGCTCGCCCGGCGGCACGTTGCAATTCGCCTTGGCCATGTCGATTAATTTGGCGCGCGCGGCGGCGTAATCTTTGGAGGCCAGGCCTTCCACCGGAATCTCGCTGAATTTCGGGTCGCCAACGTAGCGATACATATCGGCGTACGCCAGTTTTTTCGCTTCGATCATCGCGTGCAAGGCATCAGCCGAATTGTGCCCGTATTTCGCTAACGAAAATCCTTCCAGGATATTGAGCATTTCCAGCGTGGCGATACCCTGACCATTTGGCGGAATTTCGTAAACCGTCCAGCCGCGATAGGTCGTGGAAATGGGCTCGACCCACTCGCTGGAATATTCGGCGAGATCCGCGGCGGTCATGGGGCCGCCGATTTTCGCGGAATACGCGGCGATACTTTTGGCGATACTGCCGCGGTAGTACGCGTCGCGTCCGCCGGCCGCGATCAGCTCCAACGAACGCGCCAGATCCGGGTTGCGGAAAAGTTCGCCCACGCGCGGCGCGCGCCCGCCGGGCAAAAAAGTTGCCGCGGCATTTTTATCCCGCTGCAACAGCTTCACGCTGTCGTCCCAGTAGGCCGCGTCCCATTCGGGTACCGGAAATCCTTCGCGCGCGTAATAAATCGCCGGCGCGAGTACTTCGGAGAATTGCTTCGTTCCGAAGCGCGCCAGCAGTTTCGACCAGCCGTCCACCGCGCCCGGCACGGTGATGGCGAGTATGCCGCTCTGCGGCATTTCGGTGATGCCCTTGGATTTCAGAAATTCGAGGCTTAGCCCCGCGGGCGCCCAGCCGCTGGCGTTCAACCCGTACAGTTTTCCGCTTTTCGCCTCGTACACGATGGCGAAAAGATCGCCGCCGATGCCGTTCATCATCGGCTCAACCACGCCCATCGCCGCGTTCGCGGCCACGGCCGCGTCGACGGCGTTTCCGCCCCGCGCCAGAATCGCCGCCCCCGCCTGCGCCGCCAAAGGACTTTCCGCCGCCACAATCCCGCCCCGCGAAATAACCATCGACCGCGTTTGCGTCCGATCCTGCGCGGACGCGGGCGCCGCCGTCGCGAGGATCGCGATGGAAATTAGCAGGATGGCGATCGCGAAAGTGGGCCGAACGCTGGAAGGCCCGCTGCCGGAGCGCCATTCCTGGAAACCTTCGCGGTGATGAACGCGCCGAGCCGGCGCTTGCGGCATCGCTGTCATGGTGTGGGTAGGCGAGGCGCTCGACTTCTTCTGGTGCGTCGCCTGGGATGAATCTACTCGCGGCGAGACGGAAATGGGAAGAGATAAATCAGCGAAATGGCCTGCGCCGGTTTTTTGGGCGACCAAACACCGTCGTTTTTGCGGATTAGAAATTGCCTCGACGCTTTGTTTTGAGTGGTTTACGTTGATTTCTAATTGCTGGTAGCGGATTAGAAATGGCCGAAACCCCGCCCCTCTGCGGTGGCGCACGGTGACGCGCGGCCCACGCCGAAAAGACTGTCGATTAGAAAACACGGACGGCCTTTGTTTTGTGGAGGTTGAAGATGGTTTCTAATTGCGGGAAGTGTCGATTAGGAAGGGTGGAACATGGAAATTCAGAAATGGAAAGTGGCAGACGGCAAATTGAGTCAGCATGCACGGCGTTTTGAAAACACCCTTAAAATGACGATTAGAACGCATGGGAGGCCTTGGTTATGCGGGAGATAGGTCGGTTTCTAATCGCGTCGCGTGGCGGAGCTTCGTTTTGTGATGCGCGGTGATGCATGGCGTCCTCCTCTCGCTTGCGTCGTCCCACGTCGATTGGCGCGCAAATTGATCGCACAGAAAAGTGCCCCGACTCACGCTAACACAATTGGAATTTGTTGGATATTCGTAGAAATACGGAGAGGGTGCGTTGCAGCGCAATGGAGGTTGTAGATCTTGCGTGGGCCCACGATTAGTGGACGATAAATAACTCCGGTGATATCTCTATACTGATGGACAGAGCCGGGACGGTAGGGACCAGCAGGCCTGGGAGCACGACGTCATCGGCTGGGCGAAATTGCAAATTGCGCGAAAGCAACTTGGGTGCGAGGATGGCGCATCGCATCGGCAAAGTGCGAGGTGCCAGCCATGAACTACTCATTCCGGAACGTAATCGATCAGGAAATGCGGACACGGAGATTCGCCGGGGCGCGGGCTTGGCGGTGCGCCGCGCCGTGCGCCATGGTGTGCGCGGCGCTGCTGCTATTGGCGCCGGGGCGGGTGTGGGCGCAGGCCGATGCCGGGCCGATGCCCGGCGGGGCAGCGGCTGATTCGGGTGCGGCGAATCAATCACCGGCAGCTCAGGCGCAGCCGGCGCAAATGCAGCCGCGATCGACGATGCGGCCGCGGGGAGTAGGCTTCGGCTCCGCTCGGGCGACGGCGGTGGAGTGGCCGGCGATGACCCAGGACTTGAATGCGAAATTGGCGGCGGCGCTGGCGGATTGGAAAGAGTCCAGCGGCGCGGGGCGCGCGCCGAAAATTGTGGTGCTGGATTTTTGCACCTGGGACAACCAGTGGCGGCCGTTTGGCGCGTGGGTCGCGGACAATTTGTCCGCGGAGTGGGCCGCGGGCAGCGGCGGAGCGTTCGCGGTGATCGACCGGGCCCAATTGCCGGCGGCGCTGCAGGCGCGGGGACTAACCGCCAAAGACGAATTTGAATCGCCGCAGGCGATCGAGCTGGCCCAAGCGCTCGGCGCGGATATTCTGGTGAACGGGCGGTACCGCGCGCTGGACAATGATTTGGGGCTAACGGTGAATGTGCGGCCGGCGGTGACCCCCGCCGCGTCCGCGGCGGGACCACCGCATCCGCGCCCAATTCTTTTCGTGCAATCACGAGTGACGATGTCGAGCGAGCTGGCGGGACAGCTGGGCGAGCCGTTGGCGGCGCTGGGTCCGACCCACGATGCGAACGCGCCGCGCCCGAATCCAAACTCGTTTGCACGGTGCAAATATTGCCCTGCCGCGGAGTACTCCGACCAGGGCCGGAAGAAAAAAATTCAGGGGACGGTGATGCTGGCGGTGCTGGTCACCGCGGAAGGCCGCGCGAGCGACATTACCGTGACCAAATCGCTGGAGCCGTCGCTGGATCAGCAGGCGGTGACCACGGTCGGCACCTGGATCTTTGAGCCGGCCAAGGACGCGAGCGGCGCGCCGGTCGCGGTGCACCAAAACATCGAAATTTCGTTCCACATGTATTGATTTGCGTTTGGTGCATGGTCGAGGCGCGAAGGCGGCCGCTACAGGTGGCGTTTTGGAGTTTGGTTGGAACGGGAAACATTGGCGTAGCCGTAACGCAATCAACCCACCCTTGATGTCATTCTGAGCGCAGCGAAGAAGAAACCGTCAGGAGGACCAGTTCGTTTTGTAATCGGTGTGCAGGCTGATCCCTCCGTCCGCGTATATCGTTTGTCCGGTGATATAACTGGCGTCTTTGCTGGCCAGGAAAACGAAGACTCCCGCAATTTCTTCGGGAGAGGCGGCGCGTCCTAGCGGGATGTGGCTCTCCACTTTTTTTCTTTTGATTGGATCGTCGGCCCACGAGGCGTTTAGCGGCGTGAGAGTGGCGCCGGGCGCGACCGCATTCACCCGAATTCCGCGGTCAGCGTACTCGAGCGCCAAGGTGCGAGTGAGATTCCCCAGGCCGCCTTTGCTGGCCGAGTAGGCGATGAAACCGGGCTTGGGGACCAGTTCATGATTCGAAGAGTTGTTGATAATTACGCCGGAGCCTTGCTTCAGAAATAACTTGATCGCCTCCCGGCTGCAGAGGAAGACGCCCCGCAAATTGACCGCCAGAACTTTGTCGAAGTCCGCCGCCGTAAACGATTCCGAAGGACACTCATGGTTGATGCCGGCATTATTCACCAGCACATCGCATCCGCCCAGGACGTCACGCATGAACTGAAAGCCTTCGATGACCTGCCGTTCGTCGGTGACGTCGAGGCGCTTGCCGAAAGCGAGTCCCGGAAATCGGCGCTCCAAATTATCCGTGACCGTATTGATCACGTGGTCTTCCACCGAATCAGTGAGGAGGACGGTAGCCCCTTGCTCCAGGAATCTCTCAGCTATAGCGCGTCCGAGGCCCTGTGCCGCACCGGTGACGAGTACGCGCTGATGATTGAGATCGCTCATCGTTGGACCCGTTTGGTCAGGCGCATTGGTCCGGCGGCGTGGCGTGGCCCCTCATTTGCGATTGATGCCGGCGCAGCGTGATGAACCCGCAGACCTTTGGACGAAAATGTTTCGGTCAGGGCCGTTGGAGCGTCAGCTTCGACCACAACATCTGCGATCAAATCGATCGCCGCGATCTGGTGGGTGGCCACCGCGCCCAACTTTTCGTTCTGGACGGCCAAGACGGTCGAGCCCGCACGCTGGATGAGGGCGGTCTTCATTTGGGCATCGTCGAAATCGAAAGCTCCGACGCCGTTTTCGGCATGAATGGAACATGCTCCGAGGATCAGGAGATCGGGACTCATGCTGGCGATTTCTCGCTGCGGGCCGCCGCCGAGTGCCGCTCCTATTTTCGGATTGACCTTCCCGCCGATCATAAGAAGTTCAACGCCGGAGCGCCCCACCAAACAGGCGGCGATGGCTGGATCGTGAGTCGCGACGGTGAGATTCAGGCCGTCCGGTATCTGGTGCGCAAACGCTAAATTGGTGCTGCCGGCATCGATGAAGATGAATTGTCCCGGACGCAGCAGCGTGGCCAACATTCTCCCGAGGGCCTGCTTGCGTTCGCTCCCTTCCGTGGCGCGGACCCGGATTGAAGTTGACGCGGGCGAAACCAACACCGCACCGCCGTAAACTCGCTGGCAGAGCCCGCGGGACGCGAGGTCCCGCAAGTCGCGCCGGATGGTGTCTTCCGATGTGGAAAATTCTCGAGCGAGCAGTGACGCGCTGACCTGCCCGTCCGCGGTTAAGCGATCCAAAATTATGGCGTGGCGGTTGGCGGGAAGGGCCGGGTTCTGGCCTTCGATTGAAGCGTGCAACATCATGCACCAATCGTGCAATACTAGGCATCCTACGTCAAGAGTCCCATATAGATGTCCAGTTCGGCCAGTGAAGCGACATCGTGCAAGGGGCGCACCGTGCTACCCGCAGCTTTGATCTTCGACATGGACGGAGTGCTGGTCGATTCGGAAGGCCTGCATGAGCGCGCCAAACGAGCGGCTTTGCAGCACGCAGGAATCGCGCTGCCGGAGGAGCGCTTCGCCGCCTATATTGGGCGCAGCGATAAGGCGATGATCGACGATGTCGCCGCGGAGTTCTCGCTGTCGGCGGCGCAGAGCGCCGAGCTCCAGAGACAGAAAAACGCATTTTACGAAGCGGGAGAATGTACCCTTCAGCCGGTAGCGGGCGCTCTCGACTTTGTGAGTTGGTCCTACCGGCACTTTCGACTGGCGCTCGCGACATCGGCAACCGCGCGAAACCGGAAATCCTTGATGCAGAGGTCCGCGCTGGAATCCTTTTTTGAGGTGATGGTGGATGCGGCGCAGTTCGATGCGCCGAAACCTTCGCCGGAAGTATTCGAAATCACGCTGAAGGAGCTCGGGCTGGCGGGCACCAGCTGCTGGGTGATCGAAGATGCAATCAACGGGATCATCGCGGCGAAGCTGGCGGGATGTTTGGCGGTGGGGATCACCACCAGTTTTTCGAGCGAAGCGTTAGCCAAGGCCGGCGCGGACTTGGTAGTGGAAAGTCTCGCGCAGCTGCAGTCTCACTTGGCGGGAGCGCCATCGAGATTTTCCAACTCCGGATAAACGCGCTACACGGAAACAATCGGAGTGCCAAGCCGCCGCCGCGCGGAATCCAATCCGGCTGACTTGGGCCTGATAAACGGGCGGGGCGTGGATTCTATTCGAGCTGAATCCACGCCGCCCGCTGGCTCATGCTGGCCTTCCTGGTGTGAATTTTCGTGGCAAGCAGAGCCGTTGCGGCAGACCTCGCGTTCTAGTGATGCTCCCCTCCGTGGCCACCGGGTAGTCCGTGTTCACCGCCGACCTCATGATCGCTTTGGACCACGTGGCCTCTCCCGTCTCTGGCCTCATTGCCGTGGAAGTGGTTGTTGGGTTCATCTCCGCGCCCAGGAAACGGTCCCCGGTAGCCGTGATGAGGGTCAAACCGGTTGTCGACATGGCCGGAGAAGTGTTCAGGGCCGTGGAACCAGGGGCCAGCTCCCAGAAATACACCACCAACAAACCAGTCGGGCCCGTAGTAGCCGTACGGCGCGCAGTTGTAGGGAGCGTACGAGAAGTAGCCATAGGGACATATGGGCGCCACTCCGACGGCGACGGTGACTTGCGCTGACGCCGACGGCGCACAACACAGCACGGCGATGCATACAGTTGCGAAAACAATAGCGAGAACCTTGGACATACTGCCTCCTCTATTAAGTTAGCACCGGAATTTCCGCTGTGCTTTCCGGCTAGGGTCGAATATACCGCATCGCCGGGCAGCCGTTCAATCGGGTGAAACTGGTTCGAGCAGGACGGATTGGAGTGAACGGCGGGGACTGGCGTGGGCGGGAAGCGTGGGATGGCCCATATAGAAAACGAAAGTGGGCTGCCAGGTCGAGTCGCCGGTGATTTCATTCAGCAGGGCGACGCGAGAGGCGGGGCGGCCGAGCGCGCGTTCATGATCGACCATTTCGACGGCTTCATTGCAGGGGCGCGCGGCGAGGCCGCGGGCGGTGGCGAGGAGGTGGGCGCGTTGCCAGATTCGTCCGGCGCCCAAACATTGCCGCGGATCGTAGCGGTCGCGCACGGCGATGAATCCGATCAGCGGCGCGCTGAGCATCAGATTAACGTAGCCATTTTTTTCACCGTGGGCCGCGGCCCAGCTCAACATTTTTGGGGTCATCATTTTGGCGGCGGCGTTGGCGATGGGCGGCAGGCCGAAAGCGTCGACGGTTAGGCCGTCGCGATGTTCCTGCACCGCCTTCCAGTTGAGGCGGAGCCAGCGTTCGCTGCCGCGCTGGACGTCGGGGTCGGAATAGAGTTCGGTGTTCGCGGCGGAACTGACTTCGGCGATTTTTTTCCGGTCGGCTTCGCTGGTGAACAAAAACAGTTTGGTGTTGGAGTCGTCGCCGGGCAGATGGCGCAGCTTTTCGAGGAAATCCGGCAGAAGCGGCCGCTGCGGATCGTATGGGGCGCGATTGGTGTGGCGGCGAGGGATGGCGTCGTACAGTTCGCTCGATTCGCTTTTGCCCGGAGAGAGATCCACGCGGGCGACGAGCGTTGTTTCGGGATCAGCCGGGATCGGCTCCAGCTTTCCTGGTGGCAGGGTCACCGTGGTGGCGTAGCCGTTGGCCGCAGCGGCCAGTAGCAGATTCTCCAGCGCGCAGCCGATGCCGAGATGTTCTTCGCGGAGGTAGGGATCGAGCGCGCCGACGTTGCGCCGGGTGTCGAGGTAAAGATCGATCGCGGAGTTGGTGACTTGGAATCGCCAAGGTTGGGTATTGTGCGGGCTGGCGGCGAGGATCGCGGCGCGCACCAGGGCAAGGGGGCCGCCGGTGGCGTCGCGCCAATTTTTCCAGGGTTCGTAGGCTGGGCCGGCGCCGATGCTGAAGACGCCTTGATCGTAGGCGCGATAGACGCCGCCGGCCGCGACGACGATGGTAACTGCTCCGGCGGATTTGAGGAACGATCGGCGATGCACGGGGACCTCGCTTTCTTTATACGGGAGGAGCGGTGCGAAGGTTTCAGGTTTAGAGGCGCAGGTACGCGCCCGGCTACGCCGGCCGCTACAGGTGGTGCGGGCGGCGTCGCAGGGTGGGTAGCGCGGTGTGCGGGTTATGGGCGGCGTGTTGGCGG
>JGI12631J13338_1000449_pt1 | contig 12700 bp, 10 predicted proteins | sample BlaSpr_A8_Ref_O1_FD_13338 | JGI IMG/M metagenome (IMG submission 13338) | reverse complement strand
GGCAGATCTTGAACGTGTCCAGCGTCGCCTTGGCGGCGATTGGCTGGCCGGCTGACCCTTCTCACTCTTGTGGGCGATGCCCCGCGGCTTTCCAGCGCTTGTGAGCTTCGCAGTTAGCGCGCCAGCAGGTGGGGCCGCGTTGCCGTTCATCGCGGTGGCCCCCGCTTCGATTTCGACCACTTTGTAGTACTTCAGGTGGCCGTACTCGCACTCCTCGCCTGTGTAGTCGTTGTAATTCACCGGATGCTCACCGGGGCCCCCGCTCGAAAGCGCCCCCGGTAGCCGGCTTAATGACTAGCGAGGACTAAGTAGCGCGGCGACCCCGGAGTCGCCGCGCACGTTACTCATCGCTACGCCAGTGAAATCGCGCGATGCTTCTCGAGGTGTAGACGTTGCGCAGATCGTAACGCCAACACGCGAGGCCGGGAAGTTACTCAGACCGCTGGCGGATAGTCCCCGTACACACCGACCAGTTCCTCGCCGGCCAGCACTGCGGCGCTTGTGGTTTCAGGCATGCCCCATAGACGATAATTTTCTCCCCCTTGTCTTGCGGCCATGAACCTCGGCGCATTTTGTACCGGATAGCGGCGCAACCACGTTGCCCAAGATCGTGGTTGCTAGCTACAGCTCAGACGCCCTTTCCCGTATTTTTTCCCGGGGCGAGGTGGCCGGGTTTGCTGGCGGCCCTAGGGTCAGGCGGCGCGAGGGCCACGCCATGACGCGTGTGCCGAAGTCTTCTCCCGCCCGCGTTGGACGGTCAATGCTGGGCGTAGATGGGTCGCGGAAGCCAACTCCGCGTCGCTTCTCTGCACGCGGTGCTCAACTTTGCGGTCGATCCACCAGGCCATGGCCATGGTCACGATCACTAGCGCCAGAGCCAATAGGGTCAAAGCGTCGCCGAAGGCGAACATCACGATGATGCCGGCGACGATCCAGACCGCCTCACCGATTGGGTGGTGTGTGGCCGGGGTGATGATGGTCTGCCGCATGTCAGCCTCCCTGGACTTGGGTCACCGTCTGATTTAGTGGCCGCTTGAGGCAACGCCGGAGCGATGGGAAGGCTGCCCCATCTGGGGTGATGGTGATCCATTTCACTTTTGTTGGTGGTCGCTGCGGCTCCCGTGCGCGCGTGCCGAAGTCAACAGTCGCTTTCCGGTGGTGTTGACGGTTAGTGGGCAGCGCAGATGGCCGCGTGAGCCATCCCCGGGCCCAAGCACGCCCGCGACCATACGGCCAGTGGCGTTCGACGTATCAATTCCTTCGCGCAACGAACGCAGGACGATGTGCCTCGCCACGCAACAGCTTCAGAGCTTCGCGAATCGCGTTGCGGCCCGTGGTCAGTACATCTAGTACAGCGCCTCGGCGGCCGGCCCGATGAGCACATTCAACAGTCGTGGTCCGGCTGTGGGCACGCTGGTTAACGCGTCAACGAGTTCCGCGTGTGTTGATACCCGAGTGGCGTGAAGGCCGAAGCCAGCTGCAAGTTGCTCGAAGTTCAGGCCTGGCAACTGAAGACCGGGGGCGTCCTTGACGTGCAGCAGTTTTCCAAATGCCTTCATTGCTGCGTACCCGCCGTTGTTGAGGACAACAAAGACAACGTTGACGTTGTGTTGGGCTGCTGTCCAGAGCGCTTGGATCGAGTACAGCGAGGAGCCGTCGCCGATAAGGCAGACCACTGGACGACGCGGTTGGGCCATCGCGATCCCGACTGCCGCCGGCATTCCCCAGCCGAGGCCGCCGCTTGCGGCCACGTAGAAGTCACGGTTTCGTGAGATGGGCAGGTGGGCGTGCATGGCGTTGCGATGGGTGGGTGCCTCCTCGACGATGATGGTGTCGGGCGGAAGCTGCTGGGAGAGGGTCGCCATCACTGCTTCTGGGCTCATGCCCGACGCGATTGGCGCCGTCTCCGTGTGGTGCGCTGCCGGCGGTGTCACCCGAGCGTTGCGGAGGGGTGTCAGCTTGTCGAGCAGGGCGTCGATCACGGGGCCAACAGAGCCGACGATGGTGTCGCCTACTTGCGCCAAGACGGCTTGTCGGGGGTCGTCGACGATCTGCACCAAGGTGGTGTTCGGCCCTATTGGTGGGCCGCTGGAGGGCACGTGATAGGGGAATACGGGCGCCCCGATGACCACGACCAGGTCATGATCATCGAGCTGGGTACGGATCTGGCTGGCGACGGGGGGAAGGAAACCCGTGAACAGCGGATGGTCTTCGGGGAAGGGTGATCTGGAGGCGACCGGGGCCACCAGCACCGGGGCCTGCAGCCGTTCGGCCAGTTCGACCGCGCGATCGCGTGCTCCTTCGGTGGCGACCTTCGAGCCGAGCACCAACACGGGCCGGGCCGCGACCGTGATCATCTCGCTGAGACGGTCCAGATCCGCGCCGGCTGGTAGGAGCCGCTTGCTGAGGTGGCGCGCTGGCAGCGGTTCGGCCGGTGCATCCCAGTCGTCTTCGGAAACCGAGACGAATACCGGGCCTGCCGGCGCTTGTTCGGCGTACCTGAAGGCTTCCGCGATGGCCGTCGGCACGTCCTGGGGTCGAGGGGCTTCCACGGCGAACTTCACGTAAGGGTGAGGGAACTCGGTGGGCCGGCGTGCGAACAGGTAGGGATCGTGCATCAGTAACGATCTGGTTTGCTGGCCGGCGATGACGACCATCGGGGTGCCATTGCGTTCGGCCGTAAACAGACTTCCCAATGCGTTTCCCAGCCCGGCGGCCGAGTGCAGCATCACTACACCCACACTGCCGCTGGCCTGCGCATAGCCGTCGGCCATGGCCAGCGCGGGGGCTTCTTGGGGAACCATCACGTAGTCGAGATCATCAGGCCAGTCCTTGAAGAACCGCATCTCGGTGGAGCCGGGATTCCCGAAGATCTTGGTGACTCCAGAGGCGATGAGAAACGAGCGCACGACGTCACGAACGGTAGCGGTAGTTGCGGTCATGTCGCAGTTAGCCTTTCAGTCCGAGCAGGCACTCGGCGTTGAGGTGGGCGATTTTCTCTTTGTCGCCAAGGTTGATGGGCATCTGGTCCAGGAACTGGTGAGCCGCTTTCATGTTCGCGTAGGGATAGTCGGTGGTGAACACAACCCCGTCTATCCCGATCAGGTTCACCATGCCCAGATAGGCGTTGTAGGACAGACTCCAACTGCCGTCCACGGCGCCGGACTCTTGGTTCGCGAAGTCGCCGGCGAGGATGCCGCCGTAGAAGTTTTCCCGAAGGTATTCCTTGATGGTGCGTTTGAGCCCACCACTCGCGTCCGGCTGAAACGAGTAGTCCGTGCGCCACGCCATCCAGCTCAATGCTTCGAATTGGTGTCCCACGATGATCTGCAGCCCGGGGAACCGGTCGAACACCCCACCCAGGATCAGGCGCATGCAGTGGATCGCGGTGTCGATGTGCCAGCCGAGCCCGGCAGCTGACAGGTTGCTCGAAACGTAGGGATCGAAGCCGCTGTAATAGGCGTCGATTACCGGCTTCGGCGGCAGGACGGGATGCAGATAAATCGGCACGTCGAGAGTTTCGGCGCATTCGAACACCGGCCAGAAGAACTTGTCGTCAAGGTAACGCCCGTTGACGTGGCCGTTGATCAGTGCCCCTACGAAACCCTGGTAGCGGACGACCCGTTCGAGTTCGCTCGCGGCAGCCTCGGGGTTGCGCATCGGCAAGGTGGCGAAGCCCAGGAACCGCTCGGGATACTTCGAAACCGCAGCCGCGACATCGTCGTTCGCCTGTGTGGCCAGGTCGATCGCGAGCGACGGCTCGAGGGTCTCTGGGCCAGGGGAGGTGTGCGAGAGGATCTGCACGTCGATCCCTGCCGCGTCCATAGCGGCGATCCGCCCCTCTCCCAAATCGTAGATGCCTGCCGGCCAGCCGCCTTGCGCGTCCGTCTCGAAGCGTCCCGCCTTCTTCCAGACGTCATAGACCAATTCGCCCGGATTGTCCCGATTCGCCTCTTGAATAGCCGGAAGCTTGTAGTGCTCCTCGAAACCGATGACCTTCATAGCGATGTTCCTCTCTCGTAGTGGTTTACGTACCGATCCCTCATCACGGTCGGCTATCGGATCGTGGACGCGAACAGCCGTCGAGCGTTCTCTCGGCCGACCTTGAGCGCGTCGTTGTGGCAGAGCAACGAGGTGTCGAACCAAGCGCACGCTTCTTCCATGGTTTCGTACGGGTAGTCGGCGGAGAACATGACACGGTCCACACCCAATTCGCTGATGGCGTTGAAAAGCGCGCGGGTGTGGAACCACTTGTTATCCAATCCACGCACGACCGTCGCCCTTCTCATTCCTGCACCCGTTTCATCTGGCGCGTGTCCTTCTCGCTCTCAGCGTCACCGGTGGGACCTGCTTCTGCCAGGACGCGCGTCTCCTATGAGTGCTGCACCCCCGGTGACCGGTCCACCGCCGTGGCGCGGGATCGGCCTTAGCATGGCGATGTGTCAGCGAACAGGCTGGGAGAGTTCCTGCGCGCGCACCGCGAAGCCGCGCAACCGTCTCATGACCAGTGGCTAGAACGGCGACGGCGTACACTGGGCCTACGCCGTGAAGAGGTAGCCGCGCGGGCCGCCATCAGCACCGACTACTACACCCGGCTTGAGCAGGGGCGAGAACGGCATCCGTCTGCGCAGGTGCTCGACGCACTCGCGGCAGCACTCGAACTATCCACGGCCGAGACCAGCTACCTGCACGGCTTGGTCACGCCACCTCCGACTCCGCGGGCCAACCGCACCGACGCCGATTCGGTGCCCAACGAATTCCTGCTTCTGGTCATGCGGGCGTGGGCGTTGGGACCCGCGTACATCGTCAACCACCGCAGCGATGTATTGGCCAAAAATCAACTGGCGCAAGATATCTTCGAGTATTTCGAGATCGCAGACAATATCCTGCGGATGTTGTTCCTGGACCCGGCAGCACAGGAGAGATGGGCGGACTGGGACGCGTTCGCGAGGTTCTTCGTGGGCAGGGTCCGCAGAACCATCGGCCCGGTCATCGACGATGACCCGGTCACCATGGCGCTAATCGCGGACGTGTCCGCTAAGAGTCACGCGTTCGCTCTGCTGTGGGACAGCCACGAGATAGACGTGCACGACCGCAAGGAAAAGACGATCCGTCATGAGGACCTCGGCGAGATCAGGCTCGACTTCGAGTTGCTGACGGCGATGGACACCCCGAACCAGTTTCTCCTGCTCCATCGGACTCCCGGCGACAATCGTGGGCACCCCACCGCCGACTAGCTTTTGGTGGCCGACGGGCGCCCCCTGGCCTGCCAGCTCCGATGGGACTGTGCCGCTTTGGCCGCCCGTCACCACCCCAGAAATGCTGTGCGGCAATCTCACCGCCAACATGAGCCACAAACAATCGCATGAGTGAGTGTCCCCGGCCGTCAAATACATCACCCCGTGCCCAGAACTTCCCATCGCACTCGACTGACCACACCTTGCAACGCGGCGAGCCCAAGTCCGCATGGCAGAACACCTCTGGAACCGCTTGCGGGGTGCTTGTCACAGTCCGGTTCGGCAACAACATTCGAGAAACTGAGAACGTTAGTTCTGAGACCAGATTCGCCACGATGGGTGTGCCACGTACTTAGCTCATCAGAGCATTCGCTTCGCGATGCTCGAAATATTGAGCATTTGGATAATTCATGTCTCATGATCGAAATATTGATCATACGGACATGTCGGCCGTATGATCGAAATATGTATCATCCTGTCCCGCTCGTGTACGACACCGTCGAACTCGGCGAACACGTGCGGCGCGCGCGCCAGGCTAGAGGCTTTCACCAGGATGAGCTCGCTAACCGTATCGGAGTCACTCGTATGACTATCTCCCGTCTCGAGCGGGGGGAATCTGTCAGCGTCGACATAGCGCTGCGGGCGCTATCGGAGTGCGGCATCGCGCTCGCGCTAGTGCCGAAGTTTTCCCGAGTGACGGTAATCGATGGCACGTAAGGCACTTGACGTTTGGTTGTACGGCGTCCACGTCGCCAGGCTGAGTGAGCCACGCCGATTTCGCCTGCGTTTCGAATTCACCGAGGAGGCGCTCGACACCTTCGGCGAGGGGAGCCGAGTCCTGTCTTTGGCATTGCCCGTCTCGCGACGGCCCGTCCAAGACCGGAACGGCGTGTTGCAGGTGTCGGCGTTCATCGAAGGTCTTCTGCCAGAGGGCAACCTGCGCCGTCACATCGCCACCGAGGCTGGCGTACCAATCAACGACACGATGACGCTATTGGAATGGGTAGGTGCGGAATGTGCCGGCGCTGTCCAGATCCTCGCCGACGGAGCAAAGCCCGGTGCCGGCCAAGTCCGCCGGTTGACCAAGCAGGAGGTCGACAGTCTTATCGCGGACCTGCCGACTTACCACCTGCCCGAGGGCGCCATACCACAGGCATCGCTCGCCGGCATTCAGGACAAAGTGCTGTTGGTGGCTCTTGCCGACGGCGGATGGGGCTGGCCGGAAGCCGGTGAGGCCTCGACGCACATCATCAAGCCCGAGCCACTCGGCGGCGCCGTGAAGCATCTCATTCAGACGGAAGACTGGGCGCTACGAGTGGCGCGCGGGGCAGGCATCAATGCTGCTGAGTCGCGTTTAGAGCGGTTCGAAGAGCGCGAGGCCATTGTCGTTGTCCGCTATGACCGAAGCCCTGAAGGCGGCCGGCGGCATCAGGAGGATTTCTGTCAAGCGCTAGGTCTCGATCCTGGGGCCAAGTACGAGAGCACCAGCGAAGCAGCCCGTTTGAGGTCGAGGCTACGACGCATAGCGCGCGCGGCCGCACCGAGGGCGCTGGACCCCGACGGGTTTCGGTTGGCGTTGCTGCAGGCTGTGACGTTTAACGTGGTAATTGGTAATGCTGACGCGCACTCAAAAAACTATTCAGTGATGATCGGTCGCGATGGGAGCGTGTCCCTGGCCCCGATCTACGATGCCGCGCCACTCATGTACCTGGACCCCGCATTCAAGAGCACAGCTCATGTGATCAACGGTAAGACGAGCATCGACAACATCAACGTCGATGACCTGACAGCCGAAGCGGCATCCTGGGGCATGGGGGAGCGGCGAGCACGTGCGGCGGTACGGTCATGCATCGAGCGCATATACAGCTCAGTCGAGCGCGTCGCACTTCCATCGGGAGCCGAGTCGGTCAAGTCGAACCTTGACCAACTGTGGATCCGGCGCTCGTGGCCGACAGCGTCTCTGAAATCCGGAGATTCCGACTCCACTTGACCGCCGCCAGCCCGTAGGTCGCGCTTTCGTCACACCGCGTCGAGTCCGGTGGTCAAACAGGGTGCCGGTCGAGGACCCGCTTGCCCGGCAAAGTCCTCCGGCTGCGGAGCCGCGCTAGCGGTAGGTCGTCATATCTCCCCCCGACACAACGCTGGAAATTTGTGACCGCCTCTCGATCCAGCAAATTCAGCCGATCATTAGATTTACCAATATGACTCAGCGGTTCGGGGGCTTTTGCGCTGGCTTACTACAAAGCGAATGAGGGGATGCCATCGTCATCAGCGCATGAACGGAATGGCGAGAAATTATCAGTTTGCGCTGGTCAAAGCCCACGGAGCCATCACCCGTCAAAACATTCTGGGCCCACTGTCAGCCGGCGGCGGGGGCGGCGTCAAAGATTGCACCCCGACGGCGTACCCATACTCGGGTTGGCCGGTCCCGGCAGATATATCCAAGCTGGCTACACCATCTGCATGGAATTGCACAGTGGAGCGTCACCGGACACCGCTGCAGATTCATCTCGCTTCGGCCAGCTCTATTTGTGGAAGCAACAGCTTGTGACAGCAGCGCAACACAACCTATGCCCGGACACACTACGGTGAGCGGCCTGAAGTCTTAGCCCATCGGTTACAGCACAGACTGGGAATGCGGTCAGTCAAGAAACGGCGATCCACTCTCGCGTGGCCGTCGGCGGCGTTGTTCACATCGCCGCGCTTCTTCAGCTCCGACAACGTGCTGCTGACACATCCAACTGATGTGTGCCCGCCACAATTTAGCGAAACACGACAAAATTCAGTGACGTGCCAGTCATCGACCCGGGCTACGCCAGGAAGGGTGAGGCCACGACGTTGAAGAGGGGTGTCACGATGTTGATCACGACGTTGCCGGTGGCGTCCGCGTCGAGTGTGTTGCCCAAGACGACTGCCAAGCCGCCGGTGCCGAAAACCGTGAGGTTGCCGCTAGCGTGGGCGGTGCTGTTCGTGCCCACGACGGAGGCGACGGTGAAGCTGCCGGGCGCGGTTGGACTGGTGCCGCCGCAGGAGGCGGTGCTGTCGGCCCCCAATGCGTCGGCGAAGTTGGAGGTGCCATTTAGGGCTTGCGCGGTGCTGTTATTGCCGAGCGCGGTGGCGGTGTCGGTGTTGCCTCCGCCGGCAGACGCCGCGGCGTTGGTGCCGAAGGCGCGAGCCGAATTGAGGTAGCCCTGGCTGGTTGCCGCCGCGCTGTTGGTGCCGAAGGCGCTGGCCTCAGCAAAGTGGCCGGCGCTGGTCTGGGCGGAGCTGTTGGTACCCATGGCCGTGGCAAGGTTATCGAAACCGCCTTGGCTCACGGCCGTGCTGTGGGCGCCGAAAGCAGTTGCCGTGTTGAGGAAGCCCCCGGTGGCCGTCGCGTTGCTATTCGCGCCGAAGGCGATCGCGATGTCGCCGAGGCCCGAACTGGCGGTCGCGCTACCTGACTGCAACAACGTAGCGCCGCCGACCGAGATGGCTAGATTTCGAGCCGGCAGAGCCTGCGCCAGCGCTTGCAAAGGCCCCGCACTGGCCGCCTCGGTGCTCGAATAGGCTCCCGCACCCGCATTGAGTGCCTGCACAAACTGGGAATGAAACTCCGCCGCCTGGGCGCTCAGCATCTGGAATGCCTTGCCGTGGCTGGAAAAGAGCGCCGCAATCGCCGCCGACACCTCATCACCAGCAGCAGCTGCCACCACGGTAGTCGGAGCCGTCGCCGCCGCAGATGCCTCACTCAGCGACGAACCGATGCCCGCCACATCCGCTGCCGCCGCCTGCACAATCCCCGGTGTAGCGCTCAGATAGGACATCGTTGTCCCTCCATCCAGGCCCCAGGGCCATCGGAAATAGACGATCGTTTGAGTATCGCGCTTCGGGCCGAAAATCTACGGAGTTTCCCCAGTTTCTTGGATTTCCGAGAAACTCTTATCGCGACGTCAAATTCACATCTGCCCGTGGGGCCCGGGAGGACTAACTGCAGTCCGGCTCGTCACTGCCTTAGCGCCGTAACCGTCTGGCCCATTTCTGGCCCATGTCGTCCGATGCGGGTCTTAGAAACTACCTATGAGCTGCGTCGAACCTGGTGCGCGATACTGGGATTGAACCAGTGACCTCTTCCGTGTCAGGGAAGCGCTCTCCCGCTGAGCTAATCGCGCCGGGGGTCAAATCTGGAGGTGGAGACGGGAATCGAACCCGTGTGCACGGCTTTGCAGGCCGTTGCCTCACCACTCGGCCACTCCACCGCTGGGATTGATGCCACTAGCATCCTTCGAGCGGATGACGGGATTCGAACCCGCGACCCTCACCTTGGCAAGGTGATGCGCTACCAACTGCGCCACATCCGCGCGCCTCGGACGAGATCGTCGCCCGGTGCGAAGCACGACGATAGTCCACGTCAGCGGGCGCACACAAATCTCTTGGTGCGCTGCGCGTCTAGGCTATCGTGTGTCCGGGTCGCGCGCATATGGCGCGTTTTGGGTACCTGCCGGTCGTGCTAGTCTTCGACCTCGTTCGCCTCTCGGCGCGGTCCCGTGGCTCAGTGGAAGAGCGTCCGCTTCACACGCGGAAGGTCGCTGGTTCGATCCCAGCCGGGACCACAAAAGATTCCCCATGTCAGAGGCCATAATTCGGCGCAATATGGTCGGCCGCAGATGGCGAAGTCGAGTTCTATAGGGCCAAAATAGGGCCAAACGTTTCAGGCGCGATTGGTCGGAAGGTCGTCCAGCGTGTCCAAGGCCGAGGCGATGTCGTCGAGTTCGTTGAGGTCGGCATAGATGTGCGCAGTCACCGTGATCGATGCATGGCCCATGGTCTTTTGCAACAGACCGGGCTTGGCAGCCATCGCGGCACGCAAACACCCCAGAAGATACCCGTACGCGCGCCGTCTGCAAATGCGGCAACGACCCACTGGATAATACGGGGCGGACCCACGCTGCGCTGACCAAGGATGCCGGCGGCCGCAAAGTCACACCCGCGTTGTGGTTTATGTCGGTTAGCGTCCCAGCCCGCCCCGTCGGGCGCGTTCGGCAAAGGCATCGAGTGCGGCGATGACCTCTGGCGAGCGCCAGACGCGGCTGCGTGGGCCCGAGCTGGTCTCGATGATGATGCCTGCCTCCGACAAGGGTTCGAGGTATCGGCGTGCGTGCTTGGAGTCGATGCCCAACTCCTCGGTCAGCAGTGCCGTGTTGATGACCGGGCGGCGCAGTAGAAGAGCGGCGATCTGCCACACGGCGGAGTCGCTACGTGCGGTGATCTTGTCGCTCCACTCTGCGCGCATGGCGTGGAATTCACTGACCAGCTCACGACCGTTGAAGACCGCCGCGACAGCCGCCTCCGACACGCGGCGGACGATCGGGGCGGTGTCGCCCTCGCGGTAGGCGGTCAGCGCGGCGAAGTAGGAGTCGGTGTCGGTCAGTAGCCCAGCCGACACCGGGACGGTGACGTTTCGCGTCAATCCCTTGCGGCGCAACATCGCTTGGATCAATGCCCGGCCCGTGCGGCCATTGCCGTCGGTGAACGGGTGGATCGTCTCGAACTGCGCGTGTGCCAACGCGATCTGCGGTAGCGCAGGGATGTCGTCGCGCTGCGTGAAGCGGAGCAAGTCGTCGATGGCTGCTAAGACGCGGCTGTGGTGCGGCGGCACGAACATGGCTTCGCGCGGACCGTGGGTGTCCCCGCCTATCCAGACTTGCTCCTCGCGCCAGCGGCCGGCGGATTTCGGGTCGACGTCGCGCATCAGCGCCTCGTGCATCGCCAGGATCGCGGCGGCATTGATGTTGTCCGCGAGGTTGATCGCGGCGATCATCGCTGCGGTGTTGGCGACGATGACCTTGGCGTTGGCGGTCGTCTTGGCCCCCGGCAACTCGGCCTCGGCAATGGCCCGCGCCGATGCCGTCAGGTTCTCGATGTTGGAACTGGCCGCTGACTCGGTCCGCAACAGGACCGACGAGAACGGCGCGATCTCGCCGCCCAGCTCGGCGTCGAATCGGATGGCCTCGCGGCTGGCGTCCTCGGCGTCGGCAAGCGCGTCGGACGGCAGGTTGACGGTCAGGTCGGCGATGTTGGCGCTAATCGCCGCCTTGTAGTTGCCCTGCGGCTGTTGCGCTGCGCGCACGTATGCCGCGTCGGGCGAGATATCCAAGGGCAGCGTCTCGTACTTAACGGCGGTGCCGGCAAGTAGGTGCACTCCACCACGTTACACCCAGTTAGACAAATAAGTGGGTGTAAGCGTCGCTGTTACACCCACTTGTCCACGGTGCCGACAATGCCCGGAGCACTACCTCACGTATTTCGACTCGGGGTTGGCGCGCTCGACAGGTGGCTTGGCAGCGAAGCTCTAGCTGCCCGGAATTCAAACTGACCCACTACCCGTCGGTCAGATCGCCGGCAAACAACCCCTGTTTGCCACCGCGCATCGAGTTGGCAGAAGCTACATGAATCCGTAAAGAATGCTGTGAAAGCGCTGGTTGTCTTTTTAAGTCGGCATGGGCCCTCTTTAGAGTCACGTTGTCCCGGTTACCGCCGAGCGAGTCATTGCACCGTGGATGGCATGGACAGAATGCTTGACGGGTTTGTCGACCGGTGGCTCAGGTGGCAACACCAGCGGGAGGCTGACAGCAGTCGAGTTCTAAATCAGAACTTCACAACGCGACTCCGTCTTTTGACCATGTCACTATGACAACCGAATGTTCGGACAGTAAGTCGGAGTCGGCGGCGCGATTTGAACGCGATGCGATCCCGCTGCTCGACGACCTCTATGGCGCCGGTCGAAGGCTCATTTTCACACCTTTCGTGAAGGATCGCGTCTGCCCGCATGGCTGTATCGCATCCCCGACCGCGCGGACGAATAAAAGACGGAATCGCATGCGGCTATCCAGACGCGCGCTCGTATCGAGTTGATCTTTGCTCACTGTGCCGTTAGCTATCGAGAGGTTTTGCAATGTCGTTGTTCGTGACACCGGATCTAGTTGAGGATGCCGCCCAGGATCTGGCGCGTATTCATTCGTCGCTGGCTGAAGCCACTGCGGCCGTAGCCGCTCCTACGACCGCCATTGCGGCTGCGGGTCAGGACGAGGTATCGATCGCGATCGCTTCACTGTTCGGCGGCGTCGGCGACGACTTTCAAGCTCTCAGCGCCCAGGCGCAGGCGTTTCACGCGAACTTTGTCAGCTTGATGCAGGCCGGGGCGGGGGCCTACCTCAGCACCGAGGCGGCCAACGCCTCACCTTTGCAGACGCTCAAGCAAGACATCTTGGGTGTGGTCAATGCGCCGACCGAGACGTTGTTGGGCCGTCCGCTGATCGGCAACGGCACGATCGGTGCGCCGGGAACCGGGCAGGCCGGCGGGGCTGGAGGGTTGTTGATCGGTAACGGCGGCAACGGCGGCTCAGGTGCAACCGGGCAAGCAGGTGGTGCCGGTGGCGCCGCCGGGCTGATCGGCACCGGCGGTATAGGCGGGGCCGGAGGTG
>JGI12631J13338_1000437_pt1 | contig 12865 bp, 14 predicted proteins | sample BlaSpr_A8_Ref_O1_FD_13338 | JGI IMG/M metagenome (IMG submission 13338) | reverse complement strand
TCTTGCCACGATACAAGATGTCGCCGGGCAGTCGTCCGAGCGGCAAGCCCGTCCGCCCCAGCAGCATGACGATGCCCCCAATCACCACGAGGGCCACGCCAAGCATCACGAGCATCCGTCCTATCTCCGCCATAGCTCGAGTTTAACTCCAGATGACGGTTGCGAGGCTGGGCATGCGGCAACTACGTGGCGCTCCGAACGGACATCGTGGGTGTAAAAGCAGGAGGGTTGTTGGAAACGCAGAGGTATCGGCGACTGACGCGCTCGCGCTTAATACCGGCGAGGAACTCCCTGCGGCATCAAAATGTCACTGCCTCTGAACCATTTGCGGAACGGGTTTCGAATCAATCCCACGGCTGACCTGAATTATGCCATTTCGCACCGCGAATAGTACCAGTTCAGCGACCGAGTGGAGATCGAGCTTTTGCATTAGGTTGCTGCGGTGAGTTTCCGCCGTCTTGCTGCTGATACCCAACAAATCGGCCACGTCTTTCGACGATTCGCCCTCCGCCAGAAGTTGCAGAACCTCGCGCTCCCGTGGACCTAAGTTGGGTAATGTTGACGCGCCCTTCGTGCTCTGAGCATAGGCGAGAAATCCGGAAAGGACGATTTCTGACACCCGCGATGTGAAAAACGTGTTGCCATATCGCAACGCCTGGATGGCCGCAACCAAGTCGCGCCCAGCGTCGGATTTCAGAACGAAGCCACGAGCCCCGGCTGCAAAAGCGTCGCGCACAACCCGATCTCCATCCGCCATGGTCAAGATCAATACTTTCACTTGCGGGTCGTCTTGCAGAATGAGGCGTGTAGCCTCGAGACCATTCATTACCGGCATTCCAAGGTCAAGAATCACCAGATCCGGCTTCAACTGCTTGGCTTTCTCCACGGCCGCTCGACCGTTGGTCACCTCGGCGCACACCTCCCAGCCGGCATTTAATTGAATCAAGGCAACGATCCCTTTCCGTGCGACTTCATGATCATCGGCCACAACAATACGTAAGTTACTCACAGGGAGGCCCTTCTCGCTGGCTGATTAGCGGCTTCGCAAAAGGCGACCGGAATCGGTCCATAATCGCAGCATTCGACTGACTGATCTTTGGTAGTCAGAGGCGCCGTGGTCAGGGGCATCGCGACAGCTAGAGGCACGATCGCCCGCAGAGTCGTTCCAGAACCATTGGAGTTTATTTCCAGTACTCCATTGAGTTCATCCAATCGCTCGCGCATTCCCGCCAGACCAACTCCAATTTCCGCGCCGCCTTCACTCAGGCTCTTCAACAATTCTTCCGGGATACCGCAGCCGCGATCTGCTATTTCGAGGACCGCAGCTTCCTCCTGATGCTTAAAGCACACGCTTACCTTTGAAGATCCGGAGTAGCGATGCACGTTGGTCAAACCCTCCTGCAGCACGCGAAACAAAGCGGTCTCGATCGCCATCGACAGCCGCTCGGGACTTTTGACAAAGTCCAGGCTTGCCTCAATCCCGCTGCGCTCAGCGAAGCCCTCCACATACCACTGCGCCGCAGCTGTAAAGCCTACCTCGTCGAGCAACGGCGGATGCAGCAGATACGAGGTTGTCCGGATTTCCTTAAGCGCCTGATCAGCCAAGATCCCTATATCACTCAGTAAACCGCTGGGGTCTTCGTTCTGCTGCAGTTTGCACTCCAGAATGGCCACGGCCATTTTTAGCGCCGCCAGGGTTTGTCCCGTAGCATCGTGCAAATCACGCGCTACCTTCCGTCTCTCCTCGTCCTGCACCTTGAGCAGCCGCTGCGAGAGTTTCCGTAAAGCTATAGTCCGTTGTAGAAGCAATGACTCGAGCTGAGCCCGAGACATTCGATTTTCTAGGCGCTTGTTTAAAATCCACATGGACCCTCCTGGGTTGTTGTTCGATGGCCCCGAACCTTGGGAGTCTGGGATGGGCCATCTTTCCACGGAGAGCGTGGCGGAGTCTGTTCAAAATTGCTCATCCGGCAAATAAATGTCTATCAAACTGGTTGACAATTAAATCCGCGCGACATCGATCCGCTAAGGGAAGATAAACTGTCTAAAGTGAAGGGTTTGCATTCGCTGCTGCGCTCGACGCTTCATTTGCTCCGAGCCATAAGTTTTATCAGTTTTATCCATGTTGCCAGCCAAATCTCTTAGTTCGCGGAATCATCCGAAAGCGAGCTCGCGCCGCATGGATTTGCCCACCGCGCTGAAATGCATGACGACTCTGCGAGATGAGCGCATGTATCTGAATTCCGCAGCAACATTTGAAGCATGACCATGCTTAGCTCCCTCACCGGATCGTCCGCGGGTGAAACCTTACACCCTACTTGCTATAACATGCGAATGCGCCTGCACGATTACGCACCCCGGCCCGCCCACCTCAAATGGCTTCTCGATTCTGACCCGGCCATCCGTTGGCAGGTCATGAGGGACCTCACCGGTGAAGCCCCTTACGCAATTGCAGCCGAGCGATCGCGCGTCGCCACCGAAGGCTGGGGAGCCCAACTTCTCGCCCGCCAATCTCCGGCGGGCAACTGGGGAGTGGGCCCCCGTGGTTGGAGAGACGATTTGCCGGAGGAGGACCGAGTTTTACTTATCACCCTCTACAGTCTCACCGTCTTGATGGACCTCGGCCTCGACCCCGCCAGCAAACAGGCTCGCAAAATGATCGACCGCGTCGACCAGCGGCTCGCGTTTAAGCGGCTCGACAACCGGCCTTTCCTTCACGGCGAAACAGAACCCTGTATCAACGGCAGAATCCTCGGCATCGGTTCGTATTTCAGCTCGCATTTCAAAGAACCGAACCACGCGCTGGCCAATCAGCTCCTGGGCGAGCAGCTCGCAGATGGCGGCTGGAACTGCGAAGCACCCAAAAGCCGGCGCTCTTCGTTCCATACCACCATCTGCGTGCTCGAGGGACTGCTCGAATACGAACGAGCAGCGCGCAACCCGTCGATAGCTAAGACCGTCACGAAGGCCCGCAGGCGGGCCGAAAACTATCTGCTCAAGCGCCGCATGTTCCGCTCGCTCCGAACCGGCGAAGTCATCGACAAACGCTGGCTGCGCTTCTCGTTCCCAACGTTTTGGCACTACGACGTCTTGCGCGGACTCGATTATCTGCGAAATGCAGGAATCAAACCCGACGGCCGTGTCCGTGACGCCATCGAAACCGTGATTGAGCGCCGCCATCAGAACGGTCGCTGGCCGCTCAACCTCCTTCATCCCGAACATATTCCATTGGAGATGGAGACCGGTGTCGGCACGGCAAGCCGCTGGAACACACTGCGCGCTCTGCGAGTTCTGCGCTGGCAAAGCTGAACAACGCACTCGCCAAAGGCTGTCAAGCCCCCATCTCCGGGCCTTTCGGCCGGAACAAATGACATGGTTCGAAATACTGAGACCCTGGTTGCTAAGGCCTGATTTCGCAAGATCTTTGCAAAATGATCTCTTTCAACTCAAAGATTTAGCTGGAATTTAGTCTACGATTCCAAGAGCTCGAAAAAATAAACAGTTGCCGCTCACCCAATCCTTCCAAATGAAAATGGAGGCCAGAGGCGGATCTGACAACCAGCGTGACCACGGTCAGTGATCCTACGAACGCGGATCTGCAAACGCTGACGCGCGCACGCAAAGGGTAAACGCCACGTTCACACACATAAGTTAAACTCAAGTCGGAACTTGCCCGACGCATGCGCAAAGCCACAATTCTGTTCAATCCCAACTCTGGCCGCCGTGGAAGAAAGCGCGACGCCGAGCTCGACCATGCCATCGGCATCATCCAGTCTGCCGGAGTTCGCACCGAGCTTACCGTTTGCCGCTCCAGCCAGGAGGCAAACGACAGCGCTCGCTGCGCAGTCGCCGCCGGCAGTGATACGGTCTTTGCCTGCGGAGGCGATGGCACCATCCACGACGTCATTCAAGGATTGGCCGGCACGCCTGTCGCGCTCGCCATCTTGCCCTTCGGCACCGCGAATGCTCTCGCGCATGACCTCGGAATTCCGCTCCGCGCCAGCGCCGCCGCGCACGCCGCCGTCAAAGGCAAAGTCCGGCGCATCCCCGTCGGCCGTATCGAGTATCAAACTTTTTCCGGCCATCCCGCCGCCCGTTACTTCACCGTCGCCGCCGGGATCGGCGTCGACGCGCATCTGTTTTACAAACTGACCGCGCAACTCAAGAAGCGCTCCGGCATGGCCGCCTATTACCTCAAAGCCTGGCAGCTGTGGGCAACCCATCGCATGCGCCGCTTCGAGGTCGAGTACGCCAATGGGAACGGAGTAACCCAACACGCCCTGCTGACCGAACTTTTGGCGGTCAGAATCCGCTTTTTCGGAAACGTTCTGCGCGAACTGGTTCCCGGAGCATCGCTCGACTGCAAAGATCTGCGAACCGTGATGTGCCGCACCGCCAGCCGCAACGCCTACATCCAGTACGTTGCCGGAGCGCTCTTAGGTCGTCAATGGAATATCGACGGCATCGATCTGGTGAGCTGTTCCGAGGTCGCCTGCAAGTTGCCGGAGAAGAGCGCGAGTCATGATAACGAGGGTCGTCACCATAGCCAAGACGAAAACGATAACCTGGAACATAAAGAAGATCGGAGCGAAGACCGCGTCTACGTCGAGGCCGACGGCGAGTTGCTGGGCCGTTTGCCCGTCCGTATGACAATGGTTCCCGACGCCCTGTCACTGGTCGTGCCAACCGTCAACAACTAAGAACCGGAATCTGACCCTTCGAAATCTGTCGCAGCATCGGCCAGCGTCTAGCTATGCAATACTTGTTATAGACCGCATATGCCGAGCTCCCGCCAAGGATCGATTCGCCTCTTTCGTCTGGCAGGAATCGATGTGTTCTTGCATTGGTCCTGGTTTGTCTTGGCGGTCTATGGAATCCAGAGCCGAAGCGGGAGATATTCCTCGATCACCTGGAGCGTGCTGGAGTATCTGGCCTTATTCTTGATCGTACTGCTCCACGAGTTCGGCCACTCCCTAGCCTGCCGTCAAGTCGGAGGACAGGCAAACCAGATCGTTCTCTGGCCTCTGGGCGGGGTCGCTTACGTAGATCCGCCGGCGCGTCCCGGCGCTACCCTGTGGAGCATAGCCGCTGGGCCGTTGGTAAATGTGGCGCTGTTCCCGCTCTTATCGGGACTGATCCTGTTGGGCCGATCGCTCGGATGGCCCGACACCCTGCCCGACCTTTATCGCTTGGTGTATGAGGTGTGGTGGATTGACGTGGGCCTGCTCAGCTTCAACATTCTTCCCATTTATCCGCTGGATGGCGGCCAAATCCTTCGGGCCTTGCTCTGGTTTGTGCTCGGGCGCGCCCGCAGTTTGATGGTAGCGACCATCCTCGGCCTTGTCGGCATTGTCGCCTTTGTCGGTTTCGCCTTCCGGAGCCGATCCGGCTGGCTCGGGGCGATCGCCATCTTCATGCTCTTGAATTGCTGGAGTGGATTGAAACACGCGCAGGCTCTGTTGCGTTTCGCAAAGCTGCCGCGTCGCGAGGGCTTTGCTTGTCCAGCGTGCAAAACCGCGCCCCCAATCGGCGATTTCTGGAAGTGCGGACGTTGTGGACAAGCATTCGACATTTTTCAGACTCAGGGAGTCTGCCCGAATTGTTCAACGCATTTTCCGGAAACAAGATGCTTGGATTGCGACGCAGTGCGCCCCCTGCGCGAGTGGTATGCACCGGCGATGAGCATAAGCTCTACGCTTCCCGCATCCACTCTCTAACTTCAGCGTTGCTCCCAATCGGCTAAACTCGGTTGAGCTCTCTTGGAACCCGTCACTCATTTTCTATTCGGCGCCGCCATGGGCCGCGCCGGACTCAACCGCAAAACGGCGCTCGCCACCGCCACGTTAACTCTGGCTGCCGAAGCTCCCGACCTCGATATTCTCAGCCGCTTCGGAGGCTCGGCGTTCGGCTTGAATCATCACCGCGGCTTCACTCATTCTTTCCTCGGCATCCCGCTGGTAGCCGCCGCAGTCGTCGGTTTCATCTATCTTCTCTGGCGCCTGCGTGGCCGCAAGACGAGCGATCCCAACCTTCCGCCGCGCTGGGGATGGCTGTTCGCCTTCGCCTGCCTGGCAAGCCTCAGCCACATTCTCCTAGACTTCACCAATAACTACGGAGTGCGCCCCTTCTGGCCGTTCTCTGAACGCTGGTATTCGTGGGACATCGTCTTCATCTTCGAGCCTGTGATCTTCGCTATCCTGCTTCTGGGCTTGATCCTCCCGGGATTGTTTTCGCTTATCAATGAAGAGATCGGCGCCCGCAGCAAAAGTGGGCGCGCCGAACCAGCCGGTAGACTGGCCGCGACTCTCGCTATCCTCGGCGTCTGCGCGTGCTGGGGAGTCCGCGACTACGAACATCGCCGCGCCGTAGCCACGCTCGAGTCGCGCAATTACGACGGAGTTGACCCGATTCGCGCTTCCGCCTATCCCTACTGGGCCAATCCATTCCGTTGGCATGGCGTGGTAGAAACTCCCGCTTTCTTCGCCACCATGAATGTCGATTCGCTCGAACCCGAAGTCGACCCCGAAGTCCAAATGCAGATTCACTACAAGCCCGATGAAACGCCGGTCACCCTAGCTGCCAAGAAAACTTACCTCGGACGCGCATACCTGAGTTGGGCTCAGTATCCGATCACAGAAACCGAAGAACTCCAAAACGATCCCATCGAGAACTCCCGCGCTGCCTACTTGGTCCGATTCCGCGATCTTCGCTACAACTATCCGGGAAGCAGCGCCGGGGCCACGCTCGGCGCAACAGTATTGCTAACGCGCGATTTGCAAGTAGTGGAGGAACGCTTCGGAACCCGGAGCGCGGGCCCAGGCGCCAAATAAACGAGCGAGTAGAAAGTCGGTTCGGAAGTCTCTTCAGCCTCTGCCGTCACTTCAGTCCTTCGACTCCCGCGGGAGAAACGCGAGGATGCCCGATCCCATCCGGGAAACCGCGCGGGAAGAGAATGTGTTGGGATCTTCGATGGAGAGCAACGGCCCCAATCTCTTCATTCCACTTTCCGTATGCGCTGGCCGTATGCTCGGGGAATCGACTTACAACGAAAGATCTCAAGGAGCTCGGCGCGCTTTCCGGGCTTGGTTTTATTGGGGCGCATTTCAATGATCAACCTCGGGCCTCCCTCTCAAATACGACGCTTGCCTCAGCGGCGCTTGACCGGCGGCATCCGCCCGGGCAACAATCCTAATGGAGTCTCGACGAGGTGGATCATGCTGGCCTATCTGTTTGTCATTTTTGCGGTCTTGACGCGCATGCCGTTCATGCCGCATCCCTGGAATTTCACTCCGGTAGCGGCAGCGTTACTCTATTTCGGCGCCCGCGGTTCGCGACGACAGCTCTGGTTTCCTTTTGTGTTGCTCGCCGCCTCTGACGTCATCCTTACCAAATTCGTGTACTCGTATCCGCTCACTGCGGATCAACTCATAGTTTGGGCATGGTATGCGGCAATTCTCTTCCTCGGCACGCGGTTAGGCAAAAACTCAAACTGGCTGTGGATCGGCACCGCCGCGCTGGCCAGTTCTGTCTCTTTTTTCCTAGCCAGTAATTTCGCGGTGTGGGCATTTGGGACCATGTATCCCAAAACCGTGTCCGGGCTGATGACGTGCTACGCCGCTGGCGTGCCGTTCTTCCGTCGCGGACTGGCCGGCGATATGCTCTTCACCACGGTGATGTTCGGCATGCCCGCACTCGCCGCGTTGGTCGCGCGCTCTGTTCTCAAGCCTCAGGGAACTGCAGCCGCTTAGAGAGCGTGAATTTTCATCCCTGCCGGATCGAGGGGTTTGACGCTCGTGCGCGGCTGCGTGCGCCCAGCTTCGCTCGCCGCCAGATCAGCCACCCCGCCAGCAGCGCCCCCACTCCCGCCACAATCCACCAGAAGTGGTGCGCAAAGAGGTTCTCAGCCATGGTCGCAATTCCCGGACCGAACCAGAGGGTCAGAATTGCCTCTATTCCAAAGCGCACAAATCGTCCGGCAAAAATCGCCAGCAGAAAATGGCCGAAGTTCATCTCGAACGCCGCCGCTGCCAACACGACAATCTTGAATGGCGTTGGCGGTGGTAACATCGCGGGAAACATTAGCGCCCAGAATTCATGGCGATCGAAGGATTCGTGAATTTTCTCGAAGCGCTCCGGCGACATCCGCTTGCGCAACAGCACCTCGCCGCCGGTATACCCGATGACATAGATAACGATGCTTCCTAGCGCCGAACCGGCCGAGGCAAGGAGCACGTACAGCAGGGACCGCGAGCGATCAGTGTAAACATAGCCCACAAAAATCGCGTCCAGCGGCATGCCCAGGAACGAGCCATCCACCGCTGCGAAGGCAAGCATACCCCAAGGCCCCAGAGGGGCAAGGACATGCTTGATCCACTCGCCATACGCGTGGATAAAATGTTGCAGCTTGCTCAAGTAGCTAGTTTACGTGACAACAGAAGAGAGTCGTTGGTCGATGGTCGTTGGGAAAGCTTCTCTGCGAATGACGGCGAGCCTAAACACTAACGATCCGCGACTAATGTCGTTCATGCTCCGTCTTTCCCGCAATCAACTCCAGCGCATGCGCCAGTAAATCGATGACCGCTTCCAGTGACTCGATTGCCCCGGCCGGATTGCCCGGGAGATTCAGGATCAAACTCGTTCCCCGCACGCCGCAAACGGCACGGCTCAATGCGGCGAAGCGCGTCTTGCGCATTCCCTGTAATCGCATTTGCTCGGCAATTCCTTCCACCAGCCGATCGCACACTGCCAAGGTAGCTTCCGGCGTCACGTCGCGCGGAGCGATTCCCGTCCCGCCGGTCGTTACGACCAGTCGAGCCGACCGGCACAACTCCATCAATTTTTCCTGAATCGCGGTGCACTCGTCTGACACCACGCTGCGCACCACTACTTGAAAATTGCGCCGTCCCAGCGCTTCCGCTACGGCCGGACCGGAGAGATCCACTTTTTCGCCGCGCGAACACGAATCGCTCACTGTCAGTACTGCCGCGGTCGTTCTATTTGCCGTTCTGTTTAACGACGCATCAGGAGTCGAGTAGGACATCTTCACCTTCGGCCGCTGCATCCCGCTGCGCCTCATCCAGTTGTCGCAATCCTTCCATCAGCAGGCCCTGCGTATTCAGCGTCGTCGTTTCCAGCGTCGACTTGCCGTTGAAATCAATCTGGAAATTTCCTTCGGTCCAGCGCAAAACTTTGAACACCGCTTCGTCTCCGGTAACCGATCCATAGGCGGCGTGTTTGGCTTGCCCCTGACTGAAATAGATTTCGCATTTGTCGTCGCCCTTGGTCATCGTCAGCAGACAGCTCTTGCGCCCCATCTCGAGCGATTGCACCAGATCGATCACGTTCATCTGCGACAGGCTGCCGCGCAATATGCCATCGGTCGATTCTGCTTTGCTCAGTTTTTCCAGCGCGATGCGGTCCACCACGCGTTTGATTTTGTGCGTCGCATCTTTCAAGAAGAAGGGTTTTTCCAGATAGTCTTCAATCGGGTCCTGCATCGACAATCGTTCGCTGATGTCGGCCTTGCTGGCCATCAGTATCACGGCGATCCCCGCGGTTGCCGGCCGGCTTTTCAGTTTTTCCAGCAACTGCCGCCCGTCCATCCCCGGCATGCGATAGTCGCTGATCAGCACATCGGGCAAGTCATCGACCGCCTTCAATAACGCATCCGCGGCGTCGCTCGCAACTGTAACCTCGCCCATCGCCGAGAGGGCCTGTTGCAACATCCCCAGCACCATCGGATTGTCGTCCACCAGCAGTATTTTGACGCCGCTCGCCATAAATGAAAGTCAGAAAACCGATGGATCGCTATTTCCGCTTGCCGCCTCTCCGGTAGTCTCCGTTCTTGCCCCCCGACTTCCGCTCCAGCACGACTTCCCGGATTTCGATGCCCTTGTCGAGCGCCTTGCACATGTCGTATACCGTCAGCGCCGCCACGCTGGCCGCAACCAGCGCTTCCATCTCCACGCCGGTCTCCGCCGTAGTCTTTACTTTTGTGGCAACAGAAACGCCATTCTCGCACACGCGTAGGGTCACAGCAATGTGCGACAACGCTACCGGATGGCACATCGGAATCAACTCAGCCGTACGCTTGGCCGCCATGATTCCCGCCGTCCGTGCCACCTCCAGCGGATCACCCTTAGGATTTTTCGGCAGCGCCTGCAGCACTGCCGGCGTCATCGCGACAAAAGCGCTCGCCTCGGCTTCTCGCGCTGTGCGCGTCTTCGAAGACACGTCCACCATGCGGGCCTGGCCCCGGGCGTCATAGTGCGAAAGAGGGCGCGAAATACGGCGCGAAAGATGAGAAGGTTTTTCCGCCATTACCATTAGGTTATCGTACCCTCGCCATGTCGTCGCGTCTTCATCGCATCAGCAAAGACACCCACTCGCCCGAGTCGACCTGCTCCCGATCGGGCGGAATCACCACATAACAATTCGATCGCGCCAGCGCCGCAACGTCACCCGATCCCTGCCACCGCGCCAGTTCTACCTCCGCATTTTCGAACTCTCCCGCAAGTGTGGCGGGAAGAAATCTCTTCAAACCCGTCTTCGTTCGGATCTCCGATTTCAGCCGGGCTCGAAGAAAGACTAGTTGCTGCGGCGTCTGCCCCGCCAACGCTTCGATCATAGGTCTCGCAAACAATGCGAAGGTCACCATTGTCGATACGGGATTCCCCGGCAATCCGAAAAAATACTTTCTCTGTCGGGGGGGCGCCTCCGCTCGCGTGCCAACAGCAGAACCGCCCTGAGCGGAGGTGGCCATGGCCGCGCCACACGAACCAAACACTACCGGCCGTCCCGGTTGAATTTCCGCCCCCGTAAAATAAAACTTCGCCTTCAACTCCGCGAGTACCTGCTCCACCAGATCGTACTTCCCCATTGAGACGCCGCCGGTAAGCAAAAGCAGGTCATAATTCAGCGCCTCTTCAATCAGCGCCCGCAGCCGCCCGCGATCATCCGGCGCGATTTCCAGCCTCACCGCCTCGCCGCCCGCATTGTGAACCTGCGCCGCTAACGAGTATGAATTCGAATTCCGAATCTGCGCCGGCCCCGGCGCCGCATCAATCTCTACCAGTTCGTCTCCGGTCGAAAGCACTGCCACGCGCGGCCTCCGGAACACTTGCACCCAATTCTTTCCGGCCGAAGCTGCAATCGCGATACCTGCATGGTCGAGCCGCTGCCCGCGATCTAGCAATGGTTGTCCCGCGCGCGCCTCTGCCCCTCGGGGAACAAAATTCTCGCCCGCTTTGACGCTACGCTGCACATCCACCGAACGATCCGCGAGTGACGTGTGCTCCACCATCACGACCGCGTCGGCTCCTGCGGGCAGCGGGGCTCCCGTCATGATTCCGACCGCCTGCCCGCGGTCCACCGAGCACGTTCCCGGTTCGGGCCATTCGCCCGCCTTCACTTCGCCAACGACCTCAAGTCGCGCCGGAACCTCCAGCAAGTCTGACGTCCGTACCGCATATCCATCGCGAGTAGCACGGGCAAAAGGAGGAAAATCGCGGTCTGCCAGAATTCCCTCCGCCAGCACCCGGCCCAATCCCGCCAGCAGATCGAGCGTCTCTGTTTCTCCCGGAAACACATCAGCCGCATGCCGCTCAACCAGGTGCCGAGCCTCTTCAAAGCTCAATACCCGAGCCGAGGACGCTACTGGAGCGGAAGGAAACATGGAGGAATCATACGCTGCGGGATTTCTCCGTTGCTCGAAATAAATGCTCGAATAAAATCTCCCGCCACCAACTGTTTCCAAGCCGCGCTCAAAATGTTTGGGCAAACGGTTGTATTGACGACAGGCTGGACGACGGACCAGACAAATGGGGCCGCTTTTGTCCCTCGTCTCTGCCTGAGCCGGACTGCACAAAATGACGAAGGAGTGACTAGTTTCGAGAGATCATATTGGAAACCGAGAAGCTGGCAAATGCTGCTTTACCGCGCCAGTTCCTGCCCCAGTACTGTCGCATTGCTGGCGAAGCAAAGGCCGGTCTCCAGATCCACCAAACCTGAGCGGACAAGTTTCGCGATCTCGCCATCGAAGTGCTGCATGCCCTCGTTTTCGCTGGACTTGATCGCGTCCAAAAGCGTGCGGCCCGGACGCTCCCCTTGTTCGACACAATCGCGGGTGCGCGGATTGGATTTCAGGATTTCGACCACAGCGATCCGGTCGCCCCCGTCAGTGCGCGGAATCAATCTCTGCGCAATGATGTAGCGGAAAGTCTTGGCGAGACGCTCCCGCACCGATTGTTGCTCGCTGGCAGCGAACGTTCCTACGATTCGCTCTACCGACTTCGTACTGTCGACAGTGTTCATGCTGGAGAGCACGAGGTGGCCGTTTTCGGCGGCCTCGAGAAGAATTTCAAGCGTATCCCGGTCACGGATTTCACCGACCATAATCACGCGTGGCGCCTGGCGCAATGCCGCCCGCAACGCCAGCGAGAAATTCGGGGCATCGCTGTGCAACTCGCGCTGGTGCACCGTCGATTTCTTGTGCTTGTGCAGAAACTCAATCGGATCTTCGACCGTCAGAACGTGATAACAATACTCGCCATTGATCCGGTCAATCAGAGCGGCCAGCGTTGAAGACTTGCCCGATCCGGTCCCGCCGGTCACCAGAATAATCCCGTTGCGCACTTTCGCCGCCTCCTCCAACTGGGCAGGCAAACGAAGCGAACCAAAGGTCGGAATGACGGTTGGGATCACGCGCATCACGATCGCACAACTTCCGCGCTGGATAAACACATTCACGCGGAACCGCGCCATTCCGGGCAATCCATACGAAATATCGCACGAACCCTGCTCCCGCAGCGTATTGATCGCTTGCTTGTTTGTGCCGATCAAATCGGCTGCGATGCGGCGCGTGTCA
>JGI12631J13338_1000427_pt1 | contig 12965 bp, 9 predicted proteins | sample BlaSpr_A8_Ref_O1_FD_13338 | JGI IMG/M metagenome (IMG submission 13338) | reverse complement strand
ATGCTCAACGCGAAGCCGGTAATCGGTGCCGCCATCGACAGCTTTCACCTTGGCTTCTTTGGCCGCTTTCTCCGCTTCGGCAAAGGCATCGAGCGCCATCTGCACGCCTTTGTCGCCGATGGCGTGGAAGCCGATCTGATATCCCGCCAGCACCCGCTCCTTGGTCATGGCATTCAGCTTGGCCGCGTCGTACTGCGGTATGCCACTGTTCTTGGGATCGTCGCTGTAAGGCTCAAGCAAGGCAGCTGTCTTCGAGCCGAGCGAGCCATCCATGAAGCCTTTCAGCATTCCGGTGTGGAGCATGTTGTCGGAGGCGGGATGTGAGTCGCGCTTGCTGTTGAGCACGTCAATCGGATCGTCAAATGTCAGCCACTCTGAAATTCTGGCAGTCAGTTTTCCGTCGTGTTCAATTTCTTCATAAATCTGAAAATTTTCCCAGTCGGAGTAATCTTGAGCGGAGGTGACGCCGTGGCTGGCCAGATCCGCCAAAGCCAACTCGACGGCTTGGCGCCGCTTCTCGTGCGTTGGCTTGGGAATTACCGACTGCACCAATTCCTGCGCTTTCTCCCGGAGAATGCCGTTCGGCGTACCGGCTTCATCGCGATCGATCCTTCCGCCGTCCGGATTACGACTGGCGACCGTGACACTGGCCAGTTGGAGCGCGAGCGTGTTCGCAACGCCAATGTGTCCGTCGATGCGCCCGAGATAAACCGGGTGTTTCTCACATGCTTCGTCCACATCCCAGCGTGTGGGCGGAGTCTGGACGGGCCACAGAGTCTCGTCCCAACCTTCACCGACGACCCAATCACCGGGCGGGGCTGCCTCGCATTTGGCATGCAAGCGATCACGAAACTCATCGAGCGTCTTGACGCCGACCATGTTCACGTTCATCTTCTCCAGACCTGCGCTGGCCAGATGGAGGTGGGCATCATTGAATCCCGGCATCACGAAGTGACCGCCAAGATCGATGATCTTCGTATCCGGTCCTTTCAATTTCATGATGTCGACGCGTGCTCCAACTGCGAGGATGCGATCGTCCACAATGGCAAGCGCCTCCGAGCGTTTGCCAGCTCCCAACGAAGCCGTCGTGTCGAGCACTCCGGTATAGATGTTGCCATGGGTAAAGATCACATCCGCTTTCGGCTTCGGAGCGCTGGACCGGGCGGTCGTTTGAGCACTCTCGGTCGAGACGCCACTCTGCGCCGACACATAAGACGCTGCGGCCAAGAACATAACCAGAGCAATTCGCGTCATCATTCTCCGACTCCCGAAAGTGCCAGCATTGTAAGAAGAATGCGCCTTAGGCCTAGCTCCCGTCCATTGCAGTCGAACCATTCTTGCAACGTGTGTGCACCGCCGCCGGAGCCGCCGCCGCCGATGGCGATGGCTTCGCGACCGAGCGAAAGCGGAATATTGGCGTCGGTTGAAGCCCGCTGCACCTGCGCGGCATTGCCTAACTGCGCATCCACGGCGCGAATTACTTTCAGCAGACGCGCATTCGGCGCCAGCTCGCCTGCCGGGCGATTTCCGATTTCGACCACTTCGCTCTGCACCACATGCGGACGGCGCGTTCCTTGCTGAGCAGCGGCCTGATTTTCGGATGCAACCGCGTGGTCGAGCGCAACCCGCAATGCTCGCTCCAGCCGGTCGATCTCCGACATCGACGTGGAGCGCAGATCGACGCGCATGCTCGCGGATTCCGGAATCGAATTGACGGAGGTGCCGCCGCGAATCACACCGACATTGAAAGTTGTTTTCGGCGAGGCTGGCACTTGTGTCCGACTGAAGATCTCGATGGCGCGGGAGAGCACAATAATTGGGTTGGGAGCGCCGAAGTCACTCCACGAGTGGCCGCCTGGGCCACGCACGATTACTTCAAAACGACGGCTGCCCAGGGCTTCAGCCACTACGGTGTCCGCTCCCGCGCCGTCGACGACCACGCTATAGGCAATCGCGTCACGCCAGCGCGGCGTTGCGAAAACATGCCGCATTCCGCGGAGATCGCCTTCGCCCTCTTCTCCGACGTTTCCAATGAATACAAACGGCAGCGCGTGCGAAATTCGCGTGCTCCTCAGCACACTGGCAACGGCCAGCATTGCCGCGATGCCTGCCCCGTTGTCGGAAACTCCGGGACCGAACAACCGGCTGCCCTGCTGCCGGATGCTCAACGGCGTCGCTGCTGGAAACACGGTATCGATATGCGCGCTGAGCGCAACAAAAAGGGTGCCGTAGCCGGGACGGACACCGAACACGTTGCCGACCTCATCCATCTGCACATCGTTCAGACCGAGCTCATGAAAGCGGTCGGCCAGCCAGGCACCACGCGCTGTCTCGCCGAACGGAGGCGCGGCCACTCGCGTCGCCTCCATCTGCCACAACGCGAATTGAGATTCCTGGGAGCGGAATCTCTCGAATGCGGCGCGCACCTCCGGCGAACCGGCGAGACGCGCCACTACCTGTTGCACGGGGGGATACAAATCAGAAGCTGCCACTTTCGGAATCGACTCCATCCTTGTGCGCCTATCTTATAACGTCGAGACGCCGACTGAACGAGTCCTTGGTTCAATCCGTCTGAATGCCCATTTGGGCCTGATTTTGATAGACTGTCGGTCTACTTTGCTCCGTGCCCCGCCGTTAGGTCACAAATTAAGGAGGTATCGCCGTGAGACCCCACCTCAAAATCATTGGTATCGGGATTGCCGTATTAATTGTGATCATCATTGCACTCCCGTTTCTGGTGAACGTCAACCATTTCCGGCCCGACATTGAGTCGAACCTCAGCCTGGCTCTGGGGCGCCCGGTGAAAATCGGCGATTTAAGTCTCGCCTTATTCTCTGGCAGTGTAGAAGCCAACCAGCTCTCGATCGCGGACGATTCCAAGTTCAGCAACGCGCCATTTATCCAGGCAAAATCGCTGCGTGTGGGGGTCGAACTCATGCCGCTCATTTTTAGCAAGCACCTCAACGTTACCGGTTTGACCATTGAGAATCCGCAAATTACCTTGCTGCGCGACCGCGATGGCATCTGGAATTTCTCCTCGCTCGGCAATCACTCAACGCAACCGGCCGCACCGGCCGCAGAAAAATCCAGCTCGCCGGCGAATATACGTGTGGACAAGCTCGACCTGACCGATGGAACCGTTACCGTCGGTTCCATGGCCGGAACGCGGAAGCCGATTGTCTATGACAAGGTCAATGTGGCGATGCGCAATTTTTCTTTTACAGTCTCGTTTCCCGTGACCGCTACCGTCGGCCTCCCGGGCGGCGGAAGTTTGAAGATTGACGGGATGGCCGGCCCCATCAACGCGACCGACACAACGCTCACGCCGGTGCAGGCAAAGATAGAGATGAAGAAACTCGATCTCGCGCAATCGGCGCTGGTCGATCCCGCGCTCGGCATCACGGGCTCGGCTGATTTCGGCGGCACGCTGACCTCCGACGGCAGCATCGCGAAGGCCAGCGGAACCCTGAAGGCGACCTCGTTGAAACTGGCTCCTAAGGGCACTCCTGCGGGAGTGCCGGTCGAGGTTGTATTCGCCGTGGAGCACGATCTGAAGAACGCATCGGGAAAGATTGTGCAGGGTGAGGTGACAATCGGCAAGGCAGTGACGAAACTCACCGGCACTTACGATATGAAGGGAGAAACGACGTCGATCCATACCAAGCTGAATGGACAATCCATGCCGGTCGACGATCTCGTGGCCTTGCTGCCCGCGCTCGGGGTGGTTCTTCCTCCGGGTGCCAAACTCAAAGGGGGCACGCTTTCGCTCGCGGTCAGTTCCGATGGTCCACTCGACACATTAGTTTCCACGGGCTGGATGAAGATGAGCAATTCCGCGCTCGCCGGGTTTAACCTCGGCTCCAAATTGTCAGGGCTATTCGCTCTTACCGGCAAACAGCCTGGGACTGGAAATGATACGGTCATCGAGAATCTGAGCTCCGATCTGCGACAAGGGCCCGACGGCACGCGCCTCGACAAACTGAACGTGGTGATTCCTTCGCTGGCGACGGTCACAGGAGCGGGCACCGTGAGTCCCAACAATGTGCTCGACTTCAAGGTGGTGGCGAACCTGGCCGGCGTCGGCGGTGATCTCACGAAGATTGCGGGCGCTGGATCGGGAGGCATTCCGATAACCATTGGGGGCACCACATCAAACCCAACCTTCACGCCGGATATGAAGGGGGTGATGAGCGGTCAACTGAAGGGCTTCACAAAGGGAGGCAAGAGTTTAGGCGGATTAGGCGAGCATCTGGTGAAGAAGCCCTTTTAGCGCTTAGGTCGCAGCCCGTAGGTCGGGCGCTTAAGTGTTCGTACTTCAGCGGATGCTGTGAGGCAGCGTCTCAGCAGAACCGGCGTCCAGCGTTTGCATACCGTTCAGAATGGTGGCGATTACGTTCTGATTCCCGATTGCCGTATTGATCATCAGGTGATAGAGGGAGCGTGTCGGCCAGTCGGCGTTGAAGTAGTGCTTGATGTAGGCCATTCTCTCTTTATCGACGTTCTCTACCAAGTCTTCGGCCTCTTCGCGGCTCTTGCCCAAGGCGACTACGCGGCGAATCTTTTCGTCACGTGGAGCGTAGGTGAAGACGCGGAAAGTATCCTCACGTTCGCGCAGAAAAAACGGGGCTCCCCGGCCGACGATCACGGCATTTCCTTCGGCCGCGATCGTGTGCATGATTTCTTCCACCATAGTCATCATGCGATCGGTATCGAATGCGTGAGCGGCGGTCATCGCTATGCCGCGCTCGTAACTGCCGCGCCAGAAAGTCTTGGCGATGCGATACAAGCGGCTGTCGACCCGCTCGTCGCATAAGGCTACTGCCGATTCTGTTACCTGCGCGCGCTGGGCGATCTCACACGTCAGTTGCTGATCCCACAGCTTCCAACCTAAATGACCTGCCAGTTCGCAGGCGATGCCGCCGCCTCCACTGCCAAATTCCCGTTCCAAAGTAACGATGCGAATCATCGCACCTCCCTCAGTAAACGGCGATCAGTGAACCATAATTGCGAACCGTGGTCAATGCGCCACGATCTCGCCTCCCGGTTTTGTCTTCTTGATCAAGAACACGCAGGGAATTAAGCAAGCGATCACAATCCCCAGCAACCAGAAATTATCGATGTAAGCAAGCATGGTCGCCTGCCGAATGACATTGGCTTGCATCATGGCGTAGGCCTGCTGTAGTGCGGTTCCGGGACCCGAACCGCCGCCCGAAAAGGCACCAGTCAGCCCTTGCAGCCTCGATTGAAACTGCGGATTAGCGGCGTTCAGATTTTCCACCAGGCGGACCTGGTGAAATTGCGTGCGGCGAGCCAACAGAGTCGTGACCACAGAAATCCCGACACTACCCCCAATATTTCGGGCGAGGTTCATCAATCCGGACGCAGCGTTGTTCTTATCCCGTGGCAAAGAAGAATAGGCGGTGGTGTTGATGGGCACGAAGAGGAACGCGAGGCCTAGCGCCTGGTACATGCGCGCGAGCGTCAGGGTGCGGAAATCCGCGCCCAGATCGAAGTTCGTCATATGGAACAGCGAAAACGAGAGCATCGATAAACCGAACATCATTAAATACCGGGGGTTATATCGGGAAAGCAGAAATCCGACAATGGGCATGGCTATCATAATCGTGAAACCGCCCGGCATTAGCGCCAAACCGGCGCGTTCGGCGGTGTAGCCGAGGAGCGTCTGCATGAACAGCGGCAACAGCAATGTGCTGCCGAGCAAAGCAAAGCCAAGCATAAACATGAGGAAGTTCGCAGTGGCAAAACTGCGCTCGCGAAATAAATGCAGGTCGATAATGGGATCTTTTTGATGCCACTCCCAGAAGATGACAAAGATCAGCGACGCGGCGGAGATTACGGTCAGCCATATGATGAAGTGCGAATCAAACCAGTCGTCGCGTTGTCCTTTATCGAGGACCACCTGCAGTGTTCCCAGGCCGAGCGCGACGAAACCGAGTCCGGTGTAGTCGATGTGGGTTTCTTTCAACTTTCGGCGCTTAAAGTAAGGAGGATCCTGAATCAGCCGTGATGTCAGTAGGAGCGAGAGAATTCCGACCGGAATGTTAATAAAGAAAATCCAGCGCCAGGTGAAGTTGTCGGTGATCCAGCCTCCGAGGGTTGGACCAATAGCCGGAGCCATGACCACCGCGATGCCATAAACGGCGAATGCCATGCCCCGCTTGGCGGGAACAAAGGTGTCGGCGAGAATCGCCTGCTCACTCGGCTGTAACCCTCCGCCGCCGACGCCCTGAAGTACGCGGAAGAAAATGAGCAAGGAAAGGTTGGGAGCTAGTCCGCACAAAAACGAACTGATGGTGAACAGCGCGACGCACCCCATGTAAAAGTGTTTGCGGCCGATGATCGAAGAGAGCCATCCGCTCAGCGGCAGGACGATGGCGTTCGAGACCAGGTACGAAGTCAATATCCACGTACTCTCGTCCTGGCCCGCGGAGAGACTGCCGGCGATATGCGGTAGTGCCACGTTGGCAATGCTGGTGTCGAGCACCTCCATGAACGTGGCGAGGGTTACGGTGAGAGCAATGACCCAGGGATTGACCGCCGGCCGCCATGCGGCGGCGTCATCCATAGTGATTGAAGCGGCGCCCATTATTTATGCATCGATCGTTTATCTGCGACCCAGTTATTTATCGATCCAGACCTTCGGCACCACCGACATTCCCGGGCGGAGTTCGTGTCCCTTGGTTTCGTCCCTGTCGAATACGATTTTCACGGGAATGCGCTGCACCACTTTGACGTAGTTGCCGGTGGCATTTTCTGGCGGCAACAGGCTGAAGCGCGCTCCGCTGGCCCCGGCAATGGAATCGACGTGGCCTTTATAAGTTTTTCCCGTCGCATCCACTGAAATGTCGGCCGGCAAACCAGGCTTCATCTTCTTAAGCTGCGTCTCCTTGAAATTAGCTGTAACCCAGAGATCGCCCTCGCCGAGCGGAATGACCTTCATCATCTCCTGACCGGGTTGAACGTTTTGACCAACCTCGACCGTGCGGTTGCTGACAGCTCCGCTGACCGGCGCGATCACTTTCGTGTATTGCAGGTTCAGTTCCGCCTGATCCAGCGCTGCCTTTTTTTGATTGGCGAAGGCTTGCGCTGATTCGGCACGCGCGTGCATGGCTCGCATCGTCTGCGGTGCCGTACCCGCATTGCGAAGATCGGCATTGGCTTGCTGCAGTTTGCTTTGCGCCTGCTCGATTTGCGCCGCGTAAGCGTCGGCGTTGGCGCGGGCTGCTTTCAAAGTCGCGGCGGCAGCCTGCGCACTGGCGACAGCTTGATCGTACTGCTGTTGCGAGATTTCCTGCTTATCGATCAGCAGCTTATAGCGGACAAGATCATTCTGCGCCTTGGTGTTGTTCGCATCCGCCTCGGCAATCTGCGCTTTCGCTGCATCTAACTGCTGGCGGGCAGCGGCGATTCCAGCCTGCGCACCGCTCACACCGGCTTGCGCACCGCTTACCTGACTCGAAGTATTCACGTTGGTGATTGGGACGTTGATGCCCGCGACCGACGCTTGCGCTTCTGCATCGGCGTATTCGGCACGCGCCTGGGCCACGGCGACTTCGTAATCGGAGGGATCAATTTCTACCAGCACTGTTCCTTTTTCCACGTATTGGTTGTCTTGCACATTAAGACTCACCACATGGCCGCTGACGCGCGCGCTCACCGAGTTCACATGTCCATCGACCTGAGCGTCGTCGGTAGCTTCGTAGCTTGCCAGGTAGCGCCACAGAAAGAAGACGCCGATCAAAATCAGGAGCCCGACGAAGATGAGTCCCATCCGGGTGCGCGGGTGGCTCAAGAGCTCGGATCGGCGCTGATAGCGGCTTTCGCTGTCAGGCGGGGCGGGGGCGGGGGCTGAGGCGATGAAGACTGCGGCGGACGCACGTCCGCCTGCGGTTTGCCCTCGGCTACAACGCTGTTGCTTGGTTCCATAGTTTACTTCCCTTTCAAATATTCCCGGACGCCCTCTTCAGCGCGTCCCAGAGCGCGGGCAAAAGAAACCTTAGCGAGATTGTTCATGTACAAGCTGGAGATTAAGCTTTCGTGCGCCGTCGCTACCGCTTCCTGTGCTTGCACCACTTCGAGGTTGTCGGTGACTCCGGCGGAAAAGCGATCTTGCGATTGCGTGAGCGCCTGATCGGCAAGATTCACCGAGCTCTGGGCGACTTCCACCTGATCGGCGGATGATTTGAGATCGAGCAGCGCATTGCGGACATCCTGATCGATCTGGGCGCGCACATCCGACATCTGCGCCTGCGCCTGCCGCAGACTGGCCTCAGCCTTCAACACATCGGCATGGACTTTGCCACCCTGAAAGATTGGAATGTTCACCGTACCCGAGATCAAATACGTAGGCAACACCTCCCCGGGGGCCTCGCCGATTTCACCAAAGTTCGCTGCCAGATCGAAGCTGGGGAAATATCCGGCAGTGGCCGCGCTGCGCTCCAATTGCGCAGCGACCAGCCGATCATGCGCTGCCTTGTAATCGGAGCGAAAAGAATAGGCGCGCTGCACGCTGGTTTCGAGATCGGGGATGGGAAAGGCCACGTAGGGAGCCTTGTCGGCCAATTCAAATTCCTGGCGGGGCGCCAATCCGATCACGCGGGCGAGGGAGATTTTCTGCTTGGCGAAATCATTCACCGCCGCGATCAACTGTTGTTGGCGCGACTGGTATTCGACCTGAGCGCGGAGTGTGTCGATGGCCGGCGCGACTCCGGCCTGCTGTTGCGCAACCGCCTTGTCGTAGAGCGCCTTCGCCGTCATGACCTGCGACTGCGCGGTTTCGACGCGGGCTGCTCCAGCAATCGCCTGCAGATAAGCGTTGCCGGTCGCGAGCACGACCAGATCGCGCGCATCCTTCAGGTTGTACTTGGCCACGCCTTCGCCAAGCACGGACGAACGGTATTTCTGCACCGACTTCCAGTCGAAGTGCTGCGTGGCGGAGGCGCGCATGTCAAAGTAGGAGAAAGGTCCGATGACCGCAGGGATGCCAGGAAACAGCGAACTGTTCAGCCCTAGCGCCTGCAGGCTCACCTTCTGTCTGGTTTCCTGCACGTCGGCGTTGATATTCGGAAGCAGGCCGCTGAGTTGCTGCCATTTTTCTCCCCGAGCCTCGATGGTGTTGTACTGCGACAACAGACCCGCCAGGTTCTGGCGCAGGGCCCGCTCGATGGCATCGCTGAAGGTCAGCGACAAGACGCCCGGAATCGGCTGGTCCTGGGGCACACTGCCGAACACTGGATTTTGCGCAGAGGTTTGCACCTGATTGGGAATGCCGGCTGAATTCGTAACCGGACTGGGCGTGGAGGCGCCCGAACTCGGGCTTGAACTCTGGGCGCAAAGCGCCGCTGGGAAGAAAACGACGGGCAGAATCAGTGAACAACTCAAAAGAACAATCGGCGAAATGAATGCAAGAAAGCGTTGCCATTGGCTGGTGATACTGTCTGCAGAAGCCATGAAACTTTGAGTTCTCTCCTTACCCGATAAAAATGATAAGTCTTTTGGACTCCTTTTGGTGGATATCCGATGCAAATTGTTGATACGCTTCGCGATGCATTAGCGGCCCCTCCAAGTTTTTCTGGCCCCTAGTCTTCGGGGAGTGACCTTGGTCATCTTGTGTAACCCGCTACCAAAGTTCAATCTATGAGGCGAGTCGAGCTGCTTTCCTGCCTCGAACCCTGCGCTTGGAAAGTTCTGCGTATGAACGAAGCCACGAAACTGTCGCCCAAAGGATCGGACTGGACGCGCTTGCTCACAGATCCCGACCTGGTCAGCCACCTTGGGAAACTGCTCCAGACCTATCGTGAGGTACCCGCGGAGCAGCGCGAAGCGGCGCTATTGCGCGCCATGCGCGAGATTAAAGATGCTGCCATAAAGGCGCGCCCAGTGCAGCAGAATGCAAACTTTGCGACCGTGCCCACGACCCCGGTCGAGCTTCCCCATCCCGAACCGGTAGATCACGCACCGCCCTTCGAGCCAGATTTGTTCACTCCGCAAGAGCTATCCGATCGCCGCCGTTTTCAGCGGATCAAGTGCTATGTGGCAGTGGAAATTCATATCGAGGGAGTGGAACAGCCGGTCTGGGGAAATCTGGCCAATGTCGGCCGTGGAGGGTGCCTGGTCGAGACCGCCAGCGCCGTGCCTCCGGGCAAGGCCCTGGAGATTGGGTTGTGGGTAGCGAGCGGCAAGATCTGGGTAAAAGGCGTCATTATCAGTGGAGTCGCGACCCGCAGCGCACCGTCATTTGGCGTCCGCGTGAAATTCTCCGAAGCTGAGCTATCGGCAAAGGAGCACCTGCGCGAATTTCTCAAGTTCGTCGAGAGTACCACCCGCAAGTCGCAGAACGGAAAAGCTTATGTGGCACAATTAAAGAGCTGATTTCGCTTCCTTTCGATCGAGCCTTGCCAGCAACTTTTCCTGCGATCCGGGTTCACTCTTAGTGAGGCCTATATTAAGGATGGGAATGCGCTTGCGCAAACGCCATGTGCTAGCGGGAGCGGTGCTGCTTGTGGCCGCTACGCTTCCCACCCAGTTTGCTCTGGGCCGGAAAAAAGACAAACCCGCCGATGCGACGTCTATGGACGCACAGAAACATGCCGTCCATGCCCTGAATCGTTTGACCTATGGTCCGCGGCCTGGTGACGTCGAACGCGTTACTCAAATCGGCGTCGACAAGTGGATCGACCTCCAACTTCATCCCGACAAAATTGATGACTCGGCACTCGAAGCCAGGCTGGCTCCATTCCGCACGCTAAGTATGGGGACCAAAGAGATTGTCGAGAATTTTCCTCCCGAACAGTTGATCAAGCAGATCGCCGAAGGCAAAGCCTCAATGCCGCGCGATCCTACCGAGCGCGCCGTCTATGCAGCGCAGCTCCAGCGCTACGAAAATAAGCAGGAGCGGAAGCAAGATGCGGTCAAAAGCGGCCCGCAGAATACTTCCGAGGTCGCCATTGCATCCGATGGCAACGCCTCTGGCGGCAAAGACGACGACGGGGGTTCCGCCGACCCCGCTCAGATGCAACGCCGCGAGGAACGCCGCCTGGCGAATCTCAAAACGCAGGAACTGCTCGATCTACCCGCCGACGAGCGCATGAAACAAATTTTGCGAATGTCGCCCGAAGAACAACGGGCGCTCGCCACCACCAAAGGAGCCAAGGCCGACGCACTGGCGAGCGGCATGAGCCCCAAGCAAAAAGAAACCATGCTGGCGCTCAACAATCCACAGCAGGTCGTAGTCAGCGAGTTGATGCAGGCCAAGTTGCTGCGCGCGATCTACGGCGAACGCCAACTCGACGAAGTGATGACCGATTTCTGGTTCAACCACTTCAACATATTCATCAACAAGGGAGCCGACCGTTACCTACTGACGAGCTATGAGCGCGACGCCATACGTCCGCATGTCCTCGGAAAATTCGAGGACCTGCTGGTCGCCACCGCCAAGAGTCCGGCAATGATGTTCTATCTCGACAACTGGCTAAGCGTCGGTCCGAACTCGGAAATCGCGCTCGGCATCGCACCGCATCGATATGGTTATGGCCCGCAGAATCGTCCGCGGAAGGGCAAGCAGGCAAGTGGTCTGAACGAAAACTACGGCCGCGAGTTGATGGAGTTGCACACGCTCAGTGTTAACGGAGGCTACTCGCAGCAAGATGTCACTGAAGTGGCGAAAGTATTTACCGGGTGGACGCTGGAGCAGCCCAAAAAAGGCGGGGACTTCCGCTTCGAACCTCGCATGCACGAGCCCGGCGATAAGATCGTCATCGGACATCGCATCAAGTCGAACGGCGAGCAGGAAGGACTCGAGGTACTGCACCTGCTGGCGCACAACCCGAAGACGGCCCACTTCATCTCGCAAAAGCTGGCAATGCGTTTTGTCTCTGATAATCCTCCGGCGGCGCTGGTCGATCGCATGACGCAGACCTTCCTCAAAAAGGACGGGGACATTCGTGAAGTGCTGCGCACGATGTTCAAGTCCCCCGAGTTCTGGTCGCCCGACGCGTACCGCGCCAAAGTGAAAACACCGCTCGAGTTCGTCGTCTCCTCGGTGCGTGCCAGTGGTGCGGAGGTGGATGACGCCCGCGCGCTCATCGGGACGCTCAACAATATGGGCATGGCGCTGTATGGGATGATGCCGCCGACTGGCTACTCGATGAAGGCCGACACATGGGTAAACTCTTCGGCGCTACTCGGACGTATGAATTTCTCGCTTGGTCTTGCCGCGGGCAAGATTAAAGGAGTCAAAGTCGATTCCGCGAATCTCGATATGGGGCCCGCAGCCGGAACGACGGACCCGCAAGAAGCGCTAGCGGCGCTCGAGAATTCATTACTCGCAGGCGACATTTCGAAGCAAACCCACGATACCATCAGCAAGCAACTGGACGACCCAAGGATCAGTCAGCGAAAGTTGGATGATCCCCAGCGTCCGCCAAACATAGCCGCGATCACAGGATTGATCTTAGGGTCGCCGGAGTTTCAAAAGAGATAGCTGTCGGCTCAGCTGTTCGCTCGAATCGGTACCTCGAATCGGTTTGAGTCGATGGCTGAAAGCTGGGGGCTGAAGGCTGGTTCTTATGTCCATTACTCGACGCATTTTCCTACGCAGCGGCGCGCTGGCAGTAGTCGGTACCACCGCATTACCGAGCTTCCTGACGCGTGCAGCCTTCGGCGCCGCCGATTCCGGCATCCGCACCAGACGCCTGGTCGTGATCTTCCAGCGCGGAGCAGCCGACGGCCTCAATATAGTTGTGCCGCACGGTGAGCCGAGTTACTACGCCATGCGTCCGACCATCAACATCCCGAAGAAATCCGTGCTCGACCTTGACGGATTTTTTGGATTGCATCCCGCGATGGCCTCCTTCCAGCCGCTCTGGAACCAGAAGCATCTCGCCATCGTGCATGCCGCTGGATCGCCCGACCCGTCGCGCTCGCACTTCGACGCGCAGGATTTC
>JGI12631J13338_1000426_pt1 | contig 12972 bp, 9 predicted proteins | sample BlaSpr_A8_Ref_O1_FD_13338 | JGI IMG/M metagenome (IMG submission 13338) | reverse complement strand
GGGTATCTGGGCCAATGCCCAGGCGTTCGGCCACGCCGGGCCGGTACACGTCGACGAACGCGTCGGCGTCGGCGGCCAACCGGTGGACCAGGTCCCTGCCCCGGGGATCCTTCACGTCAGCGGCAAGCGACCGTTGGCTGCGGCGGACCGCGTAGTCGATGGGCAGCGGACCGTCCACACTTGCGACGGGGTCCACCCTTATCACGTCTGCGCCTAAGTCTCCCAGCAGCATTCCGCAAAATGGGGCAGGACCGAGCCCGCCCATCATCACGATGCGGACGCCCTGCAGGGGACCATGCNGGGATTCAGTCACTGGGACCACTTTTTTCGGCGTGCGGCCGCTTCCTCGGTGGCGTGGGTGATCACCTGATTGCGGTTCTCCAGTTCCAGCGCCGAGGAGAGGCTCGCCGCATCGGTGTTGACTTGCAGCGCACGCTTGGTCAGCTGCACGCCCAGCGGGGCAAGGTCGGCGATCAGCGATGCCAATTCCACGGCGCGGTCGGTCAGCCGATCCGGCTCGACGATCTCGCTGACCAGACCGCGCCGATCAGCTTCCTCGGCCGGCACCATGCGGCCGGTGAGCATCCAGTCGGCGGCGACACTGGTCCCGACGATGCGGGGCAGGTGGTAGCTCATGCCCATCTCGGCGCCCGACAGCCCGAGCAGGATAGCGGCGTTGCCGAACGATGCAGCGGTTGAACAGATCCGGATGTCGGAGGCAAGGCACAGTGCGAATCCCGCTCCAACGCACGGACCATTGACGGCGGCGATGACGGGCTGCGGTAACTGCCCGACGGCTTCGGCCAATCCGGCCATTTTCTCCTGGAAGCGCATCCGGTCGATTGCGGGAGCGCTCGCCTCCGGCACGTTCGGTCCGAAGTCGCGCATGTCGATGCCGGCGCAGAAGCCGCGACCGGCGCCAGTGAGCACGACAGCGTGAGCTGACCGGTCGAGAGCCAAATCGGTGAGCGTCTGGCCCAATTCGGCCTGCATCGCCTCGTTGATCGCGTTGAGTCGTTCTGGCCGATTCAAGCGGACAATGACGACGCGGTCGCGCGAACGGTCGAGCTCAAGCGTGCTCAGCATGGTCACACTCGTTCGATGATCGTCGCCGTACCCATCCCGCCGCCGGTGCACATGGTCACCAGTCCTGTTGCCAGGTCGCGACGTTCGAGCTCGTCGAGGATAGTGCCGATGAGCATGGCGCCGGTGGCGCCAATCGGATGGCCAAGGGCGATCGCGCCGCCGTTCACGTTGACCACGTCGGGGTCGATGTCGAGATCACGGATCGTCTTGAGCGGGACGGCGGCGAAGGCTTCGTTGATCTCCCAGAGGTCGATGTCGGCCACGCTCATGCCGGCGCGTGCCAAACACCGCTGGGCCGCGGGTCCGGGCGCGGTGAGCATGATGATCGGTTCGCTGCCGATAGCGGCGGTCGCGCGGATATGTGCGCGCGGTGTCAGCCGTTGGGCGTGCATCCAGTTGGCGGACGCGACCAGCACGGCAGCGGCGCCGTCGACGACCCCGGAGGAGTTCCCTGCATGGTGAACGTGATCGATGTGATCGATGCTCGGATACCGCTCGAGGCAGATCTCGTCGAACGTCTCTTTTTCGCCGTCGGCGTGCATCGCGCCCATCGCAGCGAAGGCGGGCTTCAGCCGCGACAACGTCTCGGTGGAGGTTCCGGGGCGCGGGTGCTCGTCGCATGCGAATGAACCGTTGGGTGTGGCCACCTCGACCAGGGAACGTTTGAACCTTCCCTCGTCGATGGCAGCGTTGGCCCGGCCCTGGCTTTGTGCCGCATAGGCGTCGACGATCTCGCGGGTGAAGCCCGCCAGCGTGGCGATGAGATCAGCGGAAACACCCTGCGGCACTGTCGGGTAACGCGCGCGGAAGTCCGCGTTGTTGCCGTCGATCGTCGGAATCCCGGCCGTGACGTCCCACCGAGACATCGATTCGACGCCGCCGGCAATCACCAGATCCTCACTGCCGGCGGCTATCGCGGACGCTGCGATCGTGACGGCTTGCTGGCCCGACCCGCAGAAACGACTCAGTGTCATGCCCGGAACAGTCTCGGGCCAGCCGGCCAAAAGAACCGACAGACGCGCGATGTCGTCGCCGTGGTCACCGCTGAGAATACCGTTGCCGGCGATCACGTCATCGACGTCCGCAGGCTCGAAGCCCGTGCGCTCGGCAAGCGCGTTGAGGCAAGTGGCGAAAAGAGCCTGCGGATGGACACCGTGCAGTCCGCCGTCCGGGCGGCCCCGGCCACGAGGTGTGCGTACGGCGTCCAGGATCCAGGCCAAGTGGTCGCTGGTCACACGGTGACCAGGCGAGAGAGGTTGCCGCCCATGATTTTTGCCTGCTCCTGCACCGGCAGGTGACCGAGCGCATCGGCGAAATGGGTTGGTTGCGCCAGACCCTCGGGGTGGGGGAAGTCCGAACCGAACAGCACCCGGTCAACGCCAACCAGATCGATCAGATCGGTGACGCCGTCCTCGTAGAACGGGCTGACGTGGATGCGGTTCTTGATCTCCTCGACCGGGTCACCGCCCGGGAAGCTCTCCGGCGTCTTCTTGTAGACATCGGCCAGCTGGTCCAGCAGCGGGAACAGCCAACGTGAACCACTCTCGATCACAGCGACTTTCAGTTTGGGGAAGCGGTACAGGGCGCCGTGGATGACCCAGGACGCGACCGCGTCCTGCACCGGCCGCCACTCGGTGTACATGCCGAAAGCATTGGTCTGCATGGGCAGCATCTCTTTCTCGTTGCCGTCCCATTCGCCGTCGTAACGGGCGTAGCCGCTGTCGGACGTGTGCATGGCAATCAGCACGTCGTGCTCGACACAGCGCTGCCAGAACGGATCGAACTCGGGCAGCGCAAACGACCGCGGACCTCGGTAGCCCGGCACCGGTGCCGGCCGAATCAGGACAGCGCGCGCACCGCGGGACACCACCCAGTCGAGTTCCTCGATCGCTTTCTCCACGATGGGCAGGCTGACCACCGGCACCGTGAAGATGCGGTTCTGGTAGTTGAAGCCCCAGACCTCGTCGAGCCATTGGTTCAGCGCGTGCACCACGATATGGATCAGCGCCGGATCGTCACGCATGCGCTCCTCGACCAGGCTGGCCAGCGTCGGGAACATCAGCGAGCGGTCTACGCCCAACTCGTTCATCAGCTCCAGTCGGGGGCCGGGTTCGCGGAAGGCCGGGATGGCCCGCATCGGCTCGCCGAAGATCTCCCGCCTGCTCTTACCGTCGGGGTTGCCGTTCTTGAAGTAGTCCTCCATCGCTCCGGGCCGGGCCACGACCTCGAAGGTCGGATTGGGGATGTAATCGCTGATCTGTCCACGGATCGCGATCTTGGTGCGGCCGTTGACCTGTACGTACTGGATGGCGCCTTGGTACTGCGTGGGCAGGTACTTCGTCAGCGAATCCTGGGTCTCGTACAAGTGGTTGTCCGCGTCGAACAGCGGATACGGAAAGGTTGGTGTTGTCGTCACAACGAGCTCCTCCACAGGTGATCAACCCCCTCGATCACCACTGATAGTAATGCGTCTCTCGACTGAGGAGAATAACCTTCTCCTAGAAGGCGAAGCTATTCTCGCCGCTTGCCGGATCTCTCCGGGAGTCGGTTCAGGCGTCGACGTTGGTGCCGCTGGTGAGCTCTTCCCACTTCGTGATCTCGCTCGCGCGCGCGTCCGCGATGTAGCGATACCCGGCGAGGGCGTCGGGTCCGAGCAGCAGGAATCCGGGGGGCTCGCTCGATTCGACGGCCGTGATTATTGCGGCGCCCGCTCTAGCGGGGTCGCCGCCCTGGTTGCCGTCCATGGTGTCGTTTTCCTTGCGGCGCTTCCCGGCGGTGGCGGCGTAATCGTCAATGACCGTGGCCGACTGGACGAGTGAGCGCCCGGCGAAGTCGGTGCGGAATGCGCCGGGCTCGACGACCGTCACCGAGATGCCGAGCGGCGCAAGCTCGCCGCGAAGGGACCCACTCAAGCCTTCGACAGCGGCTTTGGCTGCGGAGTAGTAGCCGGACCCCACCGGGGTCAGCTGAGCGGCGATCGAGGAGATGTTCACGATCGCGCCGCTGTGGCGTGCCCGCATGCCGGGTAGGACGGCCTTGATCATTGCGAACGGTGCCGAAGAAGTGCGTCTCGAACAGGGTGCGGACCTCGGCGTCGTCGCCTTCTTCGACCGCGGCGCGATAACCGTAGCCGGCATTGTTGACCAGTACGTTGATGCCGCTGCCGAACCGCTCTTGGGCCTGCTGCACGACCGAGGCGACCTGCTCAGGCCTGGTGACGTCAAGGGCGGCGGGGAGCACGCGCTGCGGTGCCGTGTCGGCCAGATCGGCCACCTTCGCGACGTCGCGTGCGGTGACGACAGCATTGTGGCCGGCCCCGATGACAGCGTCAGCGAGCGCTCGGCCAAGTCCGGTCGAGCAGCCGGTGATAAGCCAGGTGGACATGAGAGATGTCTCCAATCTGTTGTGGCGCCCGGTGTTTCAGTGTCGAGTTGTTGCGCGATTTTGGCGGGCGGTTTCAGGCCCAACAACTCGACGTTCGGTGCGGACCTTCGCGGCTCAGTCATGCAACGCCCGGCCCACCGGCTGCGCGTCCCAGCGTCGTTGCACCTCTCGCTCCGTGGCGGTGGGAATCAGACCCGAGGGCGCGAACAATTTTGACGGCACCGGGTCATCCTCGGTCAACGGCCTGCCGTCACCGCGAATTACATTGAGCGCGACGACAATTCCGGCGACCAACACAATGACGACAACGATCGCGAAGATAACGGACAAAGTGCCTTGGATGAAGGTGTTCCTGATGACGTCATTGAGCTGATGTGCGTTCTTGGCTGAACCGAATGCCGTCTTGCCCGCGTTCTTCGCCGCCAAATACTGGAAATGTTGTGACCAGTAGCCGATGGCCGGATCCGCGGAGAAGATCTTCTGCCACGACGCACTCAGCGTGACCACCAAATCCCACAGCAGCGGAACTCCGGGAATCCACGCCCACTTCAGCAGGCCCTTCTTGATGACGACCACTGTGATGACGGTCAGCGCAATGGCCGCGAGCAGCTGGTTGGCGATACCGAACAGCGGGAACAGCGTGTTGATGCCACCCAGCGGATCGGTCACCCCGAGCAGCAGGATGCTGCCCCACGCCGCAACCATGACCAGGCTGCAGATCCACACGCCGGGGCGCCAGCTGGGATTTCGCAGCTTGGCCAGCGGACCACCGAAGTTACCCAGTGCGTCGGAGAGCATGAAACGGCTAACCCGGGTGCCCGCATCGACGGTGGTCAGGATGAACAGTGCCTCGAACATGATCGCGAAGTGATACCAGAACGCCTTGAGACCGGCACCGCCGAATACCCGCTGCAGCACCTCGGACATCCCGAATGCCAGCGTCGGTGCTCCGCCGGTGCGCGACACGATCGACTGCTCGCCGACACTACTGGCAGCCTGGCGGATCTGGTCGGCGGTCGCCGGTGTCCCCGACAATCCGAGACCGTTGACATACTGCGCCGCGCTGGCCGCGGTGCTGCCCGTCTGCGCGGCCGGGGCATTGAGAGTGAAGTACAGGTGCTGGTTGATGACCGAGGCGCTGATCAGCGCCATGATCGCGACGAACGACTCGGTGAGCATGCCGCCGTAGCCGATGAAGCGCATCTGGCTTTCTTTCTCCAGCATTTTCGGGGTCGTCCCGGAGGAGATCAGCGCGTGAAATCCGGACAGCGCGCCGCACGCGATGATGATGAACAAAAACGGAAACAATGAGCCGGCGAACACCGGTCCGTCGCCGCTACCGGCGAACCGAGAGACGGCCGGTGCCTGCATTGCCGGTCGGGCGACGCAGATACCGACCGCGAGCAAGGCGATGGCGCCCACCTTCATGAACGTCGACAGATAGTCGCGGGGCGCCAGCAGCAGCCACACCGGCAGCACTGACGCGGCGAAACCGTAGATGATGATGAACCACGAGAGCGCGACCGGAGACAGGCCGAACCACGACGCGCCCCAGGATGTTTCAGCGACCCAGTTGCCGCAGACAACCGAAAGCAGCAGTAGTGCAAACCCGACCACCGATACCTCGCTCACCCGCCCGGGACGCAGGAACCGCAGGTAGCAGCCCATGAAAAGGGCGATGGGGATGGTCATGGCGATGGAGAACACCCCCCACGGGCTTTGGGCCAGCGCCCGCACCACGACCAGTGCCAGCACCGCGATCAGGATCACCATGATCACGAGAACCCCGAACATCGCGGCCACCCCGCCCACCGCGCCGAGCTCGTCACGGACCATCTGGCCCAAAGAACGGCCCCGCCGCCGGGTGGAGATCCATAACACCAGGTAGTCCTGGACGGCGCCGCCGAACACCGCGCCGACGACAATCCAGATGGTGCCTGGCAAGTAGCCCATCTGGGTGGCCAGCACCGGACCGACGAGTGGCCCGGCACCGGCGATGGCGGCGAAATGATGGCCGAACACCACGCGCCGATCCGTCGGCAGGTAATCGGTGCCGTTGTCGAAAACTTCGGCCGGCGTGGCGTGGTCGTCGCGCGGACGAACGATCTTCATCTCGATCAGCCGCGCGTAGAACCGGAAGCCGATGATGTACGTGCAGATCGCCGCGACCACAAACCAGACCGCGTTCACCGTCTCGCCGCGAGCGAACGCGATGATCGCCCAGGCGCTGGCACCGACCACGGCGATTATGCCGAAGATGATCTTGTGCCGGATGGTGATGGGGGAGCGGTCGATTATCGCGACGGGTGGCAACTCGGCGTCGGTGCAGATGTAGCTGATGTCACGGTCGTGCTCGGCTTTGTGCTCTTGTTCGGCCGGGTGCTCGGTCACGCCCAAACCCTACGACGCTCGGGAATCCGGCGGCGAGTGCCTTAGTACAGCGCGCGCACGGCGTCGATGGTGTCGGCTTCGGCCGGGCTCTTGTCATCGCGGTACCGCACGACCCGGGCGAACCGCAGCGCCAGACCGCCGGGGTAACGCGACGACTTTTGCACTCCGTCCAACGCCACCTCGACCACTTGCTCGGGGCGCAGTACGACGACGTGAGAATCCATAGCTGAGGCGGCGAGTTCGGTGAAGCGGGCGGTCTGCCAGACCAGCATGGCGTCGGTCATGCCCTTGAAAGTCTTTCCTACCATGATGAATTCGCCGCCGGCCGGATCCCGCGCGCCCAGGTGAATATTGGAGAGTTTCCCGCGACGGCGCCCCGAGCCCCACTCCACGGCGAGCACCACCAGATCAAGCGTGTGTACCGGTTTGACCTTCAGCCAGCCCGCGCCGCGACGGCCCGCTTGGTACGGCGCGGCCGGTGCCTTGGCCATCACTCCCTCATGGCCGGCAGCCAGCGTCGCTCCCAGGAAATCCGCGGCGGCATCGAGGTCGGACGTGACCAGCCGATCGACTCGATGCTGTGCCGGTACCAGGGCGTCCAGAGCGGCCAGCCGGTCGGTGGTCGGCGCGTCGAGCAAGTCGACGCCGTCGCAGTGCAAGATGTCGAAGAAGAACACCGAAAGCGGCTGCGCCACTTGAGCTGCTGCCACATCGACCGATCGGCCGAACCGCGACGCGGTGACCTGGAAGCGGTGCGGCCGGCCGTCGGGCCGCAGCGCAATCGCCTCACCGTCGGCGATGAGGCTGCGCACCGGCAGTGCCAGCGTCGCCGCCACCACCTCGGGCAGCCGGGCAGTGACATCGTCAAGACTACGGGTGTACACCGTGACCGAGTCACCGGACCGGTGAATCTGCACTCGTGCGCCGTCCAGCTTTGCCTCGAAAATTGTTGTGCCACCATGACGTTCGAGCGCATCGGCCACACTGGTAGCAGTCTGTGCCAGCATCGGGCCGACCGGCCTGCCCACCCGCAGGGTGAATGCCTCCAGCGCTACCGCTNCGCCGGACAAAGCGGCTGCCGCCACCGCAGGCAGATCCCCGCCCAGCATTGCCGCCCGCTGTACGGCGGCGGTGGGGATACCGGCGGCCTTGGCGACTGCGTCGGCCATGATCCCGGTCAGCGCACCCTGGCGCAGTTCGCCGCCGAGCAGCCGCAGCAGAAAGGCCTGCTCGGCGTCGGTCGCGGCGGCGAACAACTTCGCGATGAGTTCGGCGCGCCGCGCCTGGGCTCCTTTGCCCGATACGGCGCCGATCTCGGTGAAAGTGGCGTCGACGCCGGTGACGGTCAGCAACGCAAGCGGCGCCGCCGGCGGTCGCGACCGCAACGACGCCCAGCCGACGCCGATCTGACGTTGCCGCAGCTCACCGGAGAGCCACGACACGATGATCGCGACCGATTCGGGATCGGAATTGGCCCGGGTCAGCAGGTCGGCGATATGCACGACCTTGGTCAGGCGCGACGAGGTTGCGCCCACGTTAAGTGATGTGCTTGCAACGTCGATCAGGAGCACGAAGGTCAGCTTGGCACGGCTCGCCGACAACGCCGCAGAGCGGACACGCTAGCGTGCCTACGTACGTTACAGGTTGCAAGGATTCTGACAAGGAGGTCCGATGGAGATCAATGGGAAGAAGGTCGTCGTCATTGGCGGGGCGTCGGGTATGGGCCGTGCCAGTGCCGAACTGCTGGCCGAACGCGGCGCAGATGTCGCCGTGCTCGATCGCGAGGGTTCCGACGGCAAAGCTGTTGCCGACGGTCTGGGCGGCACGTTCTACCCGGTCGACGTCACCGACTTCACCGGCACCGAGGAGACGTTGCAGACCGCAGTCGACAAGCTCGGCGGTCTCCACGTAGTGGTGACTACCGCCGGCGGCGGCATCGCCAAGCGGACGATGACCAAATCCGGTCCCCACGACCTCGAATCCTTCCAATCCGTGATTGATCTCAACCTCATCGCCACCTTCAACATCAGCCGGCTGGCGGCCGGGTATATGAGCAAGAACGAGCCCGAGGACGACGAACGCGGCGTCATCATCAACACCGCGTCCATTGCGGCCTTCGAGGGCCAGATCGGGCAGGTCGCCTACACCGCCGCCAAAGCGGGGATCGCTGGCATGTGCCTGACCATGGCGCGTGACCTGGGGTCATTGGGGATCCGGGTGCTGGCAATCGCCCCGAGCCTGTTCGCGACGGGGTTGACCAAGGGCATTCCGGACGAATTCGCATCGGCACTGACCAAGGACGCAGCCTTCCCCAAGCGCCTCGGCCGGCCGGAGGAGTACGCGAAGCTGGTTGCGGCCATCGTTGACAACCCGATGCTCAACGGGCAATGCCTGCGACTGGACGCAGGCCAGCGGTTCGCGCCCAAGTAGACGGGCGCCCGGCGGTGCCCTTCCCGCAATAAGTACACTCTTTAGGCAGCCGCCCCGCTCCCCCTCGGAGCGGGCCGGGCAGTCAGCCCCGGTTCTTCCGGGTAGCGGCGCGAGGAGGGCCCTCATGGGTATCGCACTGACCGATGACCATCGCGAACTCGCCGAGGTGGCCCGCGCGTTCTTGACTTCGCAGAAGGCGCGTTGGGCGGCGCGATCACTGCTCGATACGCCCGACGAGGCCCGGCCTACATTCTGGCAGGACATGGTCGAGCTCGGCTGGCTTGGTCTGCACATCGACGAGGAGTACGGCGGTTCGGGCTATGGGCTGCCTGAACTCGTGGTGGTAATCGATGAGCTCGGCCGCGCAGTGGCGCCGGGACCATTCGTGCCGACCGTGATCGCGTCGGCGGCGATCGCCAAAGACGGCACCGCCGACCAGAAGTCGCGGCTGCTGCCGGGCCTGATCGACGGGACCCTCACCGCCGGAATCGGTCTGGACGGCCAGGTGCAGATCAACGACCGCCCAAAAGATGGAGACGGCCCAAAAAATGGAATAGCCGACGGCGACGCGGGGATCGTGTTGGGTGCCGGGCTGGCCGAGCTGTTGCTGATCGCCGCCGGTGACGACGTGCTGGTGCTCGACCGCGGCCGCGCCGGCGTATCGGTGGACGTGCCGGACAACTTCGATCCGACTCGGCGTTCCGGCCGCGTTCGCCTGCACAACGTGAGCATCAGCGCGGACGATGTCTTGCCGGGAGCGCGAGAATCGGTTCTGGCCCGGGCGCGGACCTTGCTGGCCGCTGAGGCGGTGGGTGGGGCATCCGAGTGCGTCGACGCAGCCGTCGACTATGCCAAGGTGCGCCAGCAGTTCGGTCGCACCATCGCCACTTTCCAAGCGGTCAAGCATCATTGCGCGAACATGCTGGTCGCGGCCGAGTCGGCGATCGCCGCCGTCTGGGACGCTTCACGTGCGGCATCCGAAGACGAGGCGCAGTTCCGTCTTATCGCCGCTGTGGCGGCGGCGCTGGCGTTTCCCGCCTACGCGCGAAACGCGGAACTCAACATCCAGGTGCACGGCGGCATCGGCTTCACCTGGGAACACGACGCGCATCTGCATCTGCGCCGGGCGCTGGTGATCGCGGCACTATTCGGTGGTGACGCGCCCGCCCGGGATGTCTTCGAGCGCACCGCGGCCGGCGCCACCCGGGAAAATAGCCTGGACCTGCCGCCCGAGGCCGAAGAACTGCGCACCAGGATCCATGCGGACACCGCCGAGATCGCCGCCCTGGACAAGGAGGCGCAGCGCGACAAGCTGATCGAGACGGGCTACGTGATGCCGCACTGGCCCCAGCCGTGGGGCCGGGCAGCCGATGCGGTGGAGCAACTGGTCACCGAGGAAGAGTTCCGCGCGGCAGGCATCAAGCGGCCCGACTACTCGATCACCGGATGGGTGATCCTGACCCTGATCCAGCACGGAACTCCCTGGCAGATCGAAAGATTTGTGGAAAAGGCGCTGCGTCAAGACGAAATCTGGTGCCAGCTGTTCTCCGAACCCGAGGCCGGGTCCGATGCGGCATCGGTCAAGACCCGCGCCACCCGGGTGGAGGGTGGCTGGAAGATCAACGGGCAGAAGGTCTGGACCAGCGGGGCGCAGTTCTGCGCGCGCGGCCTGGCCACCGTGCGCACCGACCCGGAGGCCCCCAAGCATGCCGGCATCACCACGGTGATCGTCGACATGAAGGCACCGGAGGTCGAGGTGCGGCCGTTGCGGCAGATCACTGGCGGCTCGGAATTCAACGAGGTGTTCTTCAACGACTTGTTCGTCCCCGACGAAGACGTCGTCGGGGCGCCTAACTCGGGGTGGACGGTCGCCAGGGCGACGCTGGGCAACGAACGGGTCACCATCGGCGGTAGCGGTTCGTATTACGAGGGCTTGGCAGCCAAACTTGTGCAGCTCGCTCAGCAGGAGTCTGATCGCTTGGCGGGTGCCGAAATCCGGGTCGGCTGTTACCTCGCCGAGGATCACGCGCTGCGGCTGCTGAACCTGCGCCGCGCCGCGCGCAGCGTCGAAGGAGCGGGTCCCGGTCCGGAAGGCAACGTCACCAAACTGAAACTGGCCGAGCACATGGTTGAGGGCGCTGCGATCTCGGCGGCGCTGTTGGGGCCCGAGATTGCGTTGACCGACGGGCTCGGCGCGGTGGCCGGCCGGATGATCATGGGTGCCCGCGGCATGACGATTGCCGGTGGCACCTCCGAGGTCACCCGCAACCAGATCGCCGAGCGGATCCTCGGCATGCCGCGCGACCCGCTGATCAACTAGGCGCTCCCGGCTCGCGACGATTAGGCCGGACGGGGGACTGCGGCCATTCGTGATTGTCCAAGCCAGCCCGGCACCGCCCGGCGAGCGTCCGCGGCCCCGTCAACAGCCACAGTGCCGTTGAGCATTGCGCGTGACCAGGACAGGTCGCCGCGCCACAACTGGATCAGGGCGAGCAGGCTGGTCTCGACCGTCGCGGCCACTTCGTAGCCGGGGTCGAAATCGCAGACATCGGCAGCTCCCTCGGACACCATCAGCCACCAGCGGGCGGCCTTAGGCGCCACCCCAGTCAACCTGAACGCCACCACCGTGCGGGCTCGTGGCCAGGCATCGACCGAAATCGTGCGTCGGATATCCCACATCAACAGGTGCGGATCCAGGTCGTCGTCACCGAGCTCAGGGATCCAGCGAACTCCCCACTCGCCGAGCGCGTCCACCACTGTCGCGAGTTCCTGGCCGCAGGGAGTCAGCGAATACGAGGTGCGACCGTCCATTTCGGTGCGTTCCACGACACCGGCCCGGCTCAACGACTTCAGCCGCTTGGACAAAAGCGCGGGCGACATCTTCGGCACCCCGCGCCGCAGATCGTTGAAATGCGCACTGCCCTGCAGCAACTCACGCACGACGAGCAATGTCCACCGTTCATCGAGCAATTCCATCGCCTTGGCGACTGGGCAGAACTGGCCATACGTCGACATCTCAGCGCCTTTCACTCGACTGTGTCCAGTAGACGCCGTAGCAGCGGGATTAACTAGTACAGATCGTGAACCTCTGCGAGTTCATATCTGGCACTGGAACCGGTTCATCGGGCAAGCAGACGATGGTGCCAACGATCAGAAGGGAATCTCATAATGACCGCAGCAACTGAAACCGACCGCATCCCCGCCGATCGCGGATACGAAAAGCATCGGGCGTTGTGGGCGTTGGGCAACTACGCCACGGTGGCGACCGAGGTGGTGGCACCGCTCGGCCCGGTGCTGGTGCAGGCCAGCCGAATCGGTGCCGGTGATCGCGTGCTCGACGTAGCGGCCGGGGCCGGCAACGTGGCGATACCCGCCGCGCTCACCGGCGCCGACGTGATTGCCATCGACTTGTGCCCGGAGCTGCTGGAGCGCGGCCGTGCGATCGCCAGCACCCGCAGCGTCAGCCTGCAATGGCTCGAGGCCAATGCCGAAGCGCTGCCGTGTAACGGCAATGAGTTCGACGCGGTGCTTTCCTGCGTAGGCGTGATGTTCGCCCCGCACCACCAACGCGCGGCCGACGAGATGGTTCGAGTCTGCCGGCCCGGTGGGGTGATCGGGCTGATCAGCTGGACACCGGAAGGGTTCATCGGCCAGATGTTCGCAACGATGAAGCCGTACGTG
>JGI12631J13338_1000417_pt1 | contig 13171 bp, 12 predicted proteins | sample BlaSpr_A8_Ref_O1_FD_13338 | JGI IMG/M metagenome (IMG submission 13338) | reverse complement strand
GTGGAAGTTGGCCGTCTCTACTCATGATGGTTGTTGAAAAATCGCCATTTCAGTCATCGGCGGCGTTCCGAGGGCGCAGCATGGTCGAGGCAGAACCGGCTTTCCCGTCGGCTTACTTGCTGGTATCGACCATCGGAATCTGCGAGGACAACTGCAAATTGATTAGAAGATCGATACGGCGATCGATCTGGTACCACAACGCAGTCTTCTTGGGCGAGATGACCTTCTCAAACACCGCAACATACCTCAATCGCAATCCGATGAGTTCCTCGTCAACGGCCGCCAATCTCTTGATGTAATTGTAAGCCTGCGCATCGGTCAGGGTGCTGTGGTTCGCTGCATAATCCTTGATCACCGCCCAGCGTTCGTCATTGGGTTTGATAGCTTCTTTTCTATACTGCTCAAAGATCGGCCAGAATTTGGTGGCCTCATCGGCGGTAAGGTTCATGTTTTGGGCGACGATCTGCTTCCGCTGTGCGCGTATGTCCGCTCGCAGCATCTCGACGTCTTGGTCTGAAAGGCTGTGCGGTTGTGCATTGGCGTCCGAAACGTCTGGCACTGCGGGCTGGGACACCTGAGCGAACATCGATACGTTGCACACGAACAGTACGCTGAGGACAACCAGTAGAGCCTTGATACTCTTCTTCTGCATTTGTTGTCTTCCTCCGATCCCTAAGGGACAGTCCGCCGCTAAAGGCAACTGGCAAAGAATGTTAACACTAGCAGCATCTCGCGTCGTTTATTGTTTGGCGTAACAGTGCGCCGTGAAAGGCGCTTGGACTTCAGCGGGTGAAACTCCCGCCCGGGAACTGGTTCGCTCCACCCGGTAGCAATCGAAGCGGCAGCATAGGCAACGAAGCTGTCGGAGCTTTCGATATAAAGGGTCGCTTTGGCGACTCCGCGAGCGTGCAGGCCGTAACGTGAGTGAACGCTGAGCAGGCCCCGAAAAAACAATTGCAGGAGCCGACCCTGCTTTATCAAGGGGAAGGCCGCTGGCAATGGAGATAGTAGAGCGAACACGCTCCATTGAACTTGCCGGGGTAATGGCGATGGCATGTACGCATAGGAGACCAGACGCAACACGGGAAGCCCCCACGGTGATCGCGGTTGGGATCAACTGGCAACTCGCGAGAGACAGGCCGGGCCGTGTGGGTGGCGGAGAGGCTCGTATGACCGACGAAGCCGGGTAATGCCGGTGGAGGGAAGGGGCCTTAGTTAAAGACGAACGCAAGAAGCGACAAAGGACCGAGGGATTGGCGATGAGCCTAAAACAACTCCATTCAGTGTTCAGAAGTTGCAGACGGCGTTGCACGCAAAAGCGAAGGAATCGCCCAACTTTCGTTTCCACGCGCTGTACGACAAGGTGTATCGGAAAGATGTTCTGGCCTATGCCTATGAACGCTGCAAAGCCAACGGCGGAGCCGCGGGAGTGGACAACCAGACATTCGAGAACATCGAAGCGTACGGCGGGGAGCGTTGGTTGGACGAACTGGCGCAAGAGCTGAAAAGTCGAACCTATCAACCGCAGCCTGTGCGGCGGGTTTACATACCCAAGCCGGACGGGAAGCAGAGAGCGTTAGGCATGGAAGAGAGTGTCACTGACTATTTTCCAGCCAATAGCGAACTTTAGTGAGAATAAAAACAGTCATAACAATTACCGTCACTAAAAAACATACAGTGCACATAAGAAGGGCTAGATCCTTATCGAAAAACAACAACATAATTAGCATCGGGGAAAGCAGAAGTAGGATGCCCGCCAAGGGCGCGAAGTACCGCCAATCAATCCTCTTTCCAGCTTGCAGTTGAAGTCGCGCGCTTGGCAACGAAGTGAAAGAGGGCGGCGGAGGAACAGCAGCAACTTCTGGCGGCGCTGTCGGAGCAGGAGCGTTTTGGCGCCGCCGTTGGGCTAACTGCTGGTCATAGGACAAGCGTTGAGTCGAGTCCGATAGCACATGGTAAGCCTCAATAAAGTTCCGGTGCGCTCGATCAATCTCGTCTTGCGTTGCGGTCTCAGGGATGCCGAGGGCGGTATAATACGTCTCATCGCTCATTGTTTCCCTCCACCGCAGTTCCTGATACCGAATCCGCCCTGTGGCAATGCGATCCACGAAACTCACACAAATATTACGCGCGCGAAACTCTGCACGCAAGACTGTCAATTGGCTTAAAATCGCCATTAAACTCGTAACCCAACGGTTACAAGTGAAATCGCCTTGCTTACAATAGTTGAAGCTCTGTCGGACAATCTCGATCTGTATGCGCGTACTGAAAGTCATGCTCGCGGTTGCGTGCGTAGCATCGGTTATTTCTATCCTTCGGCCAATTACGCCGCCCGGCGGCACGCTGGGAATTTTCTTGTCAGTCATCAATGCTGCGTTGTTCGGAAGCGCATTCTGCGGCATTCAGAAGCGCCTGCCGTTGATGTGGAAGCTAGGATTTGTGGGCATCATAGTCCTAGCTGCAAATTTTCTAATACAGTCGTTATCGGTGACGCGGAGCATTCCGACCACGGCAACCAACCTGGAGATGGAGTCCGGCTTTCTTGCGATTGCCACCGTCTTGGTGACCGCGTACTGGCTGTTTTGGTGGAGGCGACAGAAGGGCTACTTCATCAACGGCTCCGGGTAAATGTTGTGAAATCCCGGTTACGCTCACCGTGGTCGAAACGCGTTAACAAGCCCAATCCAATGAGTTGTCGCGGATTCATGTGTTCCTCCGTGAAGGCCGCCATTTTCCAGAGGGCCAAATACAGCCCATTCGGAACGAGTTGCCCCCAAAGCTGCCCCTAGGTCTAGTAAATAAGTCGGGATGATAGCAGGAGCGACGATGCGGGTGTACCAGTCCCGGCGGGTACTATCCGAAATATGTGGGCAGGCTCGTGGCCGACTTTAGGTGCACTGCCTGTCACGAGATGGAACTGGCTGGAGTCCCGCGCGAGATTGCGAAAGAAGTCTCCGGTCACAAATCCGACTCGCAGTATCAGCGTTACGCTGACTTATTCGACGCGACGCAAAAGGTGGAACGACAGCTTGCAGGACACGCAAGACGACATGATTTTATGGAGCCGGTCGCGGGATCGGACAAAACTTCACGTAATTTAATTGGTTGGGAAACGGTTTGCGAAAGGGAAGAGATCCCTTCCTCGTGGGGTAGGCGCGGGATAGATTCCGCCGGCAACTGTCGGAACGCGTGCGTCTATTTCTGAGCAGGCGCCTGGTTTTGTGGGACCGTCGGAGGCGCGGAAGGCGCGATCGGAGTCGCTGGCTGCGATTTCGTCTGTGTCGTCTTCACTCCCGAAAGCACCGACGAGGGCCCGCTTCGTCGCGCCGCAAAAATCGAAAGGGTGATCGATGTGAGCATAAAAATGATTGCGGACCAAGTCGTCGCGCGAGAGAGAACCGAAGCGGCTCCACGAGGACCAAATGCTGTCTGGCTACCTTGCCCGCCGAAAGCCGCAGCGAGATCGCCACTCTTTCCGCTTTGCAGCAACACGACCGCAATCAGGAAGAAGCAAACAATGACGTGAACGATAGTGATGAGAACAGTTACCCACATGCACAAAACTCCAATAGAGCCGAAGCTCGGATTCCATAATCTCTCAGTCGCGAATCAATGCAGGAAAACAATACGCGAAATGAGTATTCAATGGCGCGGAAGTGGGACTTGACCTAACTCTATCGTATTGATAAAACGCAACTTATACATTGTTTATCCGGCCTCAAGGCCCAAATGCCCCAATCCCGCTTCCATTCTAGGTTTATTATACGGCGAACGCACTCGAGAGAGAAAACCGCGCCTAAGCCCTTTCTCTCAATCCTGCCACAAACAGTTTGACATCCGCCCTTCCCATCGGTCAAGGCTAGTAACCGCAGGGACGGTGACGACATCAAGAAGGTTTATTCGCGGCTTACTCTCCTATGCGATCGGCCGGTTGGATTCTGCGGCGCTAAACCAGGACCGAACCGCCATCTACCACAACGGTCTGGCCAGTGCTGAATCCTTCCTGCATCAAAAACAAATAGGCTTGCGCTACGTCATGAGCCTCGCCGACTCGGCCAACAGGGAGAATCTTTCCCGCGCTTTCGAATAGACGTTCGCGCTCCGGTGCGCTCATGCTCTGCCAGAGGTTCGTCCGAACGATTCCGGGAGATACCGCGTTAACCCGTATTGGTGCCAACTCAACCGCCAGGGCACGCGTTAGTGCTTCGATCGTTCCGCAGACGCTTGCCGCGATTACCCATCCCTTTCGCGGGCGCCGGCCAGCGATTCCGGTTGTGAGCACGATAGAGCCTTGCTTGCGAATTTGGGGGCTTCCGTATTTGACCGCGGCGAGCGCCGCCCAATAACGCAGCTCAAAGGCGTGTCTGGCCTGTTGGAGATCCGTGGCGGCAAGGTCGTGCAAATGCAGGCTATCGCCCGCCGTGAATACCAAATGATCGAAAATGCCAAGCTTCGAAAAGAAGGTGGCAACGGCTCGTTCGTCCGCGACGTCAACTGCCTGCCCCTGTGCGTCTCCACCGACGGATGCAACTGCTTTCTGAACTCGCTCCTCACTACTCGAGGCGATAACGACGCTCGCTCCCTGCGACGCTGCCTGCTCGGCCACTGCCAAACCAATCCCTGACGAACCGCCCAGCACAACCACCCGCTTATCTTGCAAACCGTTTCCCCGTTGCATTGAATTCTCCTTTCTTGCACTCTTCTTGCTTGCACAGTCAAAGATGATTCCTTAGCTACATGCGATTCATGCATAATGATTATAGACGCCATGCGTTTAGAGAAACTACGACAAGTCGATTTGAACCTCCTGGGAGGGAAAAAGGATTTCTGCGCACTCCCGCACATGAACTAGGCTGGAGCTGTGGACCTACACGGCATGTCGATCCGTCGGTCTCGCTGCTTTGAACTGCACAGACGAACCGCGGTAGATGCAGTAGTTCCGATCGATACCGCCTGCTGTATACAGTGACAAACATGCAACAAAAACGCAGGCGCGTCATCCAATAATAAATAATAGAAGACCGGAGTAGGAGCCGGAATGATGCAGATCGGCATCGACAGCTTCGCCGCAGCCATCTCTGATCCAGCGACTGGCCTCACCCTCAGCCCAGTCGAGCGCATGCAGCATCTTCTGGAAGAAATTGAGCTCGCGGACCAAGTGGGCCTGGAAGTTTTTGGGATCGGCGAACATCACCGCGCCGAGTTCCTCGACTCCGCCCCGGCGGTGATCCTGGCCGCGGCGGCTACCCGTACCAAGAATATTCGCCTCACCAGCGCCGTCACCGTTCTCAGCGCCGCCGATCCTGTCCGTGTCTTCCAGGAATTCGCCACGCTCGACCTGATCTCTCATGGCCGCGCTGAGATCGTGGCAGGCCGCGGCTCATTCGTAGAGTCCTACCCGCTCTTTGGCCTCCGGCTCGAGGACTACGACGAGCTTTTCGTTGAAAAACTTGATCTGCTCCTCGCCATCCGCGAGAACACCCATGTCGAATGGGCCGGCAAGCACCGCGCGCCGCTCACCGGCCAAGCCGTCTATCCGCGCCCGCTGCAGGATCCACTGCCGATATGGGTCGGTGTCGGCGGCACACCCAGCTCCTTCGTCCGCGCTGGCATGCTCGGGCTGCCGCTCATGGTGGCTATCATTGGTGGCGAACCGAAACGATTCCGCCCTCTCGTCGACGCATACCGCGAAGCCGGCCGTCGCGCCGGGCACCCCCCCGAGAAGCTAACCGTGGGACTTCACTCCATCGGCTTTCTGGCCGACACCACCCGGCAAGCTGCCGACGACTTTTATCCGGGGTATGCGCACACGTTCACCGAAATCGGCAAGGAACGTGGCTGGCCGCCCACAACCCGAGCGCAGTTCGACGCCGTGCGCGGGCCCACCGGAGCGCTGCTCATCGGCGACGCCGAAACGGTTGCGTCAAAAATTCTGTATGACAATGAAGTCCTCGGGGGCATCTCGCGCATCACTTTCCAGATGGGCGTCTCTACGCTTCCGCATCACAAGATGCTGCATGCCATCGAACTCCTGGGCACACGCGTCGCGCCCATCGTTCGTAAAGAACTCGCCGCCGCTGTTCCCGCACGAAAAGTGGCTTCGAGACGGTAGCTTAACTTTGCATCCCGAACCGAGGGGCCGCGCTGAGCGGGGCAGTGCAATCAGGGTGGCGATCTTTATGATTTTGATTGGAGGACCGCTGATGTGTTCGGATGCTTAGTTAGCATGCTCCACGTGCACTTGACGGACTGCCGGCGTCTTCGCTCGGGACTAGGGGATAATTGATTACAAAATGCGACGCGACGCCAACTGAAGTGGCGCAGCCTGAACACTGTTCTGGTTCATAGTGACTCAAGTGAACTTACATCTTGCACATCAAGTCGGCCCCGCGTGAGGCGGTGGGTAGTTCGACCGACTAGCGCCGCGGAGCGACTCTGGTTTTTCCATGACGGAACAGTCCAAGAACGAAGACAGCGTGCAGCGGCCCAAGCCACTGACCGACTTCTATGCGGAAGATCGTCATGAACTTGTCCAAAAGCTCGCTTACCAGCACTGGGAAAAAAGAGGCTCTCCGCTGGGTTCGCCTGAAATTGATTGGTTTGCAGCCGAAAAGAGCGCGCGCGCGTACCTGTTGGCTTCAGGAATTAAGCTCGGGCCAGACGAAGACATCTATGGCTACAGGAAATAGAATCGAAGTGAGCGCGCTTGTGATTTTGAGAGTGAGTTTCCGGCAAAATCGAAGGGAAAGAGGAAGGGGATTTGCCGTGAAAGGAAAGTTATCTTTGCTGGAGCGGATCGTAGCCATCCCGAAGCAGGCCGAGGCAGGGCTTTCGGTGGCGGACGTGATCCGCTAGAGGAGGATTTGGGAACAGACCTTCATCTTTAATATAGCCGGAAGAAGCAGAAACTTCCGGGCAACTTATTGCTCTTTTCGAACGGGCACTTCATTCGAGTAATAGCCAGTTGGCTCGCGCTGGTTGCAGGAACTGCTGGAGACAAGTATTTCCTGCTGAGCACGGCGAGCCTGAGCGCGCTCAGTTGTCAGCATAATCTTTCCCAGCCGGTAATCCGATTGTGGAACGACGATCATCACGTGCTTGAATTGGCCTCGGCCATTGCCATTGGTCGGAAGGTCGAACGCTAACGGTTTCAGACAACGCAGAAGAAAAGGATCATGAAATGAGCACAAACAGTGTGGCGCGCCCAAGCTCCGCAAAAGTCGTTCCCATGACCACCAGCGCAACTAGTGTTTCAGATGTTCTGCAACAGTACGGATACGGCGCGATGCCGTTTATCGGGACGGAAAACGCTTTTTATGAACGGCACCTGGTTTTTGACAGAGCGATCGATCCCAAAGTAGCGAGCGCGCGTGAGCGCTTTGAGGCGTTCTCCCGTTCCGTGCGAGACATTCTTGCCGAGCGTTGGGTGCTGACCAAGAACACTTACGAGCGCGAGAATGCCAAACGCATCTATTACCTGTCTATGGAGTTTCTCATCGGACGTTCGTTGGCCAACAACCTTACCAACCTCTTGCTAGATCCGCTTTTGCCGACTGCGGCTCGAGAGCATGGTATCGACTGGTTGGAGTTGATTGAGCAGGAACCCGATGCCGGCCTGGGCAACGGCGGCTTGGGCCGCCTCGCGGCGTGCTTTCTCGACTCGATGGCGACCATGCAACTCCCGGGCACCGGCTATGGTCTCCGCTATGAGTACGGCATGTTCAAGCAATCGATTGTAGATGGCTGGCAAAAAGAGGATCCCGACAACTGGCTCCGCTACGGCGATCCCTGGGAGATTGCCCGGCTTCACGAGAATGTGGAAATCCGTTTGAACGTTTCATTCCAGTTGGAAGAGGGTAATTTTCACGTCATCCGCGACCGGCCGTCAAGCCTGATTGGTATCCCGTTTGATCGTCCCGTGGTGGGCTATGGTGGAAAGACGATCAACACGCTCCGGCTCTGGGCCGCGGCGGCGCCCGATTATTTCGATTTTGAGAAGTTTGGCACCGGCGACTTCGTGGGCGCACTCGGCGAAACTCTTCAGGCGGAGTCGCTTACCCGCGTGCTGTATCCTGACGATTCTACGACCAAGGGGCAGGGGCTGCGCTTTCTGCAGGAGTACTTCCTGGTCGCGTGTTCCATGGCCGATCTAGTGCGCCGTTTCGAGCGCCACAACTCCGATTGGGAAAAGTTTCCGGAGAAAGCCGCCATTCAACTCAATGACACGCATCCTTCCATGTCGGTCCCTGAACTGATGCGAATCTTGCTCGACGATGTGCACTTGGGATGGGACCAGGCCTGGGACCTGACCAAGAAGACGCTCGGGTACACAAATCACACCTTGCTGCCTGAGGCTCTGGAGAAATGGCCGGTGGCGTGGTTTGAGACACTGCTTCCTCGTCATCTGGAGCTCATCTACGAGATTAATCGTCGGCTGCTCGATGAAGTTCGGGTTCGCTTCCCGGGCGACGAGGGGCGCGTGGAGCGCATGAGCCTAGTGGAAGAAGGCAGCCCGCGCAAAATCCGCATGGCCAACCTTGCCATTGTTGGCTCGCATAGCACCAACGGAGTGTCAGCTGTCCACTCCAGGCTACTGCGAACCACGACGGTCAAGGATCTCGCGGAAATGTTTCCCGAGCGTTTTAGCAACAAGACAAACGGAGTGACGCCCCGGCGCTGGTTGCTCGAGGCCAATCCCGCGCTGGCCCGCGAAATCACCCAAGTCATCGGAGATCGCTGGATTACGGATCTTAACCTGCTCAAACAGCTCAAGCCATTCGCCGCGGATTCTAGTGCTCGCGAACGCTTCCTCAAGTCAAAGCGAGAGGCCAAAGTGCAGTTTGCCAATTGGCTCAAGTCAACATCCGGGCGAATCGTGGACCCGGATACCATCTTCGACTGCCACATCAAGCGTATTCACGAATATAAGAGGCAATTGATGAATGCGCTGCGGATTGTGATTGTTTATAACCAGCTGCGGGAAAATCCTGGCATGAAGATGGTGCCTCGGACATTTTTCTTCGCTGGTAAAGCGGCGCCGGCTTACAAGCTGGCCAAGCTCATCATAAAGTTCATCAACAATCTGGCGGGCACGATTGACGGCGACCCGGCAGCGCGTGGCCGGCTCAACGTCGTCTTTCTCCCTGAGTACAATGTTTCGTTGGCGGAACGGCTGATTCCAGCGAGCGATGTCTCCAACCAGATCTCGACCGCCGGCTACGAGGCCAGCGGAACGAGTAACATGAAATTTATGATGAACGGCGCCTTAACGGTCGGAACCCGCGACGGTGCGACCATCGAAATGGCGGAGGAAGCCGGAGAAGAGAACATGTTCCTGTTCGGGCTCACCGTAGAGCAAGTCGAGAACAGCCGTGCCTGGTACGACCCGCACTGGCATTATGAACATGAGCCGCAGACGCGAGCCGCTCTAGACTTGATTTTCTCCGACCACTTCAGCCGCAACGAACCAGGAGTATTCGCTCCCTTGCGTGATCTGCTTCTGACTCAGGGGGATCACTATATGCATCTGGCCGACCTGACCTCGTATTGCCAGGCACAGGAACGGCTCGGCGCGCTCTATGCCGAACCCGGCTCATGGGCGCAGAAAGCAATCTTGAACGTTGCCAGCTCCGGGAAGTTTTCGAGCGATCGCTCGATTGCGGAGTATGCAAGCGAGATTTGGAGGGTGGAACCATGCCCAGTACTTTAGAAACACAGTCCCTGACAGGTCAACCTAATATCTCGCCGCTGGCCGGCAAACCAGCGCCGAAGGAGTTGCTGGTGGACGTGGCTCGCCTGGAGAAGGAATATTTCGAGCGCCGTCCCGACTTGGATGATCCAAACCAACTAGTCAGCTTCGGCACCAGCGGACACCGTGGATCGCCCTTGCGCGGCACATTTAACGAAGCGCACATCCTCGCAATTACCCAGGCGATCTGCGAATACCGGCGAGGGCAGGGAATCGACGGCCCGCTCTATATGGGCAAAGACACCCACGCAGTCTCGGAGCCCGCGCAGCGCACCGCCCTCGAGGTGCTGGCGGCAAACAACGTGGACACGATCATTCAGCAAGACGACGGGATAACCCCGACGCCGGTTATTTCCCGAGCGATTCTGGTTTACAACCGAAGCCGCCAGGAGCATGTAGCCGACGGCATCGTGATTACGCCATCGCACAATCCGCCGGAGGATGGAGGCTTCAAGTACAACCCGCCGAACGGCGGGCCGGCTGATACCGACGTGACCCGCTGGGTAGAGAATCGCGCGAATGAATTGCTGCGAGCAGGGAATACAGGGGTCAAGCGAATTCCGTTTGCAAAGGCGATCCGGTCCGCGACCACGCACCAGGAAGATTTCGTCCTGCCCTATGTTCGTGATCTCAAAAATGTCGTTGACATGGATGCGATTCGCGGCGCCCACCTTAAACTTGGCGTTGACCCATTAGGAGGATCCTCGCTGCCTTATTGGGAACCGATCAACTCGATTTACGGGCTGGACATCGTCGTCACCAATCCAATCCTCGACCCGACATTTTCGTTTATGACCGTTGACCACGACGGCAAAATTCGCATGGACTGCTCGAGTCCCTATGCGATGGCCAGGCTGGTCGGTCTGAAAGATCAGTACCAGGTGGCTTTCGGGAACGATACCGACGCTGATCGGCACGGGATCGTAACTCCGGCTGCGGGTTTGATGAATCCGAATCATTACCTTGCCGTTTCGATCCGCTATTTGCTCGAGCACCGGCCCCAGTGGCGTGACACAGTTGCGGTGGGAAAGACGCTCGTGAGCAGCAGCATGATCGACCGGGTCGTCAAAAAGCTCGGCCGCAAGCTCAGCGAAGTGCCGGTCGGTTTCAAGTGGTTTGTGCCGGGCCTGGTCGATGGCTCGTACTGTTTCGGCGGAGAAGAAAGCGCTGGAGCGAGTTTTCTGCGTCTGGACGGCACCGTATGGACGACCGACAAGGACGGGCCGATCATGGACTTGCTGGCGGCGGAGATTACCGCGCGCACCGGCAAGGATCCCGGAGAACATTACCGCGAACTGACAGCGGAGTTCGGCGTCCCGTACTACACGCGCCTCGACGCGCCCGCCACACCCGAGCAGAAAGCAAAGTTGGAAAAACTCACCCCGGACGCGGTAAAGGAGTCAGACCTGGCGGGCGAGCCAATCATCGCCAAGCTGACCAAAGCCCCGGGGAACGATGCCCCAATCGGCGGCTTGAAAGTTACGGCGGAGAACGGTTGGTTTGCAGCGCGACCCTCCGGAACCGAAAACATTTATAAGATCTACGCCGAGAGTTTCAAGAGCCAGACGCATCTGAACGCGATCCTTAGCGAGGCCGAGGAGATGGTGAATCATGCGCTCGGTTCGTCCACAGCTGTCGCCGAACAGGGAGGACGGACATGAGCGGCAGTGGTGCGCTCATGGTTGCGCCGTTTCCGGCTGAATATCGTGCCTCTGGCTTGCTGTTGCACGTCACCTCGCTGCCGTCTCCGTATGGTGTCGGCGATCTGGGATCGTCCGCGTTCTCCTGGATTGATCGTCTCCACGACGCCGGCCAGAGGTGGTGGCAGGCGCTCCCGCTCGGTCCGACTGGCTACGGAAACTCGCCCTATCAATCAATCTCGTCGTTTGCTGGCAACGCGCTGCTGATCAGTCCCGGCGGTCTCATTTCGGATGGGCTGTTACGGGTGAACGATAGTGAATCCCGGTTTTCCGAGGACGCGGTTGATTACCTATCCGTCATTCCGTTCAAACGCCGGTTGCTCGAAACCGCGTGGGCCAACTTCAAAGCCGGGGAGTCCAGAGACAATGATCTGCGGCCAGCCTACGAAGAGTTCTGCGCCAGGGAAGCGCATTGGCTGGAAGACTACGCTCTGTTCCGGGCACTGAAAGAAAAGTATCGCCAAGCTTATTATCTGGAGTGGCCAGCAGAGTTGGTTCAGCGCAGCCCGAGTGCTCTCGTCGAGGCGCGGCGAGAGTTAGCAGGTCAGATTGATCAGGTTCGCTTGGCGCAATTCCTGCTCTTCCGCCAAGCCGATCAACTCAAGGAGCATGCCCATGCCAAGGGCGTGAGCTTGATCGGCGATCTGCCCTTCTTTGTTTCCCCGGATTCGAGTGATGTTTGGGCGAACCCTGAGCTATTCCTGCTCGATGAGCAGCATCGGCCACGCTTCGTCGCCGGAGTTCCTCCCGATTATTTCAGCGCGCAGGGTCAATTGTGGGGTAATCCCGTTTACAACTGGGATGCCCTGCGTTCGACTGGTTATCGGTGGTTCATCGATCGCTTGCGTGCTCTGCTGGCTCACGTCGATGTGATTCGCTTGGATCACTTCCGCGGCTTCGCGGCTGCGTGGCACATTCCAGCCGGGGCGCCAACGGCTCAGTCCGGGCAGTGGGTGGCGGGTCCGGGAGCAAGCATTTTTCAAGCAGTGCAAACAGAGCTCGGCCATCTACCATTCATCGCGGAGGATTTGGGTGTGATTACGCCCGACGTGCAGGCCTTGCGCGACCAGTTTAGCGTGCCCGGGACGCGCGTCCTGCAATTCGCCTTCGATGGTCATGCGGACAATCCATATCTGCCGCACAACTTCGTCCACAATACAGTCGCCTATACCGGTACGCATGACAATGCCACAACGCGACAATGGTATGAGGAACTGCCCGACTACCAGAGGCAGAACTTCTGGAGCTACCTCAAGCGTGCGCCGGGAACCGCTGCGGATGCCGCTCCGGAGTTGATGCGGCTAGCATGGTCGTCACCCGCGGCGCTCGCGATTGCGCCGTTGCAGGATCTGCTCAACCTGGGAAGCGAAGCTCGTATGAACGTGCCGGGTCGTGCCGATGGAAACTGGCGTTGGCGTGTCCGAGAAGACATGCTATCCTCTGAGGCTTTTCAACGGCTGCAGGATTTGACGCAGAGCTGCAGGCGCTCGGTCAGTCCTGCAACATCCCTGAGGGTACAAGTGGACCGCGAACGGGCGAGCGCTCAAATCTAGAAATAAACGGGAGGTTAGCCTGGTGATTCAAGTTGCCAAGAGTATTCTCCTGGTTGTGAGCGCGCTGTTTCCGATCGTGGATCCGATCGGAGGCAGTCCGGTCTTCCTGCTGCTCACGCGAGACTACCCGGCGGAGACACGACGCGTGCTGGCTCGCCGCATTGCGGTGG
>JGI12631J13338_1000406_pt1 | contig 13403 bp, 8 predicted proteins | sample BlaSpr_A8_Ref_O1_FD_13338 | JGI IMG/M metagenome (IMG submission 13338) | reverse complement strand
CCAGTGACTTCCCGCACGCGGTCCGATAGTTCCACTCTCCGGCTCGATGCCAGTATTGAACGGCAATGCCAAACGAAGAATTGCAGGAAAGCTGCAATGGAAAAAACGAAAATTACGGCTGCAATCATCATCGAGTTCTCACCACCAAACGTGCTGTCGTTAACCGTGCGTCCTCGGGCACCTTGGAAAACGTGTAGGCCCAGGCCAGAGGCAGCCACGTACCTATCAGCGGCGGCACCCAGCGCAAAAACGATTCCTGCAGACCGGGGAAAAGGTTCCGCAATGCATAGGTTCCCGCTGTAGCGCTGAAGTAAACACCCAGCGCAAGAATCAATTGAATCAAACGGGTTCTGGTTTCGCGGAGCTTTAAAACTGCGCCCCAAAGGAGATAGGTGAGCACCACGCCGACGAAATAGAGGTTTTGTCCAAGCTCAACGACAAAGTGACTGGTCAGGTGATTCTTGTTCTGGCGAACGACAGCATAGGAAAAAAAGGCTGTTGCAATCAGCAAAATAGCCGCAGCGCTTCGGATATACCCGCTGACATTCATTTCTCTGAAGACGTGCTGGTAAAGCTCCATCACCGTGAAGTAGATCAGGACGATTAGCAAGCTCTCGGAGTAGTAGTAGAAATAGCGATACTGCATGGACGAGTATCCGTAGGTATGAAAGGTAACGTAATGGCCGAGGGTGACCAGAGCTGCTGCCAACATGTACAAATTCAAGGAAAAATAACGGAAGGTATCCTTATGAAGGGCCAGACACACCACCACGTAGGCTTCTAAACTGAAGCTTGCGATCCAAATTAAGTAGTCTGCCGGGCCAAGCTGCATTTCGGTCCCTATATTTAAAGACCGCGACCCTGGGCTCTTAAACCGCTTACGCGGAACCTACCCTGTTATTTCCAGGGTGTTGGCGGCATCGGACTACCGGTGTTCGCCCATGGTGTTGGCGGCATCGGACTGCCCGTGTTCGCCCATGGTGTAGGCGGCATCGGACTGCCGGTGTTCGCTAGCAACCATGGCGTCGGCGGCATCGGACTGCCGGTGTTAGCCAGTGTCGAATGGGTCGATAAGGCATTTAGACCCACCGCGCTGGTTAGAACCAGCAAGACCAAAACCACTACCATTAACCACTTATTCATAGACCCTCCCGAGGGAAACTACGCGGGAAGTCTATAAGCGGTCTAATGCCGTCAAGGGAGTTTTTATCAGGCGTGTGTCTAAACGGTACACACCCCCGCCTCCCCGGCGGAGCCAGAGCTTTTTGTACTGTTGCGAGGCAAAAATAGCTTTTGGGACCGACGCGGTCAATGTTACGAAAGTACTAGTTTTGAGGATTGATTCCCTTATGCTGAGCGGGGCAATTTCGGGTCAGGAGATCACTCCCGCTCCTGTCTTGACACTTTGCGCAGGTAACCCTTAGCATCGAGAATTGTCTTGTGCCGGTTTAGCTCAGAGGTAGAGCGAGGGTCTCATAATCCCTAGGTCGTGGGTTCGAGTCCCACAGCCGGCACCATACTCCGCAGCGATGCTCGGGCACACGGGCTGGTGGCTTTCACTTCACCGGGGCATTGAGGGCTGCAACGAGTTCGACGAAAGTCGAGGCCTCCAACACCTGATCGATGGCTTCCTTGCGGCTAAACATTTCTCCGGCGTCCCCCAACAAGTCATGCTGGGCCTGATTGTCTCCCGTGAGAATCAAAATAATGAGCCGCGAGAGTTTGCCGTCTCTTGCGTCGAAATCGATACCCGCCTCTGACTTGCCAATGACCACGATCGGATGCGGAAGGCCGCCAACACGGGCGTGAGGAACGGCCAGGCTGTTTTCCCAGCCGCTGGGGACAACCCGCTCGCGCTCTAATACAAGGCGCAAAAACCGCTCCGGTGCGTTGCTGACAGTGTCTGCTGCGACCTCACACATATGCTGAAGAGCTTCATCCTTTGTGCGGAACTTCATGGCCGGCAGAAAGAGTTTGGTAGTGACGGTGTCCTTCAAAGTCAGGACCCGGCGCCGGCGCAGCAGGAAATGGATGGCGGGAGCGGAGACTAGCGACGTGAATAGCGCCATAACCACGAGCGCTACGAACATGGTCTCACGGATCAGTCCGGCCTGAAGCGCGAGGAGACCCAGAATCATCTCCATAGCACCTCTGGCGTTCATGGCCAGACCCACGCCCCATGAAGTGCGGCGATCCATGCCTCCCAGGTGTGCTCCCCAACCAGCGCCTAGCAGCTTCCCCAGGCAGGCGACCCCGATAACTGTGGCGGTGATGCCGAGGTTGAAGTTCGAGACGAAATTGGTGCGAAGACCAATGCTGGCGAAAAAGAACGGCGCGAATACGTTGGTGACGATGGAGTGGATGTGCTCGGACGTTCGTTTTCTCAGATGAGTGGATTCACCCACGGCAATCCCGGTGATGAAAGCACCAAAGACGGCATGGATTCCCGCAAATTCCGCGAAGGCCGCACCGGCAAGAGTGAGCGTGAAAATAAAGCCTAAAACGCCGCCTGGCCAGCTCGTATGGGCCTGGATGAAGGGGAGTATTTTGTCGATCAGCCAACGAACCACGGTGAGTGCGAGCAAAGTGAAGGCGGCGACAAGGAGAATCGTGCGTTTAACGCCACCGAAAGAATGCGATCCGGCATTCATCATGCCGAGAATCATGGAGAACAGAATCCAGCCCACGAGGTCGTCGAACATCGCCGAGGACATCACTACGGTACCCATCTCAGTTCGAATGAGATTGAGATCCATCAGGATTTTGGCGATCACGGGAAGCGCGGATATCGAAAGCGCGGTGCCTACAAACAGGGCGAAGATCAGCCTGCTGGCACCCGCTTCGGCGCCCAGGAACCGCGGGAATGCGCCCGCCGCTGCAAAGCCCAAAGCGAACGGAATGATTACCCCGAAGAAGCTGACCAGCAGGGCGCTCTTGCCTTGGCGAAAAATGCTGCGTAAGTCGATTTCGAGGCCGGCGGTAAGGAGGAAGAAGACGACACCGATGGTCGTGACGGTCTCGAGCACTATGGGCATGGCGCCGGTACTGGGAAATAATGCCGCATAGATCTGGGGCCTGAAATGGCCGAGGAGAGTGGGTCCCAACAGGATTCCTGCAAGGATCTCGCCCAGAACGGAGGGCTGTCCCAGCTTCTGCATCAATTCGCCGGCGAGCTTGGCGGTTCCGAGGAGGACGGCGAGGGCCAGGAACATGGTCATCACTTCGTGCTGTGTCAGATGGGGCAAGCGGAGCCTGTGTCCTTTTGAGCGATCAGTGCGAGTCTGTGTTTAACACGCGCGATACTCTATCGCAAGCGTACGCGCTACGGGCTATTTGGGTAATCGACGCCTACCTGGAAGCACTTCAGTGTCCGGAGACTTCGAAGGCAAGATGAAATTTGGCCTGTTTGCTGCTATCTGATTGAGCGCAGCAAGTTTAGGTAAAGTGGAATTCTGGTAGCGGAAAATGCTACAAAAACAGAAGCTTCCTACAGGTGCGCTTGTGCCAGAGAATTGCGGTGCGAAAGGATGCAAGATAGGCGTGCCCTCTGGGCTATCCGAAGAGCATTTGTGCATCCTCCATTTCACGCTCTTCATCGAAAACGAATGCGCTGAAATGCGCCGCGAAACCGCGCTGGGTAAAAACAAGCACGAACGCCAGGTGGAATTCATGCAGAAGATTGCGAGGCGCGGAGAGACCCTGGTGAACACGGCCACAAGCGGATTTCCCATGTCCGATGAATTAAAGGCGCGCGTATTGAGTACCTTACTGACGTTGATGAACACGCGCGAAAATATGGACCGCGCATTGATGCGGCAGTCCTCCGCCCGCCGATTCGCGGGCTGAAATGAAATTCCTCGTTTAGTAGTATCGAATTGTTTGCCGAGCCGTTGAGCCCCCAGACAATTTCAACTCTACGCGCCGATGAACCGGGCATAGAGCGATCGCGCAACGGCGGGATCTTGCGTTCCTTTTACTATGGCGCGGCCATCAGCAAAGATGGTCATTTCGTACGGCGAGACGCGAAAGCGAAGAAGGAAGTCGTTGTTGCGGACATCGGCTACAGAGGCGTGCGCTAAACGGCGGCCGAGTTCACCGAGATCAATAGTACGGCTGCCCTGGTGGATCTGAACGGAGTCGCGGCCGCACATGGTGACGTGAGGCTGAGCGTGTCCGGTAAGATACGTGAAATCGCGCCGCCCGCACGCGCGACAATCCGGATTTCGCGAGATTCGAATGGATTGAAATTTCCCGGCCCAGACATCGCAAGATACCAGGCGTCCGTGTAAGCTCTCGGGCTTCCCGGCCAAGAGTTTTGTCGCTTCCGCCGCTTGGATTGAAGCGATCACTCCGGCGGCGGCGTTGAGAATACCGGCAGTGTCGCAAGTTTCTTCAGCGCCCAAGGTAAACGGCTTTCCCCGGCCTTCCAGCAGACACGCGAGGCAGGGAGTTTGGCCTGGGCGAATCGTGAGGGTGACACCGTAGCTTCCGACGGCGGCCGCATAAATCCACGGGATATCGAGGGCTATCGCCGCGTCGTTGAGCAGGAGCCGCGTCTCGAAATTGTCCGTGCCGTCGAGAATGAGGCTGAAGCCGCCGAGAAGTTCCCGGGCATTTTCCGGGGTGAGATCGGTGACAATCGCTTCAACCCGCACATCGGAATTGATCGAGCGCAGGCGCCGTTCCGCGGCAATGGCCTTGGGCAGGGATTCTCGAGCGTCGGCTTCTTCGAACAAGGTCTGGCGCTGCAAATTTGATAGCTCTACGAAATCACGGTCCACGATACGCAAGCGCCCGAGTCCCGCCCGCACGAGCAAATTCGCAACCACCGTGCCCAGCGCGCCGCAGCCCACCAGCACGGCGCTGGCGGCAACGAGGTTCTGCTGGCCGACAGAACCGATGCCGGGGAAGAGAATCTGACGGGAGTATTTCTCGCGCTGTTCGCCATTCATCAGCTGTTTCCTAATGTGAACTTTATGATAACGCCTTTTCGACTCGTGCAGGCAACGCGGCGTGCTAACCTTTCTTCTTACTCCTCTGGCGAATGAGGCTCCTCCGAAAAAAATCGATCCGCAGCCTTCGATGCGCGGGCCTTGCTGCCACCTGGACAGCAGGAGCGCTTGTTTGCAGCGTTTTTGCGTGTGCGGCGGCGCGAGCGCAGGAACAGAGCGTGGAAGGGGAGCGGGTGGCGGAGGTCCGCATCCTGGACGATTCGGGAAAAAGTGTGGGGCGAGACACAGCGTCGCTGCCCCTGCGGGCCGGGGAACAGTTTGACACAGCCAAAGAGCGCGAAGCTCTGCGGGACCTGTATCGCAGCGGCGACTACGAAGACATACACGTGGTGGCGGCATCCACGGCCAAAGGTCTGCGTGTGGACTTTGTTGTTCGCCGAAATTACTTCAACAACGCAATCCGAGTGGAAGGATTAAAAGACCCGCCAAGCGAGCCCGCCGCGCTGGCCTCCATGCGATTGGGATTGGGCGAGCCGTTCCGCGAGAGCGCTCTGCAAGAGGCGATCCAACGGCTAAAAGACACGCTGCGGAGCGAAGGTCTTTTTCTGGCGAAGGTGACCTGGAAACTGACGCCGCACGAGGACACCCGGCAGATGGATGTGTTGGTTACCGTGGACTCTGGCCCGCGAGCGGTGGTGGGAAGCTTTGTTTTGCAAAATAAGACTCCTTATCCGGACGACGAGCTCATTCGCCGGTCAAAGATTAAGTTGAAAAAGCAACTGACCACGGCGCGCCTAACCAAGGCCACGCAGCGTCTGAAGAAATATTTGGTAAACCAAGGATATCTGGGCGCCGGAGTGGCGATTACCGCGGGCCAGTATGACGCGCAATTGAATGTTGTGCCTTTGAAATACGAGGTGACTACAGGGCCGCGAGTGAATGTCGAGCTGGTCGGCGCGAAACTGAGGAAAGGAAAGCTGCGTTCGCTTCTGCCAATTTATGCAGAAGGCGCAGCGGATGAAGATTTATTGCAGGAAGGGCGTCGTAATATCCGCGATTATTTTCAACGGCAAGGGTATTTCGACGCGGACGTGAAGGTGAGCTCTCACGAGGACGCCGCGCGCGGGGAGCGCATGATTAGCTACGAAGTCGTCCGCGGCAATAAATTCCGCCTTGCCAGTGTCGGTTTCGCCGGGAACAAGTATTTCAGCAAACGATTGTTGGAAAGCCGGCTGCAACTGCAGCCCGCTTCCTTTGGATCGAACGGGCGGTTCAGCCAGCAACTGGTGAACGACGATGCCGATTCCATACGCGGACTTTATCTTTCCAACGGCTTTCTGGATGTGAAGGTTACTTCTTCGCTGGACGACGACTATCAGGGTAAAAAGGGGACTCTCTCCGTTTCGTACGGCATCGTGGAGGGCCCGCAAACGCTGGTTGCCGACCTTCATGTGGAAGGCAATCACGTGATGAGCACCGATACGCTGCTGGCCGTGGTGGGATCGTCGGCCGGCCAGCCCTATTCGGCTTCCGGGGTGGCGAGCGATCGCAATAACATACTCGCGATGTATTACAACGAAGGCTTCCCCGCAGCTCATTTCCAGGAAGAAGTATCACCGGGAGCTACGGCGAATGAAGTCCGGCTTACCTATCACATCACGGAAGGCGAGCGCATCGAAGTGGCGAAGGTTTTGATCACGGGCTACCAATTTACGAGGCCGGGAGTGATCGCGCGCCAGATCAAAATTAAATCGGACGGCCCGCTGAGAGAAGGGGACGTGGTGGAAACACAACGGCGGCTTTACAACCTGGGCGTATTCAGCCGCGTTCAGATCGAGCCGCAGAATCCAGCGGGCACCGATCCGAATAAAACCATCGTCGTAGATTTACAGGAAGGGAAACGCTACACGATAGGGTATGGAGTGGGATTCGAAGTTCAGCAGATAGGGGCTAGTTGCAGCTCGAACTCCAAGAATCCGAGCCAGCCCAGTTGCGATCCCAACGCCACGGTGATCGCCGAAAGCCCGCGCGTTATCTTTGAAATTTCTCGATCGAATATGTTCGGGCGGGCGCAGACGCTAACGTTCAAAGCGCGTGCGAGCACGCTGGAATATCGATCGCTGTTGAGTTATACCGCAGACAACTTCTGGGGCCACCCGTCAATCGGCGTTCAATTGATCGGATTGGCGGACAAAGCGCAGGATGTACAGACATTCACGTCCGTGAGATATGAGGGCGCATTTCAAGTGGCCGAGAAATTCTCGCGCTCCAGTTCCATCCTCTACAGATATTTTTTTCGCAGGGTTACGGCTTCGCAGCTACGAATCACTCCGGATGAAATTCCTCTGTTTAGCCAGCCGACGTTGGTATCCGGTTTCGGGATTACTTATGCGCGCGAGCGCCGCGATAATCCCGTGGATGCAAAGCGCGGGACGTTTAATACAGTGGATTTAAGCGTAGCTTCAACCTCACTCGGTTCCAGCGCAAGTTTTTTCCGAGGGTTTTTTCAAAATTCGTCGTTTTATCCTTTCGGCCGAGCATTCGTGTTCGCGCGGGCCACCCGTTTTGGCTTCGAACAACCGCTGGGCAGGACCATCGAAGGCGGAACGTCGGAAGGTGGCTCGACAAGCTGCACTTCGACGACTCCCGCAGTGGCGGAGCAAGTGATTCCGCTGCCGGAGCGGTTTTTTGCCGGCGGCGCAACAACGCTTCGGGGTTTCGGCCTGAATGAAGCCGGCCCACGGGACCCGTGCACGGGCTTCCCTATCGGCGGACTTGCAGTGCTCATGTTCAACCAGGAGTTGCGATTTCCGATGAAGCTGCCGTTTATCGGCAGCCGTTTGGGTGGCACGATATTTTACGATGGCGGCAATGTGTACAGCGATGTAAGCCACATAACCATGGCGTGGAAACCGTCGGCCACTTCGAACCTGAATTATTTTTCGCATACGGTGGGTTTTGGGTTTCGATATGCCACGCCGATAGGGCCCGTCCGAGTGGACTTCGGATACCAACTGAACCCGGCGCGGTATCAGGCGACGATTCCGCCCAACCCGTTCGAGCAATTTTTCCGGCTGCCGCATTTCGAGTTTTCGTTCAACATTGGACCGATCTTTTGAAAAGAGAGTGATAGGACGCTTGGCGCGACGCGCGATTTTCGTAATGGGATTGCCGCTTTTGCTCTGTGGTATCGGGGCTTCGCCGGCGTGTGCGCAATCAGCTTCTGGTTCTGAACCGGGCGCGGTCCAGGAAGATTCCAAAGCGCGACCGATTGATGGCGTGGCTGCGCGCATTGAAGATGACTTGATTCTAGAGAGCGAAGTTCGCGAGCTAGCCGCTTTCCAGAAGCTTGTAGACGGCCAAGCGAAACCTCGTCCGGACTTGATGAACGAGCTGGCGGACCAGTGGATCGTGAGGGGCGAAGCCAACACGGCGAAGTATCCGCGGCCATCTGCCGCGGAGGTTGACAATGCTTATCAGCAATTTGTGAAGCAGTTCGGTTCGCCTGAGGAGTTCCAAAAACGGTGCGCCGATGCGGAGATAACGGAGGCGGCCGTCCGGCGAGAGCTGGAGCAGCAGCTGTACCTCGCGCACTTTCTGGACTACAGATTCCGCGCCGCAGCACAAGTGGACGACAAGCAAGTGGAGAAGTATTACAACGACGAATTCGCACCCCAGCTCAAGGCGCGCGGCGAGCCGGTCCCGCCGCTCGAAGAAGTGGAAGACACCATCCGCGAGGTTCTGATTCAAAGGGCTATCAACGCGCGCGCAACGAAATGGCTGGACGATACGAGGGAGCGCTTGAAAATTGATATCGTGCCGCAAGGGAGCGGATCGTGAGACGCCGTCGTGTGGCGCGGAGCATCGTTCTGGTGCTGCTCTTATTGATAACCGCGGGCGTGGTGGCGTTCGAAGCGTTCAAAATAGAGGTGGTGGAGCGCTGGGCCCGAGATCAGATAGTGAAGCTGCTGGAGCTACGGACCGGAGCGCGGGTGGAAGTTGGCACGTTTCACGTAAATATTTTGCGGCTTCGCGTCCAGGCCGATAACTTGACGCTGCACGGTTTAGAGGACGCCAGCAAGCCGCCCCTATTTCATGCGGATCGAGTGGACTTGGGTATCACGATTCTCTCGTTAGTCCGCCGCAAATTTGCGTTGAGCGAACTAGTGGTTGACCGTCCCCAGGTTGCAGTGCAATTCGAAAAGGACGGCCACAGTAATCTGCCGACGCCGAAAATCGTGTCGAGCGAGTCCTGGCAGCAGGACCTTTTTGATTTGCAGATACGATGGCTGGAAGTGCGAGACGGCAGTGCGTTGATCAATGACCGGCGCGTGCCGCTCACGGCAAAAGGCCAGAATTTCGAATTCAAATTGAATTACGGGGCGGCCAGAGCAGGCGGAGATTCCTACATCGGTAACCTCCAATGGAAACAAGTGGAAATTGCGGAGCGCAAGGACGCGCCTTTCCGGTCCGATATCTCGGCAAAGTTCACGCTGCATCGTGACGCGTTCGAACTGGATGAGTTGGTTTGGAAGCTGCCGCACTCTGAACTCAATCTCCGCGCTGAGTTGCCCAGCTTCTCGCGAGCGAATTGGAATTTGCGGTACCGCGGCCGCCTGACGCTCGCGGACTTGCGCACGATTTTTCGTCAGCCCCTGGTGCCCGACGCGATTGCAGATTTTTCCGGACAGGCCAGCTATACCGACGGTGAATGGGCAGCCAGCGGGCACTACGCCGGCCGCCAAATCAATTTGCCGTACGTTTGGTTTCATGCAAACGGAATCGAAACATGGGGAGATTTCGAGCTTGCGCACGAACAGCTCGTGGTCCCGAACTTGGGCGTGCGCGCTCTGGGCGGAACGGTGGATGGCCAGCTGGAAATGGATTTGAAGACTCTGTCCGTCCGCACCGAGACCCGGCTGCGCGGGACCAGCCTGGCAGCGGCGTTCGCGGCCGTCAATAATCCGGATTTTCCGGTGGATACACTGCATTGGGATTCCATCATGGAGGTGGATTCCACGAATACATGGACTGGCCCGTTCCAGCACTTTCGCTCCCAGGGCGAATCACGCTGGACACAGCCGGCCCACGTGCCGGGAGTGATTCCGGCCGCGGCGGCAATTACATACGACTATTCGGACGATATGGGAGCGGCGACGTTCACTCATAGCGAGATCTCCACTCCGACAACGAGGATTGAATTCGACGGCTATCTCGGCGGACGCGATTCCGCCTTGGAATTGAGACTGAACGCGGACGATCTGAACCCGTGGGATGACTTCATCAATAAGTTGCGGGGTGCGGATGCCGTGCCGGCACACGAAGCGGGCGACGTTGTTTTTCGAGGGCGCATTTTGGGTCCCATTGAAGGTCCCACGTTCGCCGGGCATTTCAGCGCTACGAACGCACGTTACGATGCGCTGTACTGGGACAGCATTGACGGCGATCTTGAATATTCGCTGGATTTCTTTCGCTTGTCGAAAGCCACGGTGACACGCGGGCAATTCTCCGCGGCGCTCAACGTGCAGCTAGATTTCGATGGCGACTGGAGTTTTGTCCCCTCAAGCGCTTGGACGCTGGACGCCAAGGTTGAACGCGGATCCGTGGCGGATCTGCAGGCCATATTCGGCACAAATTACCCCGTTGCCGGATTTTTGAGCGGCGATTTTCGCGGCGGGGGAACAAGCGCCGTTCCGGTGCTGGATGGAAATTTTGTCTTGGATGATATCGAGGCCAAAGGCTTTCATTTCGATCAGCTCAAAGGCCAATTGCATCTGGCACACGACGAAATTCGACTTTCGCGGGCGGAACTCCGGCGCGACACAGGGCGAGTGGCCGGCGATGTGCTGTATCGCCCGGCGGAGCAAACGATGGAGTTCAACCTGAACGGTACCGGAATCCCGCTGGAAAAATTCGCCGCGCTGCAGAAAACCTCAATGCCTATTGCCGGAGAGCTTGATTTTAATCTGCGCGGCGACGGCCCTATTCGCGCGCCTGCGGCGCACGGTGAAATCCAGCTGGTCGGATTAAAGGTCGGAACCGATAACGAGGGAAATTTTCGCGCGCAAGTAGAATCGGACGGCAAGAATGCCCAGGTCACTTTCAATTCGGAAATGTCGAAGGGCCAATTGACGGGCCACCTTGCTATCGAATTGACGGGGGATCAGATCATTTCCGGCGGTCTCTCCGCCAAGCAGTTCGATCTCGACGCGCTCATAACGGCGGGGCTTCATCTGAAGAATTTGACGCGTCCCAGCGCGGTGGATGGTGAATTCACGATATCCGGCTCGTTGCGGCAGCCGGACAGCATTGAGGTAAAGGTAGACATCTCGGAGGTTTCTTTCGACTACCAGTTCGTTCAACTTCAGAATGACGGGCCCATCCAGATTGTCTACCATCGCAACGAAGTGCGCATCGAGCGACTACACCTGCACGGGCCGTACACAGACATGCAACTAAGCGGCTCGGCGCGCTTCGACCGCGATCGGCCGCTCCATTTCAATCTCACAGGTGGCATTAACCTCCAATTTGCCAAGGGGCTGATTCCGAATCTCGAAGGGCAGGGTGAAGCGGACCTGAACGTCTCGGTGGAGGGCACGATGTCGAAGCCGCGCATCACCGGACGAGCGAACGTTCGCGATGCCTCCGCGCACTACTCCGATTTTCCGGTGGGCTTGAGCCACGTGAATGGAGATCTGGTCTTCGATCAAAACCGCCTGCTTTTCGACCGGGTCACCGCCGAGTCCGGAGGGGGGGTATTAACCCTAAGCGGCAGCCTGAACTACGGCGAAGGTCCGATGCGCTATGAAGTCAATGCGGAAACGCCGCAGGTCCGCATCCGCTACCCTGCCGGAATGAGCTGGTTGATCGGCGGAACGCTGCAATTGGCAGGAACGCAGGAGGCCGCGGTTCTTTCCGGACGCATAGAGGTACAGCGCCTGCTGTTTGCTCAAGGCGTGGACCTGGCTTCGTTTTTTGCTTCGTCCTCGGACACAACTGCTGCAGCAGCGCCGACGTCGGCATTCATGAGGAACCTCACGTTTGACGTCTCAGGGCACACGAATGCCGGAGCACGCATCGAATGGGGCGGGGCGCAGGTTGACATAGACGGCGATCTCCATCTGCGGGGCACGTGGGACCATCCGGTTATGCTCGGGCACATCCATTTGCTCGGCGGGCAGATGGGATTCCGCGGCAATACGTTTACGCTGACTCGGGGCGACATCAATTTCGCAAATCCGTTCCGGCTGGACCCGGTGCTCAACGTGGAAGCCACCTCGGTAATCAGCCAATATCAAGTGACCATAAATTTCTCGGGCCCGGCAAGCCGCCTGTCGCTCAATTATCGTTCGGACCCGCCGCTGCCGGATTCGGACATCGTGGCTTTGCTCGCGCTGGGCAATACGGGACAAGAGAGCGCGCTGCGGTCGCAATCGGCGGGCGGCCAAAACTACGGCGCAACCGCGCTGCTATCCGAGGCAATTTCAACGGGGCTCGGAGGGCGCATAGAAAAACTCTTCGGCATCAGCCATTTCCGGGTGGATCCGTTCCTCGCTGGCACGGCGACGGAATCGAACGCAGCCGCGCGCGTCACCATCGAACAGCAGTTCTCGCGCGACCTTACGATCACTTACTCCTCCAACGCAGCTTCCGACCAGGAGCAACTGATTCAGGTCGAGTATCACTTGAGGCGCGACCTTTCGATCATTTTTCTCCGCGATGTAAATGGAACGTACGGATTGGATGTGAAGTTTGTAAAGCACTTCAACTAACCTTCCCGCAGACATTACTCCGGCATCAAGAAAAGTGAATCCGGGGAGAGCCGCACGTGCCAAGGGTGCGGCAGATCGCGGAAGCGCTGCCATTTTTCTTTGAATACTTCGGCCTGCAAATCATACGCGCTCGTTTCCGCCAGGGGCGGACGAAGACTCAGATAGAGCGTAATCCGGAAAGGCGTCTCGGAAGCGCGAACGAGCCAACAAGGCAAGACATTCTCCGATGATGCGCCTTCCGGCATTGATTCCACAAAATGAATGTGATGCGCCCGGATGCCGAGGAAAGCCGGCGGCTTGGAGATAGTCTGTTCGGCGCGAAGGCGGCAGTTCCAGTCAAGGGCTTCCACGCTGCCGTCCGCATTCATTCTCGCACGCGAAAAATTCTTACAGCCTGTAAGCTGTGCCACTTCGCGCGTCGGCGGGCGCCTGAAAACTTCCTCTTTGGGGCCGAACGCAGCCACGCGCCCGCGCGAAAGCACCAACAGTTGCTCGCCGAGGCGATACGCTTCCTCGATGTTGTGCGTCACGAGGAGTGTGGGACGCCGATAGCCCGCAAATGCTTCTTGAAGCTGGGTCTCGACCTGACTTCGCAGATGAGTGTCGAGCGCCGAGAGTGGCTCATCGAGCAAAAGCGCCTCCGGATCGATCGCGAGGGCACGGGCTAGGGCGGTGCGCT
>JGI12631J13338_1000404_pt1 | contig 13433 bp, 16 predicted proteins | sample BlaSpr_A8_Ref_O1_FD_13338 | JGI IMG/M metagenome (IMG submission 13338) | reverse complement strand
TTTCACCGATACAACCGCATACTTCGAGTTCATTAGAGCGTCTTACGTCGTCTTAATCAACGGCGGGTTTGCACCCACTGCACCGGAGCAGATAAGGTCTCCCATGTGCGCATCGAAGAACGGAGGGGCTCGTCAACAAAGATATCGCGGCGCGTCTCGGTATCTCTGAGCACACTGTCAAGTCCCAGTCGTTACGATGGGTTCTTCAACTCTTCAACTTCGCTTTGTGGTATTACGGCGGCTCACACTTTCCCGCACTTCAATTGGTCTGGCCTGACCGACATGGGCGTTTTCCATGGGAAGAGCATTTTGACGAGCGGTTCCGGAAAGACCAAGTCGTCCTCGAGTAGTCTTCCACCGTTGAAAGAGAACTCCGGCACGGAGAATCCGGGGATTGCCGCAGTTTATTTTGCGGCTTCCGGGTGGAGCGAAACAGGTTCCGGACGGGAGATTCACACGCCGAAGTCCAAGCGCGTTTTCATGGCGCACTGTTTCGTCAACTATTGCACTCTGACCTTAGGTTCCAAAGCTGCACCGCAGGCGGAGGACTGAGGCATTAGCTATCGTGGAGTAACAGAAAGACTGTGCATGTACTAAGTTAGTTTATGGAACACTCGCTTAAGATAGGAAAATCTGATTACACGCTCTTGTCAGTACCGCGAAGTTGACTCTAGTAGCGGCGAACGCTCAGGAGGTATACCCGTTCAGTGCGAGAAGAGGCCCGTCCAAAATTTACGTGTGCCAACCGCCAATGGAGGTTGCGCGGCCTAACCCATCAGTTGTTCGATTGCCACCGACAGGCTGCGATTGTCGATAGGTTTTTGAAAGAATCGCTTAGCCCCAGCTTCGCGGCAGCGCCATTCGTCAGTAAATCGGTCGCGAGCGGTTAGGACGATCACTGGCACGCCAGCAAGCCCGGGAATATCGCTAAGACTTTGCAGGAGAAAATAGCCGTCGTAGTCGGGTAACCCGATGTCAATGATAATGACATCCGGCATTTCGGTAAATGCCATGCTGAGCCCGGACCCCGCATCATTTGCAAAGTAGGTATCGTAATAGGGCTGAAGCCGGATTCGGAGACCGAGACACAAATCTAGATCGTCGTCGATGATGAGAACCTTGGAGCCATGCGTGCTTTTCGGTTTGCGGTTCAATACCTTTAATTTGTGCTTGGAGGACAAGGAATACGGATCATCGCTGAGGGATACGGCAGTTCCCCGAACCCTCTTCTGGCTCGTCGCGTCGGCCTCAATGTCATATCTCATGGGTTCGACAGTACAACAGACCGGCCGTCTCGGCTCTAAACGAAAGGACAGTGTGTCGCGTCGTAAGCGCCGATTGTCCCTTGGTGTTCCTTGTCGCATGATTATTTCGTATGGCCACTTTGATGTACGGGGGCCGTCAATCTCTGGTGTACTCGGCTCACAGGGAGGATTTTGCGACTGCCAAATCCTCTACAATGTGACCGAATCCAGCAGACTTAAAGCCCGACTATTGGCGCAATTGGGGGAAGTGCTCCGAATCCCGCCCGATACGCTGAACCCGCTCCGGCACGCGGACGATTCATTGGCTCTTCCAGTTACCCCAAAATCATGTACGGGAGAGGTCAACCGTTGTTAACAGCGATAGATGGGATGAGAAGGTCGATCCCCGATCACGGATGGCGTTAAGCTAGCGGTGATCAACGCACTCAACGTGCAATCACATGAAAAGGAGATCGACCGTGAAGAAGCATAACAATTCTGGAAAGAAGAATGAAGCGACATCGAAGCGGACGAAATCGCGAGGCCCGGTGCGGCGGGATACGAAAGAAGTGCTGGCGGAACTGGTGGAAAAGCTGAAAGAAAAGCTGGATCCGAAAAAGGTGGCAGGCACGAGCGCCGGAGAAAAGCATAAGCGAGGCGAGCTTGGCCCCAATCTCGATCGTCTGACGGTGGGAGTGGATCTGGGGGACCAATGGAGCAACTACTGCATTCTTGATCTGGAGGGGGAAACGCTGGCGGAGGGACAGTTGCGGACAACGCTGGAGGATTTTGCCACCTTCTTCCAGGGGTTGAATGCGGCGCGGGTGGTGATTGAGGTGGGGACACACTCGGCATGGGTGCAGGAAGCGATCGGCGGTTGCGGGCACGAAGTGCTGGTCGCCAACCCGCGGTTGATGGACGGATCGAAGCGTCGCAAACGCAAGAATGATCGGATCGATGCGAATAAGCTGGCCCGCTTGGGACGGGTGGACCCAGAGTCGTTGTACCCGATCCAGCACCGCAGTCGGGAAGTACGGCAGGATCTGGTAATGCTGCGAGCCCGCGATGCCTTGGTGGCGGTGCGGACCGAGATCATCAACACCACCCGAGGTTTGGTTAAGAGCATGGGCACGCGGCTACCCAAGTGTTCCAGCCGGAGTTTTGCACGAAAGGGAGAGGAGGCAATTGCGGTGGAGATGCGGGAAGCGCTGCTGCCCTTGGTGCGTTTGGCAGCAACCCTGAGTGCTGATATTAAGGAGTACGACAAAAAGATAGAAGAGCTGGGTCGGGAGAAATATGGGCACACGACTTTACTGAGGCAAGTGAAAGGGGTGGGACCGATCACGGCGCTGGCCTACGTGTTGACCATGGAGAATCCGCAACGATTTGTGAAGAGTCGGGATGTGGGACCGTACCTGGGATTGGTGCCGAAGCAGGAAGACTCGGGAGAGAGCCAGCCGCAATTAGGAATCAGCAAAGCCGGAGATACGATGGTGCGCAAGCTGCTGGTGGGGAGCGCGCAGTATATTTTGGGGCCGTTTGGACCGGACACGGACCTACGACGATATGGGTTGCGGCTCTGTGAGCGTGGTGGGAAGAATGCGAAGAAGAGAGCGGCGGTAGCGGTGGCCCGGAAGCTGGCCGTCTTACTACACCGGCTGTGGGTGAGTGGAGAAGTGTACGAACCGCTGCACAACGCGATGTCGGCACCGATTGCGGCGGCAGCCTAGCCGGCCAGGGCAAAGGGGACAATCGCCACGCGATTTGTTGTGGAGGCAGGACCGAAGTTGAGGAAGCGAGAACCAGAGTCGATCCAGGAGGTTTGGCAGACAACGACATCCACCGCCTTGTTCGGGTGACTGCGTAATGAGTGCTGGTCTATTAAGATCGCGCGTTAGATGGCAGCCCCCAACAATCCCAGGTTCATCACCGCAGTGATGGACCTGGGTATTTAGAACGAACCCCAACTTGCACCGGGCCCTTAAGCGGCCCATTCAGAGTGCGGATAGAAGCACGGCAACGGTGGAGTGGCGTCGGCCAGAGTTTTCCAGGAGGACTTGGTTCGAAGCAGATCCAGAATGTTCTGTGAGCGCAACAAAACGATGATGATGCAGAATTCCAGAACGGTGAGGCGGAGGGTGGATGCCAACGAGCAAGCTCGAGAAAGAGCGAAAACCACTCCACTAAGGAACGAAGCTCAACTGAACTGCGTTTCGCTTCGTTCCGAGCTCGATTGTGAAGTGACTTGCGGGGCTGTCAAGGGTCAAGATGAACGCCCTTTCCGGGCGCCCTTGACAGCCCCACAAGTCACCCCGGAGCTCTATGCAGCACGGAAGAAAACAAGCAAGGTTTCACGGCAAGACAGACAAAACGGGGAGTACTGTGGGTCGACCCAGTTGCCAGTCGTCGCTCCTGAGCGATCCTAACGCCAAATTTTCTGTGGAAATGTGGCAAAAGCCACAAAGGACAAGAAAAGAAAAAAAAACAAGAAACGCAGGGACGGTGGAACTGACGTGCCAGACGAAAAACGAAGATCCAACAAAGGAGGGCCGCCACGTCGGCCTTGACTTTTATGACCTTCTCATAGAAGCACTCATNGACCGGGGTTCTGAGCGCTATCGCCTTGTTATCGTCAATTGGGAGATGGCGTCAATCTAGGCAGACGCGGTCATCCTACGAAATCCAAAGCATCAGTCGGTTCTGAACTATCCATTGATCATTTCGTTTCGCAAGGAAATAAAGATGACCTGTGCCACAGAGGCTCCCGCACGCATGGCCGACATAAAGGACAGCCTCATTCCGCGCGGAGTTATAGCCGGGACGTGAGAATGTCCAGACCCCACCAGCTTGGGGATATTTCTTATAGAAATCTTCCCAGTGTCCTCCCCTGAAAACCTCGTCGAGTTCCTTTTGGGCAACGATCCTGTAAGTCCGCACATCACCGAACTGAGGCTTCAATTCGCACAAACTGTGTGCTCTATGTTCAAAGTCAACGACGCGCGCAAACTGGGGATCCGGCTGTGGATTATGATGCGCGACCAGATTGACTACGAAGAGTTCTGCCGCCGCGGAACATTGCGGCAGAAGGGGGAAAGCCCATGCGGGTATGCCTGATTTTCAACAGTGGTCTTCGTGACCGGGTTAACTGAGTAGGCCACCCGCCTCCCCACAGGGAGGGGAGTTTGCATAACACATCATGATCGAACGTGACCGAAGAGATGTCTGGTGGGCTAAGCCACCACACTGATGAAGAAAAACGGGCCGAGCCATACGGTTGGACATGAATCGTCGAAGCAGCAAGGTCGTAACTCTCTCGAAAGGAACCGGTGCGTCTGCGCCGATGCTGAACGTGTGTCCGGGAATGACAAAACCAAAACCCTTATCGCTTGACAGTTCGGTCGTCGTTAGAGATGTTGAAATATCGCTATAACGCGAATTGACCCCGGACGGGGGTTTGCCAGTTCTCGATTTATGCTATCGCCTGTGGGTGTTGAAAAACTCGGTGCTCGGATCGACCTTTGTGCGGGCTGGGGAAGTGCTCCTGAGTTTTTTCTCTTGTCTTGCTCTAGGTGGTGAGAGCCTGTGGTGCTGCCGGTGGGCTTAGGAAGCGGACTAGTCGCTTGATGTTCTGCGCCGTCGCTGCCAGGAAGAATTGCTCGCGCACGAACTTCAATCGTCGCAAGCGTAGACGGCGTAGTCCGATCTGATTCTTGAGTTCCGCGAACAGGGCTTCTACTGCCAGGGATGCCGCGCCACTTGCCTTATCCACGACCAGTTCTCCGACCGCGCGCGGCGATTTATCGAACACCACACAGCTTGACCGCCGTGAATGAGTCGCCGCACCATGTTGGCTCCCATCCTTCCCAAGCCAATCATTCCGAGTTGCATCGCCGATCTCCTCTAGGACTGCTTCGATTTCCGGTAATACCTGATCAGGTTGTTGGTGGAACTGTCGTGCGCAAGCTGCGGTTCTGTTTTGTTCTCCAGTTCAGGGATGATGCGTTGCGCGAGGACTTTTCCCAGTTCGACGCCCCATTGGTCGAAGGAATCGATATTCCAGATTGTCCCCTGGGTAAACACGGAGTGTTCGTATAGCGCCACTAATTTTCCAAGAGTTTCCGGCGTGAGCTTGTCAGCCAGGATCGTATTCGATGGACGGTTGCCCTCGAACACTCGATGCGGAATCAACCACTTCGGAGTGCCTTCTGCCGCGACCTGCTCCGAGGTCTTGCCGAAGGCCAGCGCTTCTGTTTGCGCGCAGACATTGGCAATCAGCATGTCGTGCTGCTGGCCGAGTGGATTGAGCGCCTTCGAAAACGCAATGAAGTCGCACGGAATGAGCCTCGTTCCCTGATGAATCAATTGGTAGAAGGAGTGTTGACCGTTGGTTCCCGGTTCTCCCCAATAAATTGGACCCGTGTCGTGCTTGACCTTTTTTCCTTCAAGCGTGACGTGCTTGCCATTGCTTTCCATTGTCAGTTGCTGGAGGTAGGCCGGGAAGCGCTTCAGGTATTGTTCGTAGGGCAAGACCGCGACCGTCTGCGCCCCGAAGAAGTCGTTGTACCAGATTGCCAGAAGACCCATCAGCACCGGAAGGTTTTGCTGGAAGGGAGCCGTGCGAAAATGCTCGTCCATCTGATGGAAACCATTCAACATCGCCTGAAAATTCTCAGGGCCAATCGCGACCATGGTCGACAGGCCAATGGCGGAGTCCATCGAATATCGTCCGCCAACCCAGTCCCAGAACTCGAACATGTTGGCGGTATCGATCCCGAACTTCGCAACCTCGGCCGCATTCGTCGAGACCGCCACAAAATGCTTGGCCACCGACTTTTCGTCGCCCCCTAAGCCAGCGAGCGACCAATCCCGAGCCGTGTGAGCGTTGGTCATCGTTTCCAGAGTCGTGAAGGTTTTCGAAGAGATGATGAACAGTGTTTCGGACGGATCGAGTTCACGGACCGCCTCCGCGAAATCGGTGCCATCAACGTTCGATACGAAGCGGAACGTCATGGCTCGATCGCTGTAGTGCTTCAGCGCCTCGTAGGCCATGACCGGGCCCAGGTCGGAGCCGCCAATGCCGACGTTGATCACGTTACGAATGCGCTTGCCGGTGTGTCCCTTCCATTCACCACTTCGTACTCGGTTGGAGAAATCCGCCATGCGGTCGAGCACGGCATGGACCTCAGGAACAACGTTCTTTCCGTCAACGATGATGGAACTGCCCCGCGGCGCACGCAGGGCAACGTGCAAGACTGCGCGCTTCTCGGTGATGTTGATTTTCTCCCCGTGAAACATGGCATCGATTCGCGCCCTCAGGCCAGACTCTTCCGCCAGTTGAAGAAGGAGGCGCAGCGTTTCATCGGTGGCGCGGTTCTTGGAGTAATCGAGGTAAAGACCGACGGCCCCAATCGCCAAACGCTCACCGCGCTTCGGATCGTCCGCAAAAAGCTGCCTCAGATGCAACTTCGAGACCGCTTTGTAGTGTGACGCCAGTGCCTTCCAGGCTGTGTGTCTGGTTTTCGGCTGTATTGTCAGTGGTTCGACCCGTGCTGCCATATGAACACTCCCTTTCGAATTCGCGCGTTACTCTCACAAGCTTAGGTGTTTTTGATTTAACTGGCCGCCTTCAGGGTTCCGCTTTTGTTTAGCGAGGCACTCTTGGAAGAAATCACTGCCATCAAATCTTTCCAGGACTTCACAAAGGACTCGGCTCCTTCGGTCTGCAGCTGTGCCGCCAAAGCATCAACGTCGATGCCCGCCTTGCCAAACTCCGCCAGCACTTCCTCGCAATTGCCGCCGTCAACTGGCAGTAACTTGCCCAATTCCGTATGGGTAGCCAGGGCCTTCAAGGTTTCTTCGGGCATGGTGTTCACCGTGAAAGGTGCAGCCAGTGCCTTGACATAAAGAACGTCGGAAGCTTTGGGGTCCTTGGTTCCGGTGCTCGCCCACAACAGACGCTGCGGACGACCGCCCAGGTTGTAAACACGTTGCCAACGCGCGGAGCCGAGCAGAGCGCTGGCTGCCGTGTATGTGCGCTCCGCGATCGCGATGCCAAGCTGGTCACGAAGTTTCTCAGGAGTCCTGCCGGCAACGGCCACATCCCACCGACTGATAAAGACCGATGCCACGGAGCCAACCTGGGGATTGAGGCCGGCATCGACGCGGCGTTCTATTCCACGCAGGTACGCGTTGGCCGCGGACAGGTACTGTTCGCGCGAGAACAAAAGGGTGACGTTGATCGGAATGCCAGCGAAGATGGCCTCCTCGATTGCTGGAAGGCCTTGCGCGGTGCCTGGAATCTTGATGAATAGATTGGGGCGGCCCGCTCTGGCAAATAACTCTTTCGCCGCAGCGATGGTGCTGGCCGTGTCATAGGCAAGAAATGGCGATACTTCCAGCGAAACCCATCCATCCACTCCGTTGGTCTTTTCATGAATTGATCGAAATAGATCTGCAGCGCGAGTAAGATCTTCCAGGGCCAGTTCGAAGAAGAGCGCCTCGCCCGATTTACCATCCCGCAACTTCTGAATGATCTCGGAATCATAGGTCGCGCTATTTCTGATTGCGTGGTCGAAGATTGTCGGGTTTGAAGTGAGTCCTGTCACCGAAAGGTCGTCGATGTAGTGTTTGAGTGTGCCGCTGTCCAGCAGATCGCGAGTGATGTTGTCGAGCCACAAACTCTGGCCCTCTTCGTGAAGTAATTGTGTCGCTTTCATCGTGTTACCTCCTGGGTGGCGACAGAACGCTCGCGAGCGGCTAGTCGCGCTTCTCCATCTGACGTGCGCACATGATGGGTGTCGTTCCAGAACCGGATCGCCGGCTGCGAGAGACTATTTTCGTAGCTCAGTGCACTCAGGCTCGCGGTGCCCAGCATTAAAGACTGGCCGTTGACCGGTTCGATTTCGATCCAGCGCGTGGCAAGAACGCGTAGAAAATGTCCGCTGGAAAAGAGCAGAACATTGCCCGCCACTGCCCGCGCCCGCCTCACTACGCGATCCGCCCGCGCGGCGACTTGCTGCGGCGATTCGCCGCCGGGGCAGCCGTCGCGGAACAACTTCCAGCCCGGACGTTCGCGAAGAATGTCTAGTGTGAGACGGCCTTCATACTCACCGTAGTCCCATTCGACGAGGTCACGGTCGACTTCAGCGACCGATTTGAATCCAGCTAGTTCGCAAGTCCGCATCGCTCGCCGCAAAGGGCTGGTGAACACTTTTGCGAAGGTCAGCCCTCTTAAAGTTTCGCCAAGCCGTCGCGCGTTATCCTCCCCGTGCTCGGTGAGTGGCAGATCGGTAAGGCCGGTGTGCTGACCCGTAATGGTCCAGGCTGTCTCACCGTGCCTGGCCAGAAATACGAGAGGGAAGGATTCGCTCATACATTACCCGTTATGGTTTTTCAGACTCTCAAGCCCATAGCTCGCGGCTCCAATCAACGCCGCGCGTGCCGTGATGAGATGAACCGGAAGGCGCTCCATCACATCTTTGAAGTAAGTGACCAAGGGACGGAAAACAGGAAATACGCGGAAAAAATGCAAACTGTACCAACATGACTTTCGCATAACTGAGATCGAAGATCGCCTTCAGATGCGGCACGAGAATGTCATTCAGGCAGGTCAAAAACCCCCACATAAAGAAGAGGGGGGTAACGACAATCAGGGGGCGGGTATAGTTGGGCGGCGCCAAAACAACTGGCACAATTTGGGGGCGACCGGAACCGGTAATTATTTCTCGACTTGCCAATTTCCTTATCTCAATTCTCAATCGGTTCTAAATGGCGCGGGCTGATCCCCTGCCATACCTCGATGCTTTTGCCGTGCCCGTGGTTTCCTGGAAATTACCACCAATGCTCGGCCTGTATGCCGAAAGTCATTCCACTGGTTCGATTCTCGAACGGCACGCCGCCCACAAAGCCACGGAATCATTACTTGTTCTGCTGGCAGATCCCAAGGAAAACGGCAATGAGGCCGCTAGTCGAGTACGGGCACCTGCTTAGCACCAGGCCGACGGTGAAATGCAATAATATGTAACGAAACCCCCTTTTTAAGGGTGTTTTGTTACATATTATGGTTGACCGCTGATTGGCAGTATTGCTACACTTTTCATCAAAACCCCCTTTTTAGGGGGGGTTCGTTACAGAGAATAACATGGAACCCATAACCCGATCCCTGTCGACGCAGGAAAGCAAGGTTGTGCTGGCGCTCACCGAACGCGGACGGCGGGAGGCCACGCGGGCGGAGATCGTCGAACTGCTCGGCCGCAGCACCAAAGCAGCCGACCATGTTATCGAATCGCTGCGCCGAAAAGGCTGGCTGGAGCGGGCTACATGGGGTGAGTACCTTCTTATACCGCCGGAGCAGGGGCCGGACGCCCTGGGCGACAGCAACCTTCTCGCGCTCGCCAGCCGGATCGCCGATCCTTATTACATGGGCTTCAGCACCGCCGCCGCCCATTACGGGCTCACGACGCAGCACCGCAATGTGATCTTTGTTGTGACACCGGTGCGGCTGCGGGAACGCGAAGTCGGAGAGTCGCGGGTCCAGATCGTCAATCGGGCGAACAGCAAGTTTTTCGGCTTCGGGCCGGTCGATGTGCTCGGATACAAGGTCATGATCTCCGACCGCGAAAAGACCGCCATCGACTGCATCGACCGGCCAGTGTTCGCCGGCGGAGTGGGAGAAGCCGCCTCCATCCTCGCGACCGCTAGCCGCCGGTTCGACTGGAACAAGGCCGCCGACTATCTCGAACGGATCAATTCAGGCGCCCTTGTGCGGCGGTTCGGCTGGCTCGTCGATCACATCAAAGCGGATGTTCCGCCCGCCGTCCGCGACCGCCTGCTGCAGCTGGCCGCACGAAGCCGCAAGGCCGCCCTCGGTCCCGATCCCGCGCGCGCGCGCGCGGTCAAGGAGGCTATCGGCTATGACGAGATTTGGCGCCTGTTCGTCAACGTGCCGCGCGAGGAACTCCACGACAGCGCCGGACTCGGCCGGCGCAAAGCAATCCGGAAGGACAGCTAGGAAATGCTCACGCAGGCGCAGGTGCAGCGCGACTCCAATGAATCCGGGCTGCGCGACATAATGATCGCAGAGAAGGAAGTGGTGCTGACCTTTCTGCTTCAGCTTCTGTCCGAACGCGGCATTCTGGATCGGCTGGCCTTCAAGGGCGGGACTTGCCTGCGGAAAATGTTCATCGGCGCCCAAGGCCGGTTTTCGACCGACCTCGACTTCACAGGCATCGAAGAGCACGATCACGGGGAAGTCATCCTCGACATCATGGCAGCATTCGAGCAGACCTATCACGGAAGTCAGTTCATATATGACTTTGCCTTCATATTTTGCCTTTCATAAATTGATCTCGATTCGAGATGGTAAATTGTGTATGGCTCACCGTGTGCCAGCAGCCCACGCCATTCCGTCAACACTCTCTCCCGCCTCAATCAGGCTCTTCACCGACCAATCAGAGAGGTTTATCGCAGCAACCTTTTTTGTGCGAATGCAGGAGACATATGCAGTCTTGTCGTCAGGCGAAATTACGATCTCGTGTGGCACTCTAGGCACGGCGATCGTGCGTACCACCTGCAGCGTCTTCAGATCAACTACGCTTACCTGGGATGCATCGGGAACGCAGACCAGCAGCCATCGTCCGTCGAGAGTACTCGCCGTGCCGTATCCCGGAGCGACAATCGAAATCCGCGTCTTTACCTTATTAGTGAAGGTATCGATCACGGCCAATTGCGGTTTTGCCTGATCAGCCGTGAATACCCATTTGTCATCGGAGGAAATCGAGATCCTTTGCACCTTCGTTGAGATAGGTATGACGGATACCAGCTTGCGTCCCGGAATTTCCAGCACCGACACGGTGCCCGCCGAGACATTCGCCGTGTAGCCAAACCGTCCATCGTGAGAAATGACGAGCATGTGGGATTGTTCCTGGCCCGTCGGAATCACTCCCACGACATGCAATGTCTTGGGATCGATGATCGTAACCGTCTGGTCGAGTTCTGTCGTAACGTACAGCAACCCATCTTTAGGGTTCATCACCGCGCAATGCGGACGTACGCCGTGTCCAAAATCAAGATGGCCGACGACTTTGCGGGACGCAATGTCAATCGCGACCATGTCTCTGCCATCCGTTCCCGCTTCCCCCACGCTGGAGTCACCATAAATAGGGACATATGCGGTTTTGCCGTCTAAGGACACCGCCACCTCGTGACCAGTCACGCCTCCCTCCGCGATCGTCGCGACCTGCTTGCCTGCCCCCGGGTCGACAATGCCGAGTGTGGCTTCACCTTGGTTGACGGCCAGGAGCAATCCCGGGCCAGTCTCAGGATTGCCCTTTGCTCGCACGAAGGGAAGAGTCAGAAGTACGAGGGTCATCACGCCCAGGGTAGTTCGAACAATCCGAAAGGATCGGGAGTTTAGTTTGTGCAGTAGAACTTTTGAATCATTTGTCATGTCGCTCTCATTTCTATTGGGCCGTTCCTGGTTGCTCCTTGGCATATCCTGTTCTGCATGTACAATACGAGTAAATGCTCACAAATAAAACTCGCGTTCGAGACGGCAGAGGGAGGCCGCGCAAAAACACGCTGAAAGTCCGCAAAGCGCCGGGTCAGGCGAGATCTCAGGAGACAGTAGATGTCATTCTTGAAGCGTCTGCTCGCATTTTGGAGTCAGACGGACTTCGTGGATTCAACACCAACGCGATCGCAGCGAAAGCGGGGGTGAGCGTTGGATCCCTCTATCAATATTTTCCGAACAAGGACTCCATTGTCCTCGCCCTGATCGGCAGTTTTGAGATGGCGTTCCACGATACCGTCGTGAAGGCTGTGCAAGATGGAAAAGGAAAAGGGTTAGAGTCGCGCCTCAGGTTAGTCGTTCGGGCGCTGGTGAGTGCACATTACTACCGCCCTCGGCTAAACCGTGTGCTGGAAACTGAAGAGGAAAGGCTCGGAAGCGAGGCCGACGATTCTGCGTTTCACGCAAATCTTCTACAGCTGCTACGAGATCACAAGAGGGAGATCGCAATGCCTGCTTCGCGAGTAACGGAACGGGTTTTCATGGCTATACTCCGCGCTGTAGTGGACCTCGGCCTTGCATCCGGCGCAAGTCCGCGATCCACCGAACAGCGAGCGATGCGCGCGATATGCGGCTACCTGCTCTATTCGGGCTAGAGGTGGGTGATCATCGATTAGGTTCTAGCGGTCTTAAGAGCTCCTGGCAAGAAAAACGAGTCACACCACTACCAACATTATGATTCCAACGTTGCAAGTCCGCCTCGAGTGATGGGCCGACCGGAAGTGATTCTGGGCCAGAAGTCGACTAGGGAAAGCGATTCGCGCTTTAGTCCTGGTTGACGGCTACCTTGAACATAATCCCAAGGTACGTTGGCCGACAATCCAGCCACAATCACTCGTCTGCGTTTTCCTTCAAATTCATGCGTGAGCAGTCCTTGGAAACGGGATCGGCCTCGTCTAGGTTCTCAGTGATACCCCGCGGCTGTGGTCACAGCTCCTTTCAGGAACGTCAGCAGGTCGGCGCTAATTGTGTCGTGGGCATTCCGTGGGGATAGCCTTTGTAGGCTGCCGGAGTGTGAAACGGCCCCGGTCCAGCCTGCAGGGCTGACTCCAGGGAGAATCGGGCGGGATTTTCCAGCCATGTCTTGTCGTATTCGAAAATGGCGCTTTCCTTGTTCTTGCGCGTACGGGCCCACAGATGCCCCATCAGGTGCGGGACGCCGTCTAGATCCACGTATACGAGAGTCTCTCTGTCTATCACTTGTCTTTCGGGCGTTTCGGCCTGCGCGCCACGCGAATGCGTTGCGGCAGGTTTTCTTCTTCAAGCTGCAGGCCCACGGGATCGTTCTTCGGCGCGGCGAGATCGCCCAGCAGGTCCGCCATGCCCAGAGCAAAAAAGACCGCGGCGTATATCCCGATCGCGACGCCGGGATCGCCCTTTTCAATCTTGACGAGGGTCGTGTGGCTGATCGAGGCGCGCTGCGCCGCGATGGCCGCTGGGACGCGCCGCCGTCGGCGGGCGTCACGAATGTCGCGGCCGAGCTTTCGCAGGGCATGTCTCACGGGGAGGGGCATTACGACGGACGATCGGCTGGTCCTCATATTTAACGTCCAGAATAATGGTCAATAAATCGTTTAATGTTCATTATTATGAATGTTATGTCAACCTTGGAAATACGGGGC
>JGI12631J13338_1000402_pt1 | contig 13529 bp, 7 predicted proteins | sample BlaSpr_A8_Ref_O1_FD_13338 | JGI IMG/M metagenome (IMG submission 13338) | reverse complement strand
TGCATGCCTGTCTTTACGCCCGGCTCGATGAATAGCGGCTTGCTGTTGAAATAGCGCTCACACACTTGCCGCAGCACCGAATCGAGCGGAGGCACCACCGATGAAATCACGATGCCGTGCACGGCCGAAACTTCGAGGTTGTCCATGGAGAAAAGATTGCGAAAAATTACTCCGTATTCGTCGACGGTGCGAGTCAGGTGTGAACCGACGCGCCAGTTCGCAACCAGGCGCTCGTAGCGCGGCGGATCCGTCGTCAAATCTTCGCCCGCGCGGTGTGGCACACGCTCAAACACACCCAGGACCGTATTCGTATTTCCGACATCAATCACTAGCAGCATAATTAGACCTTCACCGTGCCACTCACCACCGTGGTTAGTCCTTTGGCGGTTCTCACGCGCAAGAATCCGCGATCATCTAAGCCCTCTGTAACGCCCACGAGACCATTGGTCTCGTCATCCGCCTCCGCATTTAAACCGCTGTTGACTCTGACGCTTACTTTTCTTCCCCGCACCGAAGAAGAGCTTTCCTCGAACCGGCACCGAATCGACGAATGCGCGCCTGGATCATCTAGCAAAGCGCGATACTCCCGGTCGAGCGATTTTAGCAAAGCGGCGCAGAGCTCTACGCGCGACCACTCCGTGCCCGTCGCGATTCGCAACGAGGTCGCCGTTTCGCGTAGTTCAGCTGGAAATTGCACCTGATTCACGTTGATGCCCACTCCCACCACCAGATGGCGTACCCGTGTGGCCTCGGCATTCATCTCCGTGAGGATGCCGCAGAACTTTTTACCGCCAACCAACAAATCGTTCGGCCATTTCAGATCTACCTGAAGTTGCGAAGCGATCTCCGCCACGGCAGCGCGAACCGCCAGCCCCGCAGCCAGTGAAAAAATCAGCGCATCCGAAGGCGGCATCGCCGGACGCAGGATAACCGAGCAGTAAATCCCCGTGGACCGCGCTGAATGCCAGGTGTGCGCGCCTCGGCCACGTCCGGCCAGCTGTTCTTCGGCGAGAAATACGCTGCCTTCTGGAGCGCCCTCGGCGGCAGACTGCATGGCTTCAGAATTGGTCGATCCGATTTTGTAATAGTGATGGATCAGTTTCGCCGAATGCGCACCCGAATGCCCCCCAAAAATCGTTCCCTTTAACGAGGGCGCCAGCATCTCTGGCAGAAGCAAGTCCGGGACTGCGCGCAGCTGATAACCGGTTGCCAGATGTCCAGCAACATCGACGCCCAGCCCGCGCAATTGCTGGATCAGTCGCCAAACCTCTGAGCGGCTGGTTCCGATTTCTTCAGCAACCTTGGTGCCGCTGACCACAACCGTGGCGTTGCTCATGAGCAGACGCACGATGCGGCCCAAGCGGACATCGGTCGCTTTGTGTGCCGATGGCTGGCCGCGAGTTTTGGCGGAAGTTGGGATGAAGGGAATTATAACGAGTCGATAGTTTCCGGTCCTTACTCGTTAGCAAATCAGGTCCGGGGAAAGAAAAGCTTTATGATGCAGGGCCGCCTTGCAAACGACTGGCGACTTACGACGGGTGTCCCGGGTCCATCACGCCGGCGTGACCCGCAAACTCATATCCACCGCCGTCGATGAATGCGTCAGCGCTCCAACTGAGATGAAATCTACGCCTGTCTCCGCGTATGACCGCACGTTCTCCAGAGTGATTCCGCCAGCACACTCCAGCGGAATCCGCCGCGTGTGACGCGAACAAATTTCGACTGCTTTGCGCACGTTCTCAATGCTCACATGATCGAGCAGAATCGCCTCCGCCCCGTGGTCCAGCGCCTGCTGCAGTTCTTCGAGGGACCGTACCTCTATCTCGATCGGTTGCTTACCGCGTCGATTTCGGACCGCGTGCTCCAGCGCAGGAATCGCACCGCCCGCCAGTGCAATGTGATTGCCCTTGATCAACACACCATCGGAAAGATCCAGTCGGTGATTCTGACCGCCACCGCAACGGACCGCATACTTGTCGATCACGCGCAATCCCGGAGCCGTTTTGCGCGTATCGAGAATCCGCACGCGCGTGCCTTCCACCGCGTCGACAAACTTGCGTGTGGTAGTTGCAATTCCGGCCATGCGCTGCAAAAAATTCAGAATCACCCGCTCGCAAGACAAAAGTACCCGCGCGTTATGCCGGATCACAGCAATCTGCTGTCCCGCATGAACGCGGATGCCGTCGAAAATCGACGGATGGCTCGTCACCTCGTAATGCGAAGTCACTGCGCCGTCGAGCGCCGCATAGACGTCGAGAATTCGGGGAACGCATCCGAGACCAGCCAGAATGCACTCCTGCTTGGCGATGATCGTCGCCGAAGCGCGCTGATTGGGGTCGATGCAGGCATAGCTGGTCGCATCGCTCGTCGCCCTGTCTTCGTGGAGCGCGTTCTCGAGAATCGCGGTAATGCGTCTTGAATTCCAGTCCATACAAACCAGCTGTCAATTGTCGGCGGAGAAGCGGCGCCCGTCTCCCTTGCTACTGTCCCTCGCTACTTCGCATTGATTTCCTTCAACTTCGCCAACGCCTTTTCCCGCAGTACTCCTAGTTCTTCCGCTCGCGTTTTCAGGCCCTCTACCACCTTCGCCGGAGCCTTCGCCAGAAACTGCTCGTTTGAAAGCTGGCGTTGCCCGTTCGCTAGTTCCTTCTCAATCTTTTCCAGGTCTTTTGTTAGACGCTCGCGCTCAGCTGCAACATCGATTTGTTTTTCATATATGACATGCACATCGAATCGCGAGGTGCTGCGCGCGCCCGGTATTTGTCCCAACGAAACCTCGGCGAAGGTGATTCTATCAACACTCCCCAGACGCTCGATCGCCCCTTGATTCCGTGCGAGCATCGCGCGCATCGCTGGACCATGCGCAAAGACCTCGATCGGCACTCGAACCTTGGGCTCAACTTTCAATTCCGCTCGCAGATTCCTGACGCTGACGATCAGATCCTGAAGAATCGCCATCTCCGTTTCCGAGTTCAGATCAATTTGTTCCTCATTTGCCGCCGGATATGCCGCCAGTGCAATTGACTTCAGTGGAGGCTTGCCGTCGTAGATTGCGTGCCAGATCTCTTCCGTGATAAACGGCATCACCGGATGCAGCAGCCGGAGCGATGCCTCGAACAGGTTCACCAAGTTTGCGCAAGCAGCTCGTGCCAGCCCTCTGTCTGCCCCTTCCTCAACATTCAGGCGAGGCTTGATCAGTTCGATGTACCAGTCGCAAAACTCCGCCCAAAAGAAATCATAGATGCGATTTGCGGCCTCATCGAACCGATAGGCCTGCAGAGAATTGTTCACGTCCTTCGCAGCTCGATTGAAGCGCGAAAGAATCCACCGGTCTTCGAGCGCCGATATCGCGAAATCTTCAACTCCCGGCAGTCGAGCGGAGACAGTCCTGACCTTGAATAGGTCCGGATCGACGCGCTCTACGTTCATAAACATGAAGCGCGCCGCATTCCATATCTTATTGGCGAAATTCCGATAGCCCGCCGTTCGGCTCTCATTGAACGCAATATCGGTACCCGGCGCCGCCATCGCGGCGAGCGTGAATCGCGTTGCATCTGTCCCGTACTGCCCGATTACCTCGATCGGATCCATCACGTTGCCCTTTGTCTTCGACATCTTCTGCCGGTCAGCGTCACGCACCAGCGCGTGGATATAAACCTCGCGAAAAGGAACGCTGGCCCGCAACAAATCCTCCTCTGAACCCGATCTCACCTCAGAACCCGCGCCAGGCTTGTGCGCCGGCATCATGAACCGGCAGCCGAGCATAATCATTCTCGCTACCCAGAAGAATAGGATGTCGAATCCGGTAATCATTAGCGAGTTGGGGTAAAACACTTCCTCGTCGCGGGTAACCGCAGGCCAACCCAGGGTCGTAAACGGCAGCAGTCCCGACGAAAACCAGGTGTCGAGCACATCCGTCTCCTGCTCCAGCTTCGTGCCGCCACATTTGCATGCTGACGGGGCTTCGCGCGCTACCACGACTTCTTTGCAGCCGTTGTTCGTGCAATACCATGCCGGAATCCGGTGTCCCCACCACAACTGGCGCGAGATGCACCAGTCATGGATGTTGTGCATCCAGTTCAAATAAATCTGCCCGTAATTCTCTGGCGTGAAACGGATGTAGCCTTTCTCCACGACTTCGATAGCGCGCTTGGCCAGCGGCGCAATCTTGATGAACCATTGCGTCGAGAGCCGCGGCTCGACAATTGTGCCGGAGCGGTCGCACTTGCCGATCGCGATCGTGTAATCCTTCGTGCCCACCAGAAAGCCTTGCGCCGAGAGATCTTCGACGATCCGTGCGCGGGCTGCGAAGCGATCCAGCCCCGCGTAGGGTCCGGCATTCGCGTTCATCCTGGCGTGCTCATCGAGCACTTCGATCTGAGGCAGATTGTGGCGCAAGCCAGCCTCAAAATCGTTGGGATCATGAGCAGGCGTCACCTTCACCGCGCCGGTGCCGAATTCGGGCTGCGCTAGTTCGTCAGCGATAATCGGAATCTCGCGATTCATCAGCGGCAGCATCGCATGCTTGCCGTGAAGATGCAGGTAGCGCTCGTCCGTCGGATTCACCGCGATTGCAGTGTCGCCCAGCATCGTCTCCGGACGCGTCGTCGCGACGAGAATGAATTCGTTGCCGCCGGCCGCTCCATCGGTGACCGGGTAGCGAATCTCATACAACTTGCCCGGGACATCCTCGTGCTTCACTTCGAGATCCGAGATCGCCGTACCGCAATCAGAACACCAATTCACAATGTATTTTCCGCGATAGATCAACCCGTCTTCATACAGACGCACGAATGCTTCCTTCACCGCGCGCGACAGGTTGTCGTCCATGGTGAAATATTCGCGGCCCCAATCGACCGACGCGCCGAGGCGCTTCATCTGGTCGAGAATCGCGCTGCCATATTCACGCTTCCACTCCCAGACCCGCTCGACAAATTTCTCACGGCCCATCTCGCGCCGGCTCTTGCCTTCTTTGGCAAGCTGGCGCTCCACCATCATCTGCGTGGCAATGCCGGCATGGTCCGTACCGGGCAGCCAGAGCGACACATGGCCGCGCATGCGGTGCCAGCGGACGATGATGTCCATTTGCGTCTGGTTGAGCATGTGGCCCATATGGAGCCGCCCGGTAACGTTCGGGGGCGGTAACAGCAGCGTAAACACGGGACGGGCATCTCCCGGCGGAGGCGTCTCCACGTGAAACAGCTTTTCCTGCACCCAATATTCGGCCCAGCGCGCTTCAATCGCGCCCGGTTCGTAAGCTTTCGGCAATTCGTGCGTCATCTTTAATCCTTGCCGTGGAGGAATGACCGCCGTCGGCAGATCCTAGAATAAGTTGGGAATTATTGATCTTACAGGCGTTAGAAAAGCAGGGTCAAACCAAACAGGGGTATAAACAGCACGAGTGGATTTTGCTACACCCTGACCACCACCACGGAATTGGAACCCAGGCGGCGCGGAGCGCGCGAGCTGAGCTAGCATCGGAATGAGCGAATGGAGCTAATTTCTATAGGCGTCCTATAGTCGACGTTTTCCCGTTGGACGTGCGAAGAATCTCTATCCGACTTGGTTCTTAGGGAATTGAATGTTTCAGTTCATGGTCTTCGCGGACTCCAGCTTTTGTATCATCAGTTGTGCCCAGTCGTCTTCCTCGTCATAACCGAACTGCGTCAATAGCCATTTGCCATTACCGTCAATGATCCAGTTTTGAGGAATTGGTACGTACCAGTCGAGCGCATCGTTTACCAACGCATAGGCCGGAATGACCGGGAACGTATATTTTTTGTCCTTTACATAGGGCGCGACTTGCCCCGCGTCTTCGTCGATGTCGAGAGCGAGAACCTGAATATCAGAACGGCCATGCAGTTGCTCGTATAGCTGTTCGAGCCTGGGTAGCTCCTCACGGCAGGGCCCGCACCATGTGGCCCAAACATTGATCAAGAGCACCTTGCCCTTAAGGTCGTTCAAGCGCCAAGTCTTGCCAGACAAATCGGACAGGGCGAAGTCCGGAAGTGTCTTTTTCGGTTTCTCCCATGTTCCTTGGGCTCTCGCCGGCACTTGCGAAGGAAGCGGACTGCTCCATACTGTCCATGCTGCCGAAGTGCCCCCCATCTGTTTCCAGAGTGTTCGGGCTTCATCCATGAGATCATCTCGCAACTTTCCTTCTGAGTATTGTGGCGATTCCACACGCGTGTGGAGTGACAATTGATAAAAAGCGAGCGCGTCTTGGGTGCGATTCTCGATGGTCGCTAGTCGAGCCCGATTCCACCAATAAGCAGACTGTAATTTTTCCTGCGTGGGCGGCGGCCCGTCGACAATTGATTTCAGGTGCTCGGCAGCGTCGGATCGTCCGGCGAGTTGAGCCGCTTTGAGCATCTGACCGTCCCGCCGCAAATCCCAAGTAAGTTGCTGCTCGTTTAGCTCATCCAGAACTTCATTCTGAAGATCGTCATTCTCCACTTTTAGCGCATGAGCCCTGGCATCGATGGTTTTAACATTCTCCAGCAGGTCTAGCGCACGGCCGGGCTGCCATTTATGTTTCAACAGAAAGTCGGCAACTGAGCCAAACCGTGCTCCCGGTGATCCGTAAACAGCGTTATATCGTAAGTATTCGTCTACGGCGGCAAGACCATCTTTCTCCGTCACAAAGTCGTCGTCAATCAGCCAGATCCATGCGCCGTGCGCGAAGTGGGAATCGTCCGAAAATTCGACCCTCCAAGCTTTTACTGCTTCTGCATGAGCCTCGTGGTATTTAGCCCAAGCAACCGCGTCCTTTTGTCCTTCGGGTTTCGGGTGTGAGTCGCGCCAGCGGTCGTGGACTATATCATAAGCATCGTCAGAGTGAGGATACTCGCGGAGCAGGTGATCCTCCATCGGAGTGATCTTCTCGCGCGCAAGGCCGGCTTCCTGGTAGCCGCGGATTAAGAATGCCAGCCATTCGGAGTCGGGCTTGGGATTCATCGATTCGATCCGCTTAAGATCAGCGGCAACCTGGTTGCGCTGGGCATCGTGTTCCTGCGGCGGACGTGAGCGGAATTCAAGGCCCCATAGCATCTCATAATTTTCTATGAGTTCGGGGTCTGTCTCTTTTGCCAGACGTGCACGTAACGCTCGTGCTACGTTGATTCCTAGATCTTTGTTGTTCCTGGCAAGCAGTTGCTGTGCCGTTCCCTCCNTCGAAGCGGGACACAGCGCGAAGAACACTGTCAGATTTTCCGATGACCGTTGCTTATCCGTGTGCTTGCCAGCTGAATAATCCTCCGCGAGCGCGAGGGCTGGCCAGGGAAACTGCGGTGCTTTGGCCTTAGATGCTTCGAGCAAACGAAGACTTTCAGGGGTATCGGCCCCGAACAAGGCTACTCCGGCTACATAAAGAGCCAAAGGGTCATCGGGATGTAGAGCCGCTTGCTTGCGAAACCTTTCCTGCAGAGCCGACATCGGGGTTGGGTCCAAGTATTCCTGCATCCGACGTGTGTACTCAATGAGCCCGCGATACGGCTCAACTTCCCGAGGATTGTTTACGATCAGCTTCTCGTAGATGTCGCGTCGGCGCGCAACCCGATCGGCAAATGGCATCTTTTCGAGTTGCTTGCCGTTAAGCTCTTCGTTGAGAGCCTTGCGAACCTCGGGCGCCGGCTCGCACCCTGGCAGCGATTGCTGGGAATAGGCAAGAGAGGCCACAGAGAGCGCCGTAACAATGAGAAATTTACCTAGAAAAGAAGCGCACTCAAACCGCATCGCAGTCTCCATCGCGAACGTGATCCGATAAGCTAATAACTTCTCTTACTGCTAGCGCTGAATCAGGAGTGGAGAAAAGCCGATCAGCACACTAACTCCAATGGCAACGACAACGGTTGCCAAAAGCGCTACCCGCCAAAGATTAGCGTCGAGAGCGTCCACGTTTATTATTCAACACCCATGTTCACCGGAACACCAGTCGCGTCGGCAATCAGCGCAGGCTGAACATTCGTTGATTAATGTCGGCAACGACGGTCGGATCAATCTTGGCAGAGTCTTGGCCACAAGGGATCCGAACAGCGACGGCCAGGAAAATGGACACACAAATCGCCAGGGGAAAGACTTTCTCTTCTCATGTGCCTTACCATCCGTCGATGTTCACCTTCACCGAAAGACCCAAAAGACCATTACTAACTACGATCTGCATCTTCACGGTGTTGATTGGCAAGCTCGGGTGTAAGAAGCGAGGAAAAAAGATACTATGCCGGACAGGGAGCTTAGTGTAGAATTGCGCGATTTTTGAAATCGAATGAAGATTCCGACTTAGAAATTAAACTTAATTAGGAGCTAACATGACTGTCAAAGGATCTTTCTGCTTCCTAACACTGTTTGTCCTTGCGATCGCCGCAGCGGCAACTGCACATACTACTCCCATTATTACTTCCATCTCACCGGAGACCGTCTACGTTAACAGCGCCGCTACGACGATCACCTTCACCGGTACGGGCTTTGCTTCTAGCGACACGATTTGCCTCTACACCGAGTACGGGTGCGATTCTTTTGCGACTAGTTACGTGAGTCCAACCGAGCTCACTCTCCCGCTGTCTCCGAGTTTCTTCACTTATGCTGAAGAGTTTACTTTCTATGTTGTCACGTCCACCGGCACTTACTCAAACGGAGTTGTTTTCGAGGTGGAGAACCTTACGCCGACCATCGGCTCCTTCTCACCGGTATCGGTCGTTGAAGGCTCCGCCCCTGCGCCCATCACGGTCAACGGAACCTTCGCGAGCGGCGCCACTGTCCAGTGGAATGGCACTACCCTCCCCACCACCTTCGTCAGCCCCAATCAGCTGCAATTCACCCCTGCCAAAGGCGATCTCAGCAAGGCCAGCATGATCCCGATCACCGTCACAAATCCATCCCCCGGAGAATCATCCCTCCCCACCAACTTCGACGTCACCTACAAAGCCACCGTCACTACCGTCGATCTCCCCGCCAACAGCATCGTCTATGATCGCTACGCCCAACTGATCTACGCTTCGCTCCCCAGCAGCTATGGCCCCAATGGCAATAGCATTGCCGTCGTTGATCCCAAGACCGGCAAGATCAAGGAATATTACTTTGCCGGCAGCGAGCCCCAACAACTCGCCCTCTCTAGTGATTCCCAGTACTTATACGTCGGCCTCAACGGCAGCGGCTCCGTGCAGCGCCTCATCCTGCCCAACTTCACGCCCGACATCGACGTCAGTCTCGGCATCAGCTATTCCGGTGGCCCCAACGTCGCCACCGGCCTTCAGGTTTCTCCCTCCAGCGACCACACCTGGGCTGTCTCCACGGGAAGTTCCTCGTGCTGCTACGACTATGCTATCTACTTCTACACCGATGCCACGCAGCTTCCCGACTCGGTCACTACCAACTACTACGGCGCAAATCAGATCATCTTCGCCAACTCCAGCACACTGTATGCCTATGACAGCGGCAGCCTGACACCGGTTGCGGTAAGCTCCAGCGGCGGAACTGCCGGGACGCCATGGTCCGGTCTGGTTGAAGGTTCTTCCATCGCTTACGCGGTCGGTTTGATCTATGGCAATGAGGGCGAAGCATTTAATCCCGCCACCGGACTGCTCCTCGGCACCTACGACTTCTCGAGCGAGCCATGCTGCGGCTATAGTTACCCTCAGATACTGCCGGACGCACCCTTCAACCGCATGCTGGCCCTGGGCACCACGCCATTCCTATCCACGCTAGGCGTCACCTCCTACAGCCTCGATGAGTTCACTCCCCAGGCAACCGCCAGCCTTGCTCAATTCGCCGCCTATACTCCATCCAACTTCATTTTCTGGGGCAACGACGGTCTAGCCTTCGTCACGGAGACTGAGAACGGGAATGAATACACCCCTTTACAAATCGTAATCGTGACCAGTTCCGATCTCGTTACTCCCGAAGGCACTGCCAAAAATCCGAAACCGGCTGCAGTGTCACTTTCCCCGTCGAGCGTTTCGCACGGCGGCTGGAATTTCCTGCTGACCGTCAACGGTACCGGCTTCGTTCCCGGCGCGTCCGTCACCTGGAACGGAACCGCGCTTACCACCGCCTACGTCAGCCCTACGCAACTCAGCGTTTACGTGCCGTATACCGATATCACCTCAGCCAGCACAGCCAGCATCGTCGTTTCCAATCCCGCTCCCGGAGGAGGCAAAGCCGCCGCTCTCACCTTCACCATCAACTGATTGTCAGCGGGACCGTCGTTCACAGGTGCCCGACTTCTGGCTGCCTTTGCCAGAAGCGGGATCTTCACGCATGCCGTGTGGCGCGGGCACTTAAGCCCGCGAACCACCGGTTTCCGTATTCTGGATAGTTTCGAGAAGTGAAAGTCCACCCTTTTGCGGAGTTCTGGGCAAACGCAAGCACGGAGGCGTGTTCTGATCTTCGACACCACAGCATGGCGCCATTCGACGGCGACACGCGCTGCTCACATCGAACAAAACAATTGATGTTGAAATCAGATTTCACTGAGAATTGAGACCCTCGATTCTTCCGATCCGAATCGCCAACCAGCCTAAAGCAAACCGGAGATCTCCAGCATGAGGGGATTTTGCTACAACCCACCGCCACAGAATTAGAAACCGTAGGAGTCACTGAGGCGCTGGTACGAGACGATCTGCAAATTTAGGCAAACCCCTCCATGATTCGCGCTATACTGTGCGAACCATTGCAAGCCAAGGCTGCGCATGTGTCGCATAAAGGCCTGTTGCGCGATAGCGGGTGTCGCTTTCCTTCTCACCTCAGCCATCGAGGCACAGACTTCCCAAACCTCAGCTGCAACGTTCACGTCCTCAACCGAATTGGTCCTCATTCCTACGGTCGTTAACGATAAGTCCGGTGTCCACATCGCGGGCCTCCATAAAGAAGAGTTTGCCCTCAAGCAAGACGGAAAGTCACATCCGATCGCGGTCTTTGAGGAGGTGCAGACCAGTTCGTCTCGAGTGCGTCGCTCTGAAGGGGAGCATGGCACCTTCAGCAACTTCGAAACGGGCGGCAGCGACTACCACCGCCTCAACATCATCGTTTTGGACTTCGTGAATACCCCGTTCTCCGATGAGGCCAATGCCAGAAACGAACTGCTCAAATTTCTTTCGGAGGCCGCGGAATCCGGCGAGCCTATGTGTCTGCTGGCACTAACCCGCAGCGGGCTGACTTTGCTGCACGATTTCACGGATGACCCCAAGTTGCTCGCCGCAGCACTGCGCAAGGTAGGCTCCAACACCGCGCCGCTGATCCACGAATCGGCAGTGGACCCCGGGCACCCACCGCCGATCGATGCGCTGAGCAAAATGCTTACGAAGCTGATTCGGGGACAGTTGGAAAGCGAGGCCCAGCTGGCGTCGACGGAAACGAAAAATACAACTTTTATTACAGTCCAGGCCTTTCAGCAAATCGCGAAGGCCTTTCGCGGTTTGCCGGGACGCAAGGCGCTTATCTGGGCCAGTTCTGGTTTCCCGTTCTCGTTGAGTCCACCTTCCTCGCTTATGTGCGATCCGGCTTGTCCAGTTCATCAGCGGGATGAGGTGCAATCCTCGTATGACAACCTCTGGAGAATGATGAACGATGCTCAGATTGCCATCTACTCCGTTGATCTGCGATCGGCCTCTTCCGGCACAATGGCGGATGAAAATACTTTTACTCATCCCTATGATGTCGGAGATCCCCAGTTCGATACCGAAGCTCAAGCGCAATGGAAACGGCAGGACACGGACAGTGCGCTCCAATTATTTGCGGAGAATACCGGAGGAAAAGCTTTTCTCGGAAGCAACAATCTGGTCCAGAGCTTTCGTCAGGCCATTCAGGATGACAACAGTTACTACATGCTTGGCTACTATGTCAGTCGAAGCAGCACCAAGCCAGGATGGCATCAGATCGCGGTGACGACCAGTAGAAAAGGCGCGCACACACGCTATCGAAACGGTTTCTTTTTCTCCCGGGACACGTCCACCACCTCCGCGCGACAGGACGTGCAATTGGCACTCATCTCTCCGCTTGATTTTGTTGGCGTGCCGGTCTCGGTCAGTTGGTCTGGCAGCAGGGCTGGCAAGTCCGCCGGCAAGACCACAATGCAATTCGACCTGGTGATGCCGCCGAACTTCGCTTCGGTGGATGAATCGAATCAGAATCGCATGGTGGTGGATATCGCCGCGGTGGCGAGAAATGCGAATGGCGAAGCGGTTGCCGAATTCTCCCAGCGCATCGAAACCCACCTAAAATCCGGTGGCTTGGAACAAATCCAGCACAATGGCATGACCTATCGAAACGGACTTCAGCTTCCACCCGGACAGTACACCGTCCGCTTTGTTGTCAGGGATTCCATAGGTAATCGCACGGGAAGTGTCGCTGCAACGATCAACGTGGCCCCGTAATCTGCGAGCGTCTACGCAGAAAGCACCGCCGGGTTATTATTTGCGAGCACGCCAGGGAAAACCATTTCTGGTTGTCCCTTCTGGGAAGATGTGAGCGAGTCTCGAGTGGAGTTTGTGTCTCGCGCTTGAGACACGGGTCCGCTGCACATCCTGAGCACGATTGTGGTTTTAGTTCGGAGCACCCTTGTGCGCAACCAAAGCTGAAGTCTGACCGCTAGGATTAGAAGCTGTCTTACTTACCCGACAGCTTCTTGGCAATCTCTTCTACGATCTTTGGACGAAGGTCGGCCATAACACTATCCACGATGCTGGCAATCGTGCTGGCATCGGTTGTGGATGTGGATACTGATCCTTCCGCCGCCGCCGCTGCCATGGCCTTCGGACTCTCCTCGGCACTCGCTTCGGCCTGTTTCGCTGCTTCTACCAGATTAGTGTTTGCGGCAGCGCCTGCTGGCGCGGTGCGGATTTGATGCCACGTTCCCGATTTCCCGTCCTTGCCCATGGATTCCTCACTCCCAGAGTCTGAACTTGAATCATGATTCTCTTCTTCGACTCGATTTTCTTCTGACGTTACAGGTGCTGCCATAGCCGTCACCGCACTAACGAGTTCTGCGCTCGGCTGCGCAGCTGGGGTGTCTTCGTTTTCATTGCCCCTGCCCACTGCGTCCGCGAAGGTCGCTGTCGCGACCTCTTCTGGCGGCGCTTCCTCCGCGACTTTTGCCGAAGAACCCTTTTGTACCACTTCTGGTTTTTCGGTTACCGACTCATCGGGTGGAATTGTCGCTCTTGCTGAAATCTCGCTGACAATCGCTTCTACCACCGGACTCACGGCATTTGAAGCGGTTTTAGTCGTTTCTCCAGGAGCTGCGACCGCCGACGTCCCCATGAGCCTGGACTCTACGTCACGTTCGGCCTGTTGCTCCGCCACGGCTCTCGCATCGGCCACCATCCCTGCTTCTGCTAGCCGGTTCTCTACCGCGGCTGTGATGGCTGAAACTCCCGTGATCCGCGTCGAACCCCGCGCAGCGATGGGTGCCGGCGTCGCTGTGGAAGTAGCCGTGTAGGTCGTCGCGAAGGTACGGAACATTTCCGCTTCCAGTGAAATCGCCGCCTCTTCCGGGCTTAATGCCACTGGCTCGGCGACCCAGCGCGGACCGGCTG
>JGI12631J13338_1000397_pt1 | contig 13594 bp, 8 predicted proteins | sample BlaSpr_A8_Ref_O1_FD_13338 | JGI IMG/M metagenome (IMG submission 13338) | reverse complement strand
ACAACCCCAATGGAACCTTCGCGGACGCTCCCGGCTTGGTCACCCACGCCACTACCCCCGGTATTTCCATCAGCGGAAGCCGGCCGCAGGGATTCCAGATCGCGCCCTCAGGCGGATTTGCCTGGGATTTCCGGGGCACGGGCAATACCGTCATTCGCGGTGGCATCGGTACCAACTATTATGTTGACCCGGGCGCTAATGCGTTTTCCACCGTACAGGCCCCTCCGAACGAGACGTTTATGTCGGCATACTTCAGTCCGAACGGCCCCACTAGTGCGAAGACCATTTCGGATATTCCGACCCTTAACACTTATCTCCCGCTTGGATCCTACGGCATTGCTGACATCAACGATCACCGGATCCCCGTAACTTACTCGTATACATTCGCTGTGTCGCAGGCTGTCGGCCGCTCGATCCACGTGGAGATGGCTTACGCCGGAAATATCTCGCGTAATCTGACGGGCTATACTGGCCAGAATAACGTGCCAGAGGGATGCCCCTACGAATATGACAGCTATGAAAACTACACCACAGGTTCCTATAACGACACGCTGTGCCGTCCCTATCCTCTGAATGGCGGACTCAGCACCATGACCCACAACCTGAGCTCCTTCTACAACGCAGCGCAGGTTTCAGCCTCAAAACAAACCGGCATCGTGAACTTTTGGGCCACCTATACTTTTGGCAAGACTCTGTCCTACAACTGCGAAGATCCATTCGACGAGCGCCGTTGCTATGGGCCCGCTCCCTTTGACCGCAGCCAGACTCTGAATATCTCGTATCTGATTAATCTGCCGAATGTAAGCGCCAAGTATCTGGGGAACAATAAGGTGCTCAATGGAATCCTCGACGGCTGGCAGTTTACCGGCATTGAACAATTCACATCGGGCAATCCGTTGGAATTCACCGCTGCCGCGAACGCCAACGGCGGCGGAGGTAACGAATACGATGGTGTTCACAATCGCACCATAAGCTTCTACAGCGATGGCCCGGACATGAGCAATCGCAACGTTCTGGGCACACCCGACGAACAGGCGGTGCCTACGCTAGTTTGCAATCCTACGGCCGGCCTGCAGCAGGGCCAGTACTTCAACGCCAACTGTTTCCAAGCGCCACAGGCGGGAAGCGTGACCAGCGGCCCGAGCATTGGCACCTACCGGTTGCCTTATATCCATGGCCCGCGTTACGAAAACGATAGCATTGGACTTTATAAGGCCTTCAAGATCAGCCAAACGAAAAGCGTGCAGTTTCGCGCTCAGGCGTTCAACTTCGCCAATCACCCGCTCTATAGTTTTGTGGAGTACGATCCGGGTTTGTACCTGGCCTATCTGAACTACGGAAGCCTTCCGACTAACTCAGACTCAGCTGGCTACGCGAAAACCAAGTTGGGAAGTCGCACCATCCAGCTGGCGATGAAGTTCTACTTCTGACGCGAATACCTTTGCCCCGCATGCAGTCGCCGGGAGGCGATCTCTTGCGACACCGACCTAAGGTCGTATGAACTTGTCGAAGACAGTGATTACCGGCAAGGCGTTGCCGTTGTCATCAAAAAAGCTCCTGGAGCTGATGGGTTGGGGCGGAACCGCCGGTTCCCACCAGAAGATTCCCTTGCCGAATCCTCCTGGCGTTTCCTGCACGACTCGATTCACTGCCGCAAGAAACTGCTTCTGCCCCTCCGGTGTTTCTGGAAAGGTCGCTTTTTTATGGATGTATTCAGTAGGCTTCCAGTTATAAGCAGTCTCGACGACGAAGATATCTTTCTTGTAAGCTTTCGCCATGAAGCGCAGGTTTTCCCGCAGATCATTCAAGCTACCGTGCCACCACGGATAGTACGACTGTCCGATCACATCGTAGGGCACGTGATACGAGTTCAGCTTGTCGAAAAAGTACTTGGTGCCTCCGACATCGCCGCCGCGGTCGATGTGAATCATGATGCGCGGATGCGGACCGTCACCTGCACCCGCCGCCACGCCCGCAATTCCCGCTTTGAGCAGCGCCGCGAAGTGATCCCAGTCGTCCGGCAAGCGGCCATCGGGCCAAAGCATTCCGGAGATAACCTCGTTGCCAATTTGCACCATGTCCGGAAGCACATCCGCCGCCCGAAAGGCGGCAATCGTGTCGCGAGTGTAAGCAAACACCGCTTTCACGAGTTGATCGTGCGACAAGCCCACCCAGGCCTTGGGTGTGAATTGTTTCGCAGGATCGGCCCACGTGTCCGAGTAATGCAAGTCGAGCAGTGTGTGGAAGCCGAGTTTCTTAGCGGCCTTAGCTGTCGCAATGGTGTAATCGAGATTGTTGGGGAGATCGGTGGGGGTGTAAAAAAGTCGAAGCCGCACCCAGTTGTAGCCGTGCGCCTTGAGCATATCCAGAACCGGAGTCGCAACTCCATTCTCCTTGAAGACAAACCCTTGCTGCTCCGCCTGCCGTGCGAACGAAACGTCGGCGCCAATCGCATACTCCTGGCCGTGACCGCGAGAAAATGCGCCGATCACAAACGTGAAGAGAAGAAAAAACCACAAGGCGCGGATCGGCATATCTCCTCCGGGCGCACAACAATGGGTATGACAGACATGATATTGTTGCCGACAATCCGCAGCCAGCCGCATCAGAATTCTATTGCGCGGGCGCAGTCGTTGCGGCCGCATCTGTCATGGCCGCCGGGACGGGCGTCGGTGTTGGCTGCGATCCGATTTCATTGCGGCGCCAGTCGACATCGTCTTCCGCCGCAACCGACCCCATCGGACTCAGCAGGGTCAGATGCAGTCGGAGCGCACTGGTATCCGCCAGTGGTTGCAACTTCCCCGTTACGGTTTGCATGTTTGCGAGATCGCGCAGTGCTTCGGCTCCGCTGGCAACGACCTTGTTGTTCTCATCGCGCACATCCCATTCCAGGCGGTAGTCGTGAAGCGGATACGATGGCAGTCGTTGCGCCGTGTTGGCCTGAACTGTCGCCGTGAATGCCCCCGGCGCATTGTCTGTCGGCCGCTCAAAGCTCCCGCTCAGCGAAGCCGGAGTATTCATCTCCTTCCACACATAATAAGAAGGACGTCTTTGTCGGTATTGGTCCACTAATCCATGATCGACGTAGCCTTCTTCCAGCCCCGGACGCAGATTCCGCCTGGATTTGTAGTCCTGATAGCACCAGAATATTGCTCCTGCAATCCAATCGCGACGCGCCAGTTCCGGCATCTGCTCCTTGATAATTTTCACACGCATCTGGTCTGCCTCTTCTGCATCCTTGGCGAAAATCCCTGGCAGCCCGAACTCCGAAATAATCACCATCTTGTTGGGAAACAATCGATCCACTAGATCGAGCGATGCGGGCAACGCCGCTGCCGGACCGTGCCAACTGCCAAAGTATTGATTCATCATCACGAAGTCCGCATCGTTGGCGGCGGAGTCTTGCGCTTGTTGTAACTTGGCGAGATTGTCGTCGGCATAACTGACGAACCGTTCTGGATCGATCTGGCGAATGAAGTCGCGCATGGCACGGAAGTAGGCAATTCCACCGGGCGTTTCGCTGTCGCTTTCATTGCAGACGCTCCAGGCGAAGATGCTCGGATGGTTGCCCGCCTGTTCAATCATCTCGCGCATTTGCTGCTTGGCGAGTGCAATCACCTTGGGATCGCGCATTTGCGCTTCGCTGAATTGCCATACCGGAATTTCCGGTATAAGCAGAATGCCGTGGCGGTCGGCATAATCGAGGATGAACGGATTCTGCGGGTAATGCACCGGTCGCGTCAGTGTTACCTGCAACGTCTTCATGTCATCGTAGTCATAGCGCATTGTGCCCCGCGTTTCGGCCAAACCTTCCCAAACCGATTCTTCGTGCCGGGCAATTCCGGTGAGGCGCGCACGCTCTCCGTTGATCAGAAGATGACGATCGCGGATCTCGACGGTGCGAACGCCGAACGTGTCGCTTTGCTCATCCAGGATTTTTCCACTCGTATCAGTGATCTGCACCATCATGCGATAGAGATTCGGATGATCGATGCTCCACAACTTTGGCGCTGGCAATTCCAGAGAAATGGTAAGCTGGTGAATCCCCGGATCGACCACTATGGCGCGCGTCAGAGCGGCGGCAGGCTGATTGTCGGGTCCGAACTATGGCGCGCGTCAGAGCGGCGGCAGGCTGATTGTCGGGTCCGAAGGCCGTTGCCCGCGCCAACAAGTGCTCGTTCTTCCTAAATCGGCTCTCGAGGAAAACGCCGTCCTCGATGGTTGCGGATAGCATCGCGGATTTCTGGTGGATCTGGCTCCGGATCCGTTGCCGGTTCACTTCGACCGGTCCTGTCAATGTCAGCCAAACGTCGCGAACGATCCCGCCGTAGTCCCACCAGTCGTACCACATCTTTGTGGTGCCAGATCCTCGCATCGCGAAACCAGGGATCGTTGCCTCGCTAATGCGGTTGTCGATTTCAACCGCCAGATAATTTGTGTCGCGCAAAAATGGCGTGATATCCAGCGAGTAGGCGGTATAGCCGCCCTCGTGTCCTCCTACCTCGGCTCCGTTCAGCCAGATTCGCGCCGAATAAAATGTGGCCCCAAAGTGTAGCTTCACATGGAGATTCGCGGTCCGCGCTGGCATCTCAAATGCCCGGAAATACCAGGCCTTGCCCAGATAGCTGTCATGCCTGCCAATATTCCACGTGTGCGGTAGGTTTACCGATTCTGTCTCCGCGGGAAGTTTCCTTTGCCATCCGGCGGCGGAGCCAATTTGACCTGGGTCCGTACGAAAAAACCAATCGCGATCAAGATCAACCGAGGTTGCGGCAAAAGCAGGGGCGCAATAAACCAGAAAAATAATTGCCCCCCAACAAATCATTTTCATGAAGCCTCTTGAGCAGCGAGCGACCTAGCGAGATAGAAGTGAGTTCGTTTTATGAATCTTGCCGGTTTCGCAAAAATCTTACTCCCTCGAGAGAGGTCTACGAATCCGACAAAAGTAGGATTCATGGGCGAAGATGAGAGTTTCGGCAAACTCCACAAGCGCTCGAACAGGAGTAAACGCGCCAGACCGCTGGCACCTGAGATCAGACACAATTCGATTGATCGATTTGAGGGCGGCGCGTCGCTCGAATCATTCGAGGATAAGCCGCAGAAGATAAGCTCAAGAGGATTGGCGCTGGCCGGTGAGGGCTGCAGATAAATGATAATGATGACTGTTGATTATGTTCGTTCGCACCGGCAGGGTTGGATTGTCAGTCGTCCGCGAGCAGCGCCTTGCACGACGCTGCTACTGTGAGTCTTCGGACTTCGGGCGCGCAACTTTCTCCACCACCGGCATTCTTCTGTCTTTTCCGTCATCGTCCAGAATATGCGCGTTATTGCCCTCGATGACAATTCGGGTCGGCCTGTGCAGCGTCACGTTCAATAACTGGTGTTTGGTGAGAACAGGGCCAACAACGTAGATCGTATCGACCGTTTGTATCCAATAATAGGTCTTTGCTATAGGCACTCCAACTAACGCCGCGATAGGAACAACGACTGCCGCGCCCTTTTCGGAGGTGATGTCGATGACTTTAGCGTCTTTCCACTGACGATCTTTGGCCGGCGCCGCGGTGGAGCATAGGACGGCAAGTATCAAGATTATACTTCTCACTGCGACTTGTGCTGCCTTTGTCTTTACGCCGCTATTTGCAGCTCTGACCAGCGCACGGACCGGCGTGGTTACCAAAGTTATTGGCATATCCACCTCAGCCTCCTTATTACAGTAGGGGCCGCTGGCCGGAAAGATTCCGAAAGGCACTCGTCTTAAGGGTGACTTTGCCTTGTCGCCAGGAACCGGCACTGCTCCAAACTCAGTTGGCACAATAGACCTAGGCTACGGGTGGGCGAGCCTGCAACACAGAAAGACAAGGCAGATGCTAAAAGCAGGGACGGCGGAGGGTCTGCGGTGTCGACTGTCGATCCACCTCGGTGAGGCCTATCTCTTATATCTTTAGGCCGACCCGCACGTCTGCACGAGACTGACAGATCAGCCACCATGAGCGCACGGAATAGGAATCCAGCGACAAGGTCACCCCGTGGAGAAAAAGGCGCGAAAGTTTATGCCCGCACCTTGCGGGGCTTTCTTATTCTCGTGAACAAAATAAAATGTAAAGTGGTTCCTCTCGGATGGGACTGTTCGATGCCATCGGTAGATCCTGCTAAAGCCGAGTGTCCCATCCGTGGTGTTTTCCCGATCAAGGAGGCGATATGAACAAGTGCCGTTTTGCATTTAACGCAATACTGAGGTTGTCTCTCTGGGCGTTGATCACTGTAAGCGTGATGGCTCAGGAAACCCCAACCACAAACGGGGTATCGGTACAAATGTTGGTTACCGTCGAAGCTGTCCATGGTTCCGACGTACCGATCATTAACCGCGAGGATGTGATGGCTCGCGAGGGGCACGACCGGGACAAAGTGACGGATTGGGTTCCTGCGCAAGGAGATCACGCAGGACTCGAACTCGTTTTGCTTCTCGACGACTCGTCCAGTTCCACTCTTGGTTCACAACTGGAGGATCTTCGAAAATTGATCGCTGCACAACCGGCCTCGACCAAGATCGGGATAGCCTACATGCAGAATGGCAGCGCGAGAATGGAACAGAGCCTGACGAGCGATCACGCGGCGGCGGCGAAGGCCCTGCGTCTTCCCCTCGGAGTCCCTGGCGTGAATGGCAGCCCGTACTTCTCTCTGAGCGATCTGGTCAAGCACTGGCCGGAAAGCGACGCCCGACGAGAGATACTGATGGTCTCCGATGGAATTGACCGCTATTACGACGGCAACGATTTGCAAGACCCGTATCTAGCGTCGGCGATCGGCGATGTTCAGCGCGCTGGCATAGTGGTCTTTGCCATCTATACACCTGGTGCGGGTCACTCTGGTCATAGCTTCTACCGAACATACCGGGGGCAGCTTTACCTCTCCCAGGTTACAGAAGAGACTGGTGGTGAATCGTATGCCATTGGTTTTAATGGACCGTCGGTAAGTTTTGCTCCCTACCTGGATGATTTGGCGCGTCGGTTGACCCATCAGTATTTGTTGACGTTTACTGCCAAGCCGCAGAAAAAGAACGGGCTGCAGCAAGTAAAGATCACGACTGAAGTACGGAATGCGGAACTGGTCTCAGCGGACAGCGTTTATGTCCCCGGAGCAGCGCGCTGAACATCAGTGCACGTTGCCGCGAGACCGAATGCTTCGTCGTTCTTATCTCCGTGCTTCAAGCGCTGACAATGTCAAGACGCGAATTGATTGGATGATCGCTTGGCATCCTTCAAGCCCTGGGATTACCTGGGTGGCAATTTCTGTGGCTGCCCATTCGAATCACTCGCCGATGCGGGATCCAAAATTTTGAATATCGTTCTCTGCTTCTCGGCTTCCTTATGTCCGAGCTCAGTTGCTTTCTGAAGCTCCTGGCCCGATTCCACCTTGCGGCCCATTCGCGCATAGGTGAGACCGAGGTAATAATGCGCGACGCCGAGCGAATCGTCACTGGCGATGGCTCGCTGCAGCAGGTCGACCGCTTCGGGGTAATGCTTCTGTTCAAACTCGACTCGTCCCAACGCCGCCAAGGCGCCGGCATGCTTCGGATCACGCTCCAGCACAAGGCGCAAGTTTTTGGCGGCCGCGTTCAAATCGTTGGAGTCGAGGTCCAACAGCCCGAGCCGGAAGGAGGATTCGATTTGCTGGGGTGTGAGCGCGATCGACTGTTCGAACTGAGTCCTGGCTTCCGCCGAACGCTCAAGCGCGGCAAGAGCCATGCCGAGAGCGCAATGACCGGCTGAATCGTCGGGACGCAGGGCGATATAGCGGGCAAACTGTTGGCGCGATTCCTCGAACTTCGATTGCCCCATGAATGCACGCCCTAAACCCCAGACCGCCATCGGATCATCCTTACGCAGCTGCAACGTTTGCCGGAAGGCCACAATCGCGTCCTCCCATAGAGACATTTGCAGCGCTGCCATTCCGAACTCGAATTGAACATCTGCATTTTTCGGCGCAAGCTTCCGCGCATCGATCAGCCGTGCCATTGCCATTGAGGAATCTCCGGTCTTAGACGCCGCCCGGGCTTGGTCGCGCCAGATTTGTACCAGGGCAGCGGAAGCGTCGGTGCGAGCGCGATCAAGGCGGACGGCTTCGCGCAATTGAGCGACAGCCTCCTCTGGCCGGTTCGTTTGCCAGTAAAGAAGGCCCAGATGTGCGTGACCGCTTGCGAAGTCTGGTTTTATCTGAACAACTTGGCGGAAAAGATCTTCGGCGTCGCTTTCGCGATGTTGCAGGACTCTGATTACTCCCAACAAATCCAGAGCGCGGTACTCTTCGGGCGAAGCGCGCAGCACGGATTGCAATTCGTCTTCGGCGCGCTCTTTATTTCCGGCAGCGAGGAACTGAGCCGCATGTTGTAGTCGAGTGGCGATGACATTCTGGGCGACGAGTTGAACAGGTCGCGTGAGCATTGCCATTACGATCAGTGTGCAGGTCCAACGGAATCGCTCTCGGTAGCGGTCCATGAGGGAATAATTTTAGTGTTTGCTCACCGGCTCCGTGACGGTCACGATCTGATCGCTCACTTCCAGAGGGCTACCCAGCGTGATGCTGTCGGATCCACTTCGATTCTACCGCTGCTCTTTTTGTAAGATGCTCCAGAGATATTCTCAAAATGTAAAGCAGCGACCATCCCTGGAATTACGAGGCTGGCGGGAGCAGGACCTCGGGCTCGCTCGAACTGTAGGAGCCAGCCGCGTGCTCCGGCGGATTCGAGTCTGAGGTTGATTCTTCCAAAGCGGGTTGGAGAATCATGCAAGGCGTACCCGCCTAGACCCGAACCTGAACTAACGAGTTCGGCAGCAGTAATTCCTTCTAGCAGCCGAAGCGTCGGGCCATCTTCGAGCGCCAGCATGTGTCTCAAGTAGCGGACGCACTCCGCGCTGGCCCAGTTGTGCGGCATGTCGCCCCAATCCTGGCCAACCAGGGCACGTTGCAACGGCTGTTCTTCACGCCAGCAGTAGAGCGGCGACGCATGGTTCAAGAAGCCGGTGAAAGTGCGATGGGCCCAGTCGCGAAGTCCCGCCCACAGGTACACGTGCGCGGCGAAGGATGCGTTGTAAGTCCACAAGCTGTCATGCCACAGCCATCCAGTTTCAGTGGGGACATCTTCCTGCGTGCAGGATTGCAGCAGCGCGATATGGCCGCGGACGATGGGATCGTCCTTTTCAAAAACTAATCCGGGATAAATAGCGTGAGATAGCGCCCATTGTGCGGTCTGCGGGCGAGGACGGGTCCACGGATCGGGATCCTTCACTGACGGATCGTCGTGGGCAATCATGGGCAGGTAGTCGAAGCCACTGGGATGACGAACCATCTCTTTCTTCGCTGTCTCCTGGAGCGCAGTATGGAGCTCTTTGTAGAACTGGGCAGCTTTTTTATCAAGAGCTGGAAGGTCTTGCTGCTCGGCCGCGGCTGCGACGGCACGCAGACCGGCCAGGGTCCAAACAGTATTCGTGAATTCCGAGCGAACCCCGTCAATGCCACCGTCGGCAAACCCCGGCGCGAGCAGTCCATAGCGACCATTGGTGCTGTTTCCGTTGCGCGCCTGGTCGCGCAGGCCGATCAGAAAATCGATGGCTCGGCTTACATTCGGTTCCAACTCATGAAACAGGGACCAGTCCTGTTTCAGTTCGCATTGACGTGCCAGGGTAAACATCGCGATGGCGGTATCTTTCCAGTGCTCGCCTCCACTGGCCGCAATTACCTGTCCCGAATCCGCCTGCTTTGACCACTCCGATCGCAAGCCCTGGTCCGCTTCGTCGTCGTAGCCAAGATAGCGCGCCGCTTCCAGCAGAAAATTTCCATCGACGATCCAGAGTCCGCGATACACCGTGGGGCCGACCTGGAAGACCAATCGGCCGTTTTTCACCTCGCGTGCCTGCTGAATATTTCGTGCACACGCCGTCAGGAACTCGCCATGTTTATGGGGGTAGCTCCACTCTGTGGTTCCAAATGGCTTCCACTTGCTCCAGAATTCGCGCGTCTCGGCTAAATGCATTTCCGGCTCTTGCAAGTGCTCGCGCAACACGGCTGCGGTTTGCTTCTCCTGCGGAATGCGGACAAAGTATCGCGCCTCCTGCTCAGGCGTGGCCTCGCCGTGCGGCAGATAGAGAGTAAATCCAGCTTCTTCCCACCAGACACAGCGGCCCAATGTTTCGCCAAGTTTTGCACCGACCAGAAACGGGGCCTTCGACTCATGAAAGATCGCAGTTGCGATCGGCGAGCTATAGTCCTCAAGTTCTAACTTCTCACAGGTACGAATGTAGAGCTTCGGGGCAACTGCAACCGGCCCATCTTTTGATTTAATCGACAGCAACACGTTATCCACCCGTCCTTCGTCAGCGTGCCGAGTCGCAAAGGCAATGAGTTCGAGCGTGGCGGCAGGACGTTCGATCACAGTGTGGACAATCGGCACACCGGGCGCTTCGATCCACTGACGCGAGATTTTGTCATCCTGAAAACCAGCCAGCGAAAACTCAACCACCGTGGCGAAGTCTTCCGTCCCGACAAGCAACGCCTTGGCAAACCCATAGCGCAGATCACCTGCTTGGCCAACGATCGATTTGTTCGGGTCATCGGGAAAGCAAATGGTGCATTGCGAATGATGAGGCGCGTAGCGAAAGTCGACCGTCGCTCTCTCGTCGATTCCCTGGGTGGGGGAGGGCTGGTCTGTGAGGTTGCGTGCTACGTTTTCGCCGACGGCTGGCGTTGCCCCAGCGGTCCCGGAAACGATCAGGCCTGCAACAAATTCACGCCGCGTCACTGGGGACATGATGTTCCTTGCGAAACCCTCAACTCTGCACTTCCCGTCGCCAACTGGACGTCAAGTGGCTATCAGGAATCTTCTCATGGTAACTGAAAATGTTCTATTCTAAATAAAAACATCACATAAATAGAGCGTTATTGGGAGCTTAGGGCAAATCATGAGACAAAGCGCCATGAATTCGCGTAAGAAGCGAAATGGCGACATCTGCGTTATCATGCTCGGCAAGTAGTTTCGTTTATATCGAAACCGAAAACCGGGAAGTCACCGGGAGTTTCGTTTCGTGTACCATAGGCGCCCAAGTGGAAGGAGAAATTGTGTCTCATCCAAAACCACCAACCTCGGGATTGACTGCGCCCACCAATCCAATGCAGGTAGAAGTGTCCCAAGGGAAACAACAGCTTCGTTTCACCGCGATACTGACCACCCTCCAGCAGACCGGAAGGGTGGTGGTCGAGGATTTAAGCGAGCAGCTCGGCGTTTCCTTAGTAACGGTTCGGCGTGACCTTGACGTTCTCGAGCAGAAGGGATTGCTCCGGCGCACGCATGGTGGGGCAGTCTCGATGGAGCCTTTGTTCTACGAGCCCTTCCGCAAGGATCGTTCTTTTGTAGCTCAGGTCGAGCGGGCCGCCGATGAAAAACGTCGCATCGGACGAGCGGCGGCAGCTTTGATAAACCCCAGTGAGACGATCGCTCTCACGCCGGGCACGACCACCACGGAAGTGATTCGCGGCTTGCCCATGAACTACAGTATCACCGTCGTAACCAACACGGTGAATGTGGCCATGGAACTCTCCAAGCGCAGGGATGTCTATGTGTTTGTCACGGGCGGACATCTGCATGGGGAGTGGTTTTCGCTCGTCGGATCGGCAGCGATACGCGCCCTGGAAAACATGCTCATCAATACCATGTTCATCGGGGCGGACGGCATCGATGCAACGTGGGGAGCCAGTTGCTTCAGTGCAGACGAAGCGGAGCTGAACTCGACCATGTTGAAGTTGGCTCGACGACGCATTGCGGTGGTCGACAGCGGAAAATTCGGGGTGGTGGCCAATTGGAGGATTTGCCAGGCAACGGAATTGAATATCCTCATCACCGACACGGGCGCAACGGATGAGATGATTGCGCCCTTTCAAAAGCTCGGTATCGAGGTAATGCGGGTTTGAAGATATGTGAGTGGGGCTAGCTTAGCTAGGCCTCACAATTTCTGCTTTTCTACGCCATCTTTTGTGATCGTGTACAAGCCGCCTTGGTATTTCAGGCCCTCCAGCCTCGCTGCGGGATCGAATTCGGCCAGATGTGATTGGAGGCGAATACCGTCGGACATTGTGAGTTCGGCGCCAAAGATAGAGTCGATCACCAGTTCAGTAAAGGCTCCGGCCGCGACACAGCACCAGTCCTCGATATAAGGTGCATCTTCGGAAGACTTGAAAGCTCCTCCATTGACTGGCGGAAAAACGTCCTCGACAAAATGAGCCTGACCAATCGGACCTTGATTTCCCGCCTTTGCGATCTCTTTTAGCCACGGAACCACTCTTGAGGGCTCGTCGATTTTGTACAGCCCCTTGGCGCTCATGGGAGGCCATGCTGCATAAGCGCCAAGACAGCTGTGGTCCGGACGGATATTCCACGTCGCATCAACGTCACTCCGGGAGAGTGCCCGCATCCACTTCTCGCTGCGGAGTTCTCGCCAGAAAAACTCGCTCATCTCATTCTTCTGCGTCGGCGAAAGGTCTTCCGACATATTGTCGAGTACCGCGAGAAAGTCGTAACAGTGGCGAACTTCATTGAAAGTGCCATCCGGCTGGCCACAACGCCAAAATCCCTTGCCATTTACATAGAGCAACTGGTTGATGCGATCGGCTAGCGACTTTGCCTCCGTGCGTAATTGCCCCGCGCGGGCGCCGTTACCTCGACGCTCATGCATATCGGCGACGACGCGCATGCTGTGAACGTTGCCTGCGTTCATTCCAGCGACTTCGTGCAAATAGGTGCTCACGACTTCGAGCAAGTTTTCGATGGTGCCGTAATCTCCTAAACCACGGCCAAAGTGATCAAGCTTCTTCCAGTACAAAGCGCGATCCTCGAGATGCTCGAGGACCGTACGTTGTCCAACGCGTTTGTCGAGCCACGCGAAATCGCCCGTGACGCATACATAGCGCCAGGCGCAGCGCACGATTGCGGTATCGTTCACCGCATACCAGGGACCGACCGCCTCGCCGGTGACATAATCCGTAGCAAGATGATCGTGCATTCCTGCATTTGCCCAGACTTCGACCAGGTTCCGCAGAGGTGAAGGATCCAGAAGTGCCAGCGCGAGGGAACCGATCGACGTGTCCCAGGGAAAACTCAATGTCGGGAGAACATGGCCGCTCAAGGTGAGGTAGGTGGGACCATAGATCGAGTCCGAAGAGACTCGCCGCGCAAACAGCAGATTCGCGAAACCGTTGTGATAGAGCTTCCAAAGCGATTCGTTGTCCGTGACCAGACGAGGCAAATTGCCGCTGAACTCGGAATTGCCGGGTGTAAAAGCTGAGCGGACCAGGCTGTTGAATGTGGTCTCGTTTTCCTTCACAAGATCATCGAAGCCTGATTGCAATTGATCGTAAAGATCGAGGGCGACGCTTCCATTTTCCGCAATCGCGCCCACAAAACTGATCTGCTTCTGTTCGTTCGGCCCGAGTTCCATTTCAAACACCAGCATACGTCCATGTTCCACGCGATTCGGAGACGGGCGAAAGCCTTGAGCAGCAGCGATCTCCGAGTGGCGGGCCTCGAACAACAAGCACCCGCGCCCGG
>JGI12631J13338_1000394_pt1 | contig 13621 bp, 11 predicted proteins | sample BlaSpr_A8_Ref_O1_FD_13338 | JGI IMG/M metagenome (IMG submission 13338) | reverse complement strand
CGTATGGGTTTCGGACTTATGAAGCGATGGAAATCGCCCTTTATCACACGCTAGGACGACTCCCCGAACCCGAGACTACCCACAGATTCTGCTGACGAGGCTCAAAGGCATTGTAGTCATCGTTGTAGTCGCGGTAAGGTCCAAACCCATTAATTGCGCTGAAATTAATGAAGGCCAGATCGGGGACTCGTCCCAGGGTCTCCGTGTATGGCAATGTAACGGCATTGACCACGTCGGGCGAGTTCGCCGCTGTGTCCAAGCCGGTGGGATTGCTGGTGATACCTCCGTGTGAGTAATTCACGCCGACGTCATTCAGGAGCGTTGGCGAGAACGTATTGACTCCGTGCACCATAACGATACGACTCGGAGAATTCGTGGAAGTGGTGGAGACTCCTGGTAACGGGTCTCCGACGAACAATCCGCCCGGCTCTTGCGTAGGAATCGTGTCGTTCTCAAAGCGGCCGAATAACCTGAACTTCGAACCGAAGACCTGGTCGATGCGAACGATCTCCTGATGAAGGTTAAAGATATTTCGTCCCACGTTTGTGAGAAAGCAGCTGGACGTACAACCGGCACTGGGCAGCGGAATCTTGTCGATGATGTCGGTTAAATAAGCCTGGGCTGCCGGATCAATGGTCGGGACCTGTGTGCCTGTGTCGGTGCATGAAGCGTTCAGACACACCGGCACGGGGAATGTTCCGGCGCGCTCAGCGGCCGTAGGGACAACAGCTTGGAAGGTCGTATACGTAATAACTCGACGCACTTCTTCGGAAAAGAAAAAGAAAGTCTTGTCTTTAAAGATCGGGCCGCCGATTGTGCCCCCGAAATCGTTGTAGCGGAGCGCCGGTCGGCCTATCAAACTAGCGTTGTTGAGGTAGTTGTTGGCGTCGAGGTCGTCATTCCTAAAAAATTCATAGAGATCTCCATGAAAACCATTTGTCCCCGATTTGGTGATCACATTGATCTGCCCACTTGAACCGCGGCCGTATTCTGCGCCAAACTGCCCGCGCTGCACGGAAAACTCCTGAATCGAATCCAGGCTCGGGTAGGCGAGTAGAGTAAGGTTGGCGCCGCGGTCCAAGTTGTCCGCGCCGTCAATATTCCACGCGTTTTGCGTAGGTCGTCCGCCGTTGATCGAGAAGTTGATCTGATTGGATGTGCCCACTGGATTTGATGCGCCGACATAGAGCTGATCCGATGCCAATCCCGTAGAGACGCCAGGCATTAGAGTAACGAGTTGTTCGTAGTTGCGGGTATTTACAGCGAGCTCATTAATCTGGGCGCTGGTGATTACGGTTTGCGCTTGCGCGGTTTCCGTGTCCACTTCCGACGGAGGTTGTGTGACCGTCACAGTCTCCTGCGCGCTGCCGACTTGCAGGCTGAAGTTGATCGTAAGATTGGCGTTAACGTCCAACGTGATATTGGTTTGCTGGCTTCTTTTAAACTTTGGAGCTTCCGCCGTGACCGCATAACGCCCTACCGGCAGCAGGGGCGCAGAGTATTCGCCAGATCCATTGGTTTGAAGGGTCCTGACCACGACATTCTCGTCGGTGTCGGTGACTGTGACCCTGGCGTTTGGAACGAAAGCGCCGCTGTTGTCCTTAACGGTCCCGGTAATTGTGCCCGTTACCATCTGGGCGAACGCTGCCGTTGCAAATAGAGCCAGCACAGCAACGGCAATCATCATGAGTAGGTTTCGCGGCATGACTTCTCTCCTTATATCAATCTCAACGCCTGGGGCGATAACCATGAGCTTTCTGCTGCGCATTAATTTCGCCTTCCGTTACTCTTCTGTCGTTTCAAATCTGGTTGGGTCAGACGGTTGACCAGCTTGAAGCGGTCTCCGCGATATGTGGATTTAACGTATTCAACCGGCTGCCCACTCTGCGCGTAGGCGGTGCGGGTGAAGAAAAACACAGGGCTGCCGGCGGCGAACCTCAGCAGCTTCGCTTCGTCAGCGCTCGCCAGTCCCGCTTCTACCACTTCATCGGCGGCGACGATCTGGACGCCGTAATGCTCGAGGAGAGTTTGATAGAGCGACATGTTTGGGTCGAACGATTGAAGCAGATCGGGGCACAGGCGCAGCGGGAGACGGCTCCATTCAAGACCCATGGGCGAAGATGCCGTCATACGCACGCGGCGCAGACTGATCACTTTTTCGCCGGGCGGAAGGCGAAGCGCGTTGGCTACGTCCGGAGCAGCAACGGCCACTTCAAACGAGAGCACTTTCGACCGCGGCCTTGATCCGCTGGCTTGCATTTCTTCGCTGAAAGACAGGACCTGGCGGGAGTTCTTTTCCAGCTTGATGGCGGAGACGAATGTGCCCTTGCCTCTTTGGCTATACGTGACTCCCAAATCACAAAGCGATTTCAACGCTTGCCGGGCGGTCATCCGGCTGATTCGCAAGCGATCGGAAATTTCCTGTTCCGAGGGAATCAATTCGCCCGGTTTGAGAACGCCGGCCCGAATCTGATCGAGCAGATGCTGCTGAATCTGGTAGTAGAGGGGGACAACACTGCGCCGGTCGAGTGCGGGAAGGTCCACCTAGTTCTCCAGTTGTATAGACAACTAGGCTTTTTAGTACCAATGCCTCTCGGTGTCAAGAAATTTATTTCACAAACATCCACAAATTGAAAATTTCCGGTGAGGACGGTGCGTTGGAAGCAAATTTTGTAGAGAGTTAAGACTTCAATGAAAAAATGTGATGAGAGGCTCGTGAATTTTAGATGGGTGAACTATCAATGACGTCGAATGCGTCAGATTCTTTCTCTTCATGAAAGCCGGGATCGCTTTGCAGCAGCCGGGCGCACCGGTTCCAGCGAAGAATGGCGTCGTCGTTGTCTGGAGGGTGAATCATCTCAGCCTCGGCGAAGCAGCGCATGGCCTCGGCGAAGAGCGGCGCGAGGCTGTGGGGCGGACGACCCACTCGCATTTGAGCTTTGGCTCGCCGCTCATGCAGAAGTCCGGTGTAATAAAGGCGTTCGTAGCGCTCGACTAGTCTTTGGAAAAGTTCTTCTGCCTCGCGGTGGCGGTCTGACGCATCTCCGCAAAACTGGTCAGTGATTGCCAGGCCGAGCAGGCGAAGCGCGAGTTGGTGCTCGGGTTCGACGATGAGGATGTCGCGGCAGATTGATTCTGCCTCTTCCGGTTCATTGAGTGAACGGTAGAGCTCGGCTTTCGAAATGGCTTCTGGAATAGCAGCCTTCGATATGGTCTTTAATGTGAACTCCATAGCGTGAACTCCAAAGAACCTACGTTAGCCTCAGCCCATTTTCGGTCTGTTGACTAGCTTACTTTACCCCTATTCGCGCTTTGCGCCGCGAATCTTCGTCACCAGCATGAGCAGGGGATCATAGAACTCGTCGACCACGCGTTCTTTCAGAGGAATGATCGCATTGTCGGTAATGTGAATCTCTTCGGGGCACACTTCAGTGCAGCATTTAGTGATATTGCAGAGGCCGATGCCCAGCTCATCTTTAAGCATCTTGGTGCGCGACTTCGAATCGAGAGGGTGCATTTCGAGCCCCGCGACGCGGACGAAAAATCGTGGTCCGCCGAACTGCTCCATCTTCTCGTGCTCACGAAGAACGTGACACACATTCTGGCACAAGAAGCATTCGATGCACTTTCGAAACTCCTGCACCCGATCGACATCTTCTTGATACATTTTCCACTGAGTGCCGGGGCGCGGGGTGAAGGGTGGAATTTTCTTGTTCACGCGATAATTCCATGAGACATCCGTGACCAGGTCTTTGATCACTGGAAACGACTTCATGGGCTGAACGGCGATGGGCTTGTCTAAGGGCAGCGCATCCATACGAGTCTTGCAAGTGAGCCGCGGCCGGCCGTTGACTTCCGCCGAGCAGGAGCCGCATTTGCCGGCTTTGCAATTCCAGCGCACTGCTAGATCGGGTGCCTGGTGTGCCTGGATATGATGGAGCGCGTCGAGCACGACCATTCCCGGGGCAATTGGGACGCGGTAGGTGACAGATTGTCCGCCGTCGCTGTTTCCGCGGAATATCTCAAAGATTGCTTCTGCCATCGCGCCTCCGGCGTTTCTGTTTATCTATTTTTCATCTGCGAGCAGTTGCTTCAACTCGTCGGGCATTTCCGGCACCGGCGACTGGCGTAGCGCCATTGTGTCTCCGTCGCGGACGATTACATTATTTTTCGTTCCCCAGGTCGCATCAAGATTCGGATAGTCGATGCGGCTGTGCGCTCCGCGGCTCTCTTCTCGGGCAATCGCGCTGAGGGTTACGGCTTCCGAGACGGTCAGCATCGATCGTAGATCCTGGGCGAGGTGCCAGCCTGGATTGAACATTCGCGAACCTTCTACGCTCAGGTGTTCCGCCCGCTCTTTGAGTTTCCCCAGCTCTTGCAAGGCGCGCGTGAGGTCTTCGCGGGTGCGAAAGATGCCGACAAGATTCTGCATGACATCCTGCAAATCGCGATGAATCGTATAAGGGTTCTCACCTTCTTTGCGTTCAAAAGGAGCCAGCAGCTCTCGCGCCGCCGCTTCGATCTGCGCGGAGTCGAGGGACGTGTTTTGTACCGTCTGAGCGTGATCGGCGGCGGCCAACCCTGCGCGGCGACCGAAGACGAGGAGGTCGGAAAGGGAATTGCCGCCCAGCCGGTTCGCTCCGTGCAATCCAGCTGCTGCTTCGCCCGCTGCAAATAGCCCCGGCACGGAAGATTGCGCGGTTTCCGCCTCGACGCGAATCCCTCCCATCATGTAGTGGCAGGTTGGTCCAACCTCCATCGGCCCCTTAGTGATATCTACATCCGCGAGTTCTTTGAACTGGTGATACATGCTGGGCAGCTTCTTCTTTACATAATCGGCCGGCTTCTGCGATATGTCGAGATAAGCGCCGCCGTGCTCGGTGCCGCGTCCCTCGCGGACTTCAGTGTAGATCGACCGCGCCACCACGTCGCGAGTGGAAAGCTCCATTCTCTTCGGATCGTATTTCTCCATGAAACGCTCGCCCAATTTGTTGCGGAGAATTCCTCCTTCGCCGCGGACTGCTTCAGTGACGAGAAGGCCTTGCACTCCCGGAGGCCAGACCATGCCGGTGGGATGGAATTGAACAAATTCCATATCCTTTAACTCGGCACCAGCTTCGAAGGCGAGTGCCATTCCGTCGCCGGTGTACTCCCACGAATTGGACGTGATCTTGAAGACTTTGCCAATACCTCCTGTGGCGATCACAATCGACTTAGCACGAAACAGTACGAATCGGCCTTGTTCACGCCAATAACCGAATGCTCCGGCGACACGATCCCCGTCCTTCAGCAAGCGGCTGATGGTGCACTCCATGTAGACATCGATTCCCATCTGCACGCCGCGGTCTTGCAAGGTACGAATCATTTCGAGGCCCGTGCGGTCGCCTACATGGCAGAGGCGGCGGAAGGTATGGCCACCGAAGGCGCGCTGTAGGATCTCTCCATCTTTGGTGCGATCGAAAAGCGCTCCCCATTGTTCGAGTTCGCGCACGCGTTCGGGAGCTTCCTGGGCGTGAATTTGCGCCATGCGCCAGTTGTTGAGCAGTTTGCCGCCGCGCATGGTGTCGCGAAAATGAGTGCGCCAATTGTCGGCGGAATCAACATTTCCCATGGCTGCGGCGATTCCGCCCTCCGCCATGACGGTGTGCGCTTTGCCGAGCAGCGATTTGCAAACCACTCCCACATTCACGCCCTGAGCGAGAACGCCGAGTGCGGCGCGCAAGCCAGCACCGCCGGCGCCGATGATCAATACATCGTGGTCGTGAGTCTCGTATTCTGTCGTCACAAGATTCTCAAGTCGGAGATCGCGCCGCTGGCAACCAGCCGGACATAGAAATCGGTTAGGCCGACCGTAATCAGACTGATCCAGGCATAGAGCATGTGACGCTCGTTCAGAATCGTCAGCCAGCTCCAGGCAGTGTGTCGAGGACGCCCGAAAGCGGTGCAAGAAAAGCAGTCGAGTTTTCCGCCTACGAGGTGACGGAGCGAGTGACAGGAAAGCGCGTACACAGTCAAAAGGATTACGTTGAGAAGTAGAATCAGGGAGCCGACTCCTATCCCGAATCGTCCGTCAAAGAAGAACCCACGGAAGGCGTCACGCCAAAGGAAGATCAGGAAGATGAATCCCGCATACAGAAAATAGCGGTGCAGATTTTGCAGGACGAACGGAAATTTCGTTTCCCCTTGATAGCGGCGTCTTGCGGGTTCACTGACTGCGCAGGCGGGTGGGTCGAGGAAAAAAGCCCGATAATAAGCTTTTCGATAGTAGTAGCACGTGACTCGGAATCCCAAAGGAAAGGCGAGAATCAACAACGCCGGAGAGAGCGGCCACCAGCGATGATGGGGATCGATGAGCGGTGAATAAAAGGGAGAAAGGTAGGGACCCCATTCGTAGTATCTACCTTCGAAGGCGCGGGCGGTGGCGTACGCTCCGAAGGCGCCAAGCAGGGCAATGACGGGCAGCAACTCAATCCACCACGCATCCCGCCGCATGGTTTCGCCGAGATGCTGTGTACTTCGTTGCGGAGTTGTGGTTGAACTGGTTGCCATCAGGTCGCCGACCCTCGGTGCATAGAGTAAATGAAAAACAGCGTTATCAAATCAAAATGTTTGATCAAGGTTTCCGATTGGGATTGCTACGCCGATACCTGCGACGCGACAACATTATGATTCCTGCCGAGATCCCTACCAGCTGGCTGATCCTGTACTGATCTGAATTCGGTCTGCCACAATTCAGTTCACTGGCAGGAACAGCTGCTCCGTGTAGTTGCCTTCTCCCAGTGGGGACGTAGTTGGTTAGAATGCTGCCTTCGCAGCGCCCCGTCAGTTATCTTTTTCCTTGTCAATCACTTACGAGCAATAGTTAATCCCGGCATTCCAGCCGGCCCTGCCGCTACAGAATCATGCGTCTTCTTCCGAACAGGAGGGCATCGATTGACCATGCAACGGGCCCAAGCATAGCGAGCGCACGAAGAACCCCAAACTTATTTCGTAAATCTTTGTTGTTCGTGATTGTCAACGTCAGGTTACAGGCCAATGCGCTAGAAAACGATCTTCAAACTAAACTCAATTTCACGTGGCGATCCGAGCGTGAACACGCCAGTCCCCACGCCGACGCGATTCGTATTGTGTGCCGCAGGATCCGTGCCGTTGATCGTTCCGGCGGTGCCAGTAAGGAGACCGGACATGATGCTCGTCGGCAGATCGAAGTTCGCAAAATTGAAGATGTTGTAAAACCCGACTGATGGTCTGAAGGTCACTCGTTCGTGGAAGAAATAGTTCCAGGAAAGCGTTGTGTCGAAGACCCGCAGCCAACCCAAGTTCACCTGATTCGCAGGTGCTTCTGGCGATTGTGGAGCAACGGCCCCTAAAGCTGCTAGCTGACCCGACGTCATTAAGCCCTGTTGGATTAAAACGTCACCTGCCGGAGTAGGCTCCCCTGCAACTGCGTTGTTGTAATTGTCGATGACTCTGTTGATATGGCCGGCGTTGATCCCGCGATAGAATTCGCCAACATGGGTTCCTGGAACCGGGTCTTGTGTCGTCCCGTCACCGCTAAAGTCAGTCAACGCCCGCGACCGTTGGCGCGAAGCGCGTCGTCAACAACTGCTCCCTACGCGCTACGTCCATGTTGTCTTCACCCTGCCTCATGAACTGGCGCCGCTCGTTTTGCAAAACAAGAAAGCCCTCTACCGTCTCTTGTTCGCCATCGTGGAGGGCAAGTTCTCGTGCCGACGACTACTGACCAGAACCGGGGCTAGGCGTTCGAGATCGACCGAAGAAGTCGAGCATCCCTCTGCCATCTATCCGGACTTGCGATCGAATCGAAACAGCCTCGAATCGGAATTCTTGGTCCCGGAAATCAGGTCAGGGATAATGGCGCTTGCGATCGTTGCAAAGGTAATGCCATTGCCGCCATATCCTAGAGCGAATTGCGCGCCGGGAAAGTCCTTATGCGGTCCGATATACGGTAAACCGTCCTGGGACTCGGCGAAAGTCCCGGTCCAAGCGCTGGCCAATTTCCAAGAGAAGTGGGGAAACATCTTGCGGATTTTCTTCTCCAGTGTTTTGGTCTTACTCGCCAGCAACTCATCCCGTTTCGCCTCATCGACGAAATCAACATCTTCCCCACCGGCCACGATTCTGCCATCCACTGTAGAGCGCACATAAAGATATGGTCGAGCCGATTCCCATATGACGGGCCATTCACGACCTTTGGAGAATTTTGTACCCGCACTTGACGCGATCGCGAAGCTACTCGCCAGGCGCACGCGCTTCTGTTTTAAAAATTGCTGCGTTTCGTAGCCGGTTGCAAACACCACGTGTCCGGCACGAATATGGAAATCATCATCTGTGGTAAGCACAGACTTTTTCCCGTTTCGACAGTAGCTCTTGATGAAGGTGTGCGAAAAGACCTTCAGTCCTTTTTTTTGGGCGCTCCGGATAAGTGCCAGAGACAGCTTTAGTGGATTGACTTCAGCAGCTTGGCGAGTAAGGATCGCGCAGGGCGCACGCAGCGAATAACAATTCGCAAGTTCGCCGCGCGTCAATAACTCAACCCTGAAATCATGTTTCTGCCTGGTTTCGCACTCGCGGCGCACAATGCGCGCATCCTTACGGTTGCTCGCCAGGTATAGGCTCTCTCGCCTTCTGAAATCGCAGGAGTCATCGAGAGTCTTAATCGTCTGTTCGAGCGACTCTAGTGCTTCAAGTCCCGCGCGGTACGCTCTCACTGCTGACCTTAGCCCGATTTTCGAAATGAGATCAATCAGATGAACATCGGGCTCATATGACAGGATCGCAGTGCTGGCCATCGTGCTCCCCATGCCGACATCGCGACCATCAACAATGACGACTCGTTTTCCCAAACTTGCGAGATTATGGGCGATCAGAGCTCCGGATACGCCGCCGCCCACGATCGCAACCTCGCAACTTATGTTTTTGGCGAGTTTTCTATGGCCGGCAATCTGTTTGCAGTTTATAAGCCACACCGGGCGACCCGTTCGCAGATCTAAGCTCATTTTGCGTTGCCTATGCCATGATCTCGTTTCGAAGTCTGAACTCGCGATAACGACTCCAGTTCACTCACGCTAGAATGCACCTTTAGAAGCCCATAAGGGCCGGGTCCACGTAAGAAACCTCTTGGTACGATTCTCTACTGCGCGTTAGGCCAATGTCCGAATGCACTTCACTCCGGCTCGTCGATATATCGACGCTGCCGCAGCGAATTCCTCTGAAGACAAAGGTTTATTCGGCGTTAACCGCGGGTTAAAATGGATTGTCGTGATTGGGCCACTCCTCAATCAATCTTGGCAGCACATTGCGGATGCCCGCATTCGCAGCCAAGCTCAGGGCCGGTTTTTAACGTTTCGCAGTGTGGGCTACAATATCGGCTGTCGTTCCCCACTAAGCAACTGCAACCAGTGTGCGCGCATTGATTTTTCTTCTTGTCATCCATTAGGAAATCCTTTCAGGTTCATTGTTCAGAAATCGTTCTTGTGACGTGCTAATCCGTGCGGAGCGATGGATTGATCTTCGCTCAGCGAAGACCACCCAGCAGGTAGGCAATGAGTAGGATCAACAGAATGGTTCCGAGCCCAATGCCGGCACCACCTCCATAACCCCAGCGGCTGTGACCGTAATATCCCCCACCGCCACCCAACACCAAAATCAGGATAATGATCAGGATCAACATGCAATTCTCCTTTTCTATTCACCGTGTCCGGAAAGTGACCTTATTCTTGGCCTTGGAGCCCAGATCAGTCCTGCGTTAGGCCAAGGTCCGTACTGACTTTTCTCGCCTCCACTGTCGGGTCTTTGCGGCGGCGATAAACGCAGTCACGTCGCTAGCACTGACCACGCCCGCGTCTGTTCCAATCTTGGCCGCTTTCAAAAGCGTTTTCGCGCCCTCGTCGGCAGCAATGGCCTTGAGATGACCGAATGCATCGCGCACGAAGTCAATAGCAGCGCCTTCTGACGACAGTACTTTCGCGCCCTCATCGGAGAGAATTATTGCGACTGCGTCGAACAGCACAGAAGGGGTGCCAGCGAGTTGGCCGTCCGCCGATATCACCGATCCGCCGGCCAATTTCGCGCCGCCGACTTTGGGCGCAACGATCTTAACCGCGGCGCCCGCCTCGATCGCGGCTCTCTTGATCGTTTTAACGAGAGCGCCGTCCGACCCATCCGCGATCAGGATGCCGATGGCGCGACCCTGCAGTGTGTCTTTCATCTTGCCGATAATTTGCAACGCGGGCGAGGATTTCATTTGTTGTACGGGCGCGGCTGGCTTGGGCGCGGCCGGCATTGCCTCTAACCCAAGACCGTCGGCCACACGCTGGGCGAGATCTTCTTCTATATGGCGTAGGTGACCCACCATCGCTTCCCGCACGTGCAGGTGCTCGACTTTTGAAAGCTCAAACACCAATGCCGAGGCGATGTGCGCCTGTTCGTAGACCGTTTGGCTCAGATAAAACTGGCGAGCCTGGCTGTAGTGATCGGCGAAGCTCTCAGGCCTGATTCGGCTTCGTTCTCCGACCTCGCTCGTGGCAGCGCTACGAAATCCTTTTGTCGGGGTCTCACGTGGTGAATTCTTAGACAAGGAATTGGGCTCATACGAAACTCGGCCCTCCGGTTGCTCCATCTGCATATGGCCGTCACGCTGCTGGTTGGAGAACGGGCATTTGGGAGCGTTGACCGGAATCTGGTGAAAATTGGGTGATCCCAGGCGGGATAGCTGCGTGTCTTGATAAGAGAACAATCGACCCTGTAATAACGGATCGTTCGAAAAATCGATACCGGGCACGATATGGGAAGGGCAGTACGCAATCTGCTCTGTTTCAGCGAAGAAATTGTTCGGCCAGCGATCCAGTACCATGCGGCCTATCACTCTCAAAGGCACCAGCTCTTCTGGAATCAGCTTTGTCGCGTCCAGATGGTCAAACGGAAATGTATCCGCTTCCTCTTGAGTAAATAGCTGAACCGCAAATTCCCACTCAGGAAAGTCGCCGGCGGCGATGGCGTCGAACATGTCGCGCCGGTGAAAATCCTGGTCAGCGCCCGAAATCTTGACCGTTTCATCCCAGATGGTCGATTGCAAACCCAGCTTGGGGCGCCAGTGAAACTTCACGAAAGTCGACTCGCCGGCATCGTTGATCAGTCGAAAACTATGGATACCAAATCCCTCGATCATCCGCAGGGAGCGGGGCAGGGTGCGATCGGACATGATCCACATCACCATGTGCATGGATTCTGGCGTGAGGGAAATAAAATCCCAGAAGGTGTCGTGCGCCGTCGCGGACTGAGGGAAGCCGCGGTCGGGCTCCATTTTTACCGCATGGATGAGGTCCGGGAATTTGATGGCATCCTGAATGAAGAAGACGGGAATATCATTTCCGACCAGATCCCAGTTTCCTTCTTTCGTATAAAACTTCACTGCAAATCCGCGCACGTCCCGAGGCGTGTCCACCGAACCTGCGCCACCTGCAACGGTCGATAGGCGTGTGAAGACCGGCGTCTTCTCCCCGACTTCGGTGAGGATTCTGGCGGTGGTGTATTTCTTCAGCGAAGAGGTCAGCTCGAAATATCCATGTACGCCGGTGGCGCGCGCGTGAACGATGCGCTCGGGAATGCGCTCGTGATCAAAATGTGTGATCTTCTCGCGCAGGATAAAGTCTTCGAGAAGCACAGGGCCACGCGGATTGGCCTTGAGCGAATTCTGATTATCTGAGAGCGCGACACCATGGTTGGTGGTCAGCATTGGGTGCAGGCCCCCAGCGATTTGATGTAGCTCGCCCCCCGCGGCTGGTTGTGCCTCGGGATTGCCTGCTGATTGCTTTTTCGGACTGCGAGTTACAGAATTAACTTTCGAGTTTTTTTTGACCAAAGCGGCTCTCCCCAGTTACTCAACCGAAGTGACGGACTCTTTTATGCGATTTTGACCGACTCATTCGCTTCGGCAATCGACACCCTGTCCTTAATCGCCGCATATTTGTCTTGCGACAGAATCATGCGGGAGAGCAGTTCGAGCTTGCTACGATACGGACGGTTAACACTCCTTCATCCCCACGCAATGAGGCCGCTTCAAGGGGCAATACGGTACGCAACTAAGACTCCCTTCGCTCCCTAGCAGTTGCTTTTTAAGTTTAGATTTCTCAGGTATTTAGGCGAGGCGTATATGATGAACCCGAATGAACATTCCACGAACTGACATCTGCAAACCCGAGAATCGGGAGGCCGTACTGACCGAGCGACGGCGAATGAAAATGGCCTTCTCAGCGCATTCCTACGTTCGCGGAAGCACCCTTAAGTTTTACGAATGGCTGGGTTCGTCCACAGCGCAATCTTTGCCGCAGGGTCCGCACGTCTGGATTTGCGGCGACTGCCATCTGGGCAACTTGGGGCCTGTGGCCGACGCCAGAGGCAGAGTAAAGATAGCTATCCGGGACCTGGACGCTCTGTCCGGCGATGAAGATGCTCGTCGATTGGGCGATGACCTTCCCCAAGACCCGCGAAACGTCCCGGTATCAACCGAGAAAGGCTCGAAAAGCCTTTTAGTGTTTTGAGCTTGTGATTAGGGGAAGGTGCAGGAAGAGGAACAAGCCTGTTACGAAACGCGCTGACGGCCATTCTGTTGAGACGGATTGCTTCCTCTAGCCGACTTCTCGGTAATAATCCGGTGTCGGTGAGCGTCTTGGCGATGATGCACAATTTGAGACCGCCCCTCGGAGTTCAACTACTCCGCTTGGGAGGAGCATGGACGCTTCTTTCTAGGTGCTTTATATTGAGGCTGTTGCTCGAACGGGGATGAGCATGGCTCGCAAGCAAAGTCTTCCGAAGAAGCCGTTGTCGACGCGTTGCCTGTAGCAGTTTTTTGGACAACGGTTGAGCTTGGTGTCCATGGTGTCCATTAACCTCGGAATTCGGTTCTACGGGGTTGAAACAGGCGATGCAGGCGAATCGCTTGAACCTAAGGAAAGCCACTAAACACGCGGGTTTCCGACAAAGGTAAGAAAACAAAGTGGGGACGTAGTTCAGTTGGTTAGAACGCTGCCCTAACATCCCACCAAGGCAGCATCTTCATTAATTTCAACCGGTTAGCAGAAGACTCCTCTCGTTGTCATGCGCTCAGATGCCAGGGCACATTAGTGACGACGATATGCCCATTGCCCTTGATGTAGAGCTCGATCTTCAGCAGCGTCGCGCGCTGGTTGTGCAGAAAGTCGTAGAACCACCGCCGCTCCACCAACTCCGGAAGCACTACCGAGATCAGCCGATCTGGGTGGATACGCTCAAGGTTAAGGATGTACTCGACAATCGAACTGGTGACGAAACGATAAGGCGAGGGCAACACCACCAACTGCGGAGGGGTGAGTCCCGCTTCTGCAGCGGGATGCGCAATGAGTTCGCCCCATTCTTGCATCAAGGCGCTGTCGGGTTGAGTATCAGCTGCGTCCGCGAACGGAATATGGAGCACGAGGACGTTCTGCGAAAGGGTGTATGCAAGCTCATTCGCGTCCAAATTAGCTGTTTGACAGCATTTCCCACATCGAAAACATTGGGCAAAACCCAACTCTGAGCCTGGACGTGCATCTGTGCTCGGCCCCTGCCGAAGTAAGTGCTT
>JGI12631J13338_1000393_pt1 | contig 13630 bp, 8 predicted proteins | sample BlaSpr_A8_Ref_O1_FD_13338 | JGI IMG/M metagenome (IMG submission 13338) | reverse complement strand
AGTTATGTATATAGTTCCCAAGTGTATGTGGTGCCCTTTGGCGGCGGACAGGGCAAGTGGCAGGTCTCGGCCAACGGAGGCACGCGGCCGCAGTGGAGTACGGACGGTAAGGAACTCTATTACTTGGACCGGACCTACAATATTTTCGCCGTGCCAGTGAAAGACGCCAGCGGCGCCCTGCAATTCGGTGCTCCCGAGACCCTCGTCAGCAGTTGGTCGGCTCCACAGGTTTTCTACGACGTCGCTCCCGATGGCAAGAAAATACTTCTGGTCCGGGTTGCGCAGCAGGTCAGCCAATCCGTCACAGTGGTTGCAAACTTTTTCGCGGAATTGAAGAAGTAAGCGAACCCTAACTATCCGCCGGGGCTGTTTAGGCTTTCAGGAAAGCCAATCAAAATCAAAGACCGGCCATGCAAGTTCGGTGCCTGGCTTGTGATCTTCATGCGTTTCTGGTGACAGTTCAATAGATGAATCCCTTCATTTTCTTCTTAGTCTTCTTGCCTGGATTCCTGGCGCTCTAGCTGACGCGACACGCTACCAAAGCCTTGCCGGAGATTTGGGATCTGATCATGCAAGAGGTGCGGCAATATGGTTTGCAGCAGGATGACCAGAGTCTGCTCCTGCTGCGCGTATTGGACCCAGCCATTCCTCTCGCGACTTGAATTCCAAAAGGGCGCAGGAACCCCGAAACCAGTTGGACGCACAATGAGCGAGCCGCAATGTGTCCCGGGTTCACACAGTGATTTCCCCCGGATGACGGGCAGCCCTTCCGTTATCCGCGAAGGTAAGGTTCGCCGACCATCCAGCCGGAACCCTGTCAAAGGGTGCATCACTCTGAAGTGACTCCCGCACGGGGCACCCCGCGCTTCGGTCAAATGGGACACACGTTATTCATAGCGCAGAGCTTCGGCCGGTGGGACAGCCACGGCGTGGCGGGCGGGCAACAGGCAAGCGAGGAGCGCGCTGAGAGCAAGGAGCGCGGCGGCGGCGAAGAGACTCCCGGCGGCAAAGGCGTTTTGCATCCAGTGGGCGAGAACCGCGCCAAGAAAGCTGTCCACGGCGAGGCCCAGGACCATGCCCGCGGCCGCGCTGACCAGTGCGATGCGCGCGGCGACCCACAGCACATGCACGCGTGGCGCGCCGAGCGCCAGGCGCACGCCGAATTCCGTAGTGCGCTGCGCGACGCTGTAAGCGACGACGCTAAAGATGCCAACCAGCGCGAGCCCGAGCGCCATGGCCGAGAAGATGCCAAACAAGATGGAGAAGAGCCGCTGGCGGCTGTACTGTGCGTCGCGCTCGATGGCCTCGCTGAGGGTAAAGGTGCCGTCGAAGCCGGAGACGCCGTTGGAGATCTGCTGGTCGGAAGCGACGGATGCGACCGCTGCGCGGATGGAGTGCAGGTAGGTGAGCGGATCGCCCTGGGTGCGGACGAAGAACTGCACGTATTGCCGCATCAGGGTGGTATACGGAAGGTAGATGGCGGGGACGACGGGGCGATCGACGCCGTCGTTCCGCGCATCGCCGACGACGCCGATGATCTGACGCCAGGCGGTGCTTTGCGCAGAACTGGCCGTGAAGCGATTCTGAAAGGGGAGAGCGGGAATGCGTAGCTGTCGGCCCAAGGCATGGGACGAGGAGAGATAGCGCGTCGCGAAAGCGCGATTGACGACCGCGATGAAGTCTCCACGGGTGTTTTCATCCGTATTCCAAACGCGGCCCTGCAGCAGCGGAATGCGGAGCGCAGCGAAATACCGCTGGCCGACCAGCATCACACGAGCCTTCGGCTGCTCGCCATCGCTACTTCCGTCGACGATGAACGAGCTCTGAACATCAGCACCGGGCGGCGTGGCGTCGACGCCGACAGCGACCGTGGAGACTCGAGGAACGGATGCGATCTTCTCCCGGATCTGCTCGATATACGCGGCGCGCGCTTCACGCGACTGAAGGCGGTCCCACTCGCCTGGATCGTGGGTGTGCAGCTGGATGCCGAGCTGCATGACATTTGCGGGATCGTAGCCGAGGGGCATCTGTGTGAGCCGAAGAAAGCCGCGGATGGCAGTGCCCGCGGTGGCCATAAGAAGAAGCGTGAGCGCGACCTGCGCCGCGATGAGAACGCTCCAGCGATGCTTTGCAGGAGCAGCGACCACGCCAACCTGCCGGCCCGGGAGAGCGCGCGCAGGATCGTTGCGCGAGAGACGCAATGCGGGGGCGAGACCGAAGAGGATGCCGCAGAGCAGCGCGAGCGCGACGGAGAAGACGAGGACGGTAGCGTTGATGCGGATGACGGATTCGGCTGGAAAGGAGTCCGGAGACAGCAACAGGGGAAGCCAGGCAAGCCAGTACGACGCAGCCACGCCCAGGACGGCGCCCGTGCAGGAGATGACGAGAGCCTCGACGAGCAACTGGCGCACGATGCGCCAGCGGCTGGCGCCGATCGCCGTGCGGATGGCAAGCTCGTACTGGCGCGCGCGACCACGGGCGAGCAGAAGGATGGAGCAGTTGGCGCAGCCGATGATGAGCAGAAGGACGACACCGGCCAGCAGAAGCGCGAGCGTACGCCCCAGATCTTGCTGGTAAGGCACGATGATCGGCTGCAACCCGAGATGCCAGCCAGAGACTCCGGAGTGCTGTTTCTTGATCTCGCGCACGATGGGCTCGAGCGCCGCGTTGGCGGCGGCCACTGTGACGTGCGGGCGCAGCTTGATCCACGGCAGGTAAGAGGGGGCGTAAGAGGGGGCGAGACCGCTGGCAACAGCTGGCACGAGGCTAGCCGGCAGATAAACATCGCCGACGCCGACGATGTCATTGAATGCGAAGCTGCGCGGCATCACCCCGACGATCGTGTACGGGGCGTGATCCATCTCCAGGGTTCGTCCAATGACTTGGGGATCGCCGCCGAAGTAGCGCTGCCAAAAGCGGTAGTTGAGAACAACCACCGGGTGGCCTGCATCGAACGGTTCGATCATCCTGCCGAAAAGGGGGCGCACGCCAAGGAACGTCTCGGCATTCTCGCTGAGATACACGCCCGAGATGTCTTCCGGCAACCCGTCGTTGGTGATCTCCAGATGTCCGTTGCTGAAGCCAAGTACCGAATCAACCGGGGCTGCAAGGCTCAGGTCATCACACTGTGCCTTGCTAAGGCTAAACCACTGAAACAATTCAGGATATTGCGCGTCGACCACGATGGGGTTCATGATGCGGTCGGCGTCGGCGTAGGGAAACGGGTGCAACAGGACGGCGTAGATGAGCGAGAACATCGCCGTGGTGGCGCCGATGCCGAGCGCGAGGGAGAGCACGGCGACGGCGGCGAAGCCAGGGTTGCGGCGCAGGGCGCGGAGGCCGTAGCGGATGTCTCCGCCTAACTCATCGAAGAGGCGGAGGCCGATGGCGTCGCGGTAAATTTCGTTTTGGGCTGCGGGCTGTCCGAGGTCGATGCGGGCTTTGCGGCGGGCTTCTTCTTCGGGGAGGCCCCGGCGGATTAAATCTTCCTTGTAGGCGTCGAGGGTAGAACGAAACTCTTCTTCGACGTCGCTGTGGGTGCGTGGCGCGATGGAGTGCCAGAGCTTGCGAATTGCGGCGAGGAGACTCATATCTCGTCCGCCTTCTTGTCGAGAATGCCGGCGACGACAGCGGCCATGTCGATCCATTTGGCGGTCTCGGCCTTGAGCTGACGTGTACCGGCAACGGTGAGCGAGTAAAAGCGGGCGCGGCGATTGTTCTCCGACTCACCCCACTCGCCTTTGATTGAGCCCCGGCGTTCAAGACGATAGATAGCGCTGTAGAAGGAACCCTGCAGGATTTCGAGGCGCTCGCCGGAGATCTGCTGGATGCGGAGCAGGATGCCGTAGCCATGCAGCGGACCGAGCGAGACCGCCTTGAGGATAAGCATCTCGAGTGTGCCCTGCGGGAGTTCAACCGGTTTCGTCAAAGGCTCTCCCCCTATTTGGGATAGGAGTGTACGTACTCTCTCCTTTCCCGTCAAGGAGACTGCCCCCGGGCGATTGCGTCATCGGCAGGTTCAGCTGATTCGCTCGCAGGGTCTCCGATTCCTTCATGTCGATTTTTGATAAAATCGCCAGGTCACTCTCTGACGTTTGGGCTCGAAAACCGGATTCCTGGCGCGTGACGGCCAACCCTTCCCCGGTTGAAGAGCCTTGACAACGGTCCTTGCGCCTCGGCTTATGATCCATTTATCCGGGAATGCTAGATTTCTAGTTCTGCGAAACCGGCTCCGCCCCGAGTGGCACCCCTGGCGGCGAAAGATCTGGGACTGAGAAAAACCAGGCCCAACAAGCATTCTCCTACGAGCATGAGAATCATTACTTACAGCGACCTGCATCTTGAATTTGGCTCGGGCTGGATATTGCCGCCAGATGCCACTGGAGATGTGATGATCTTGGCAGGCGATATCATTACGCTTAGAGATTATGGCCCGCTTGATCGCCTTTTACAGAGATGGAAGAAACCAGTCCTCTATGTGACGGGAAACCACGAATATTACACGCAGAGGCCGATGAATGAAGAAGACAAAGGATTCAGGGTGTGGCTCGAAGCCAAACATCCGCATGTGAAACTGCTGCTTGATGAAGAGGTCAGCGTCGGAGGCGCTAATTTCTTCGGCGGCACGATGTGGACGGATTTCAATGGCGCGGACTTGCGCGCCATGCAAACCGCCCGGGATCAAATGAACGATTTCCGGCTAATATGCAATCCGGACCGAACACCCTTCAGCCCGGCCGACGCCGTTGCCCTGCATATGAACTTCGCGTCGAAATTGCTCAACTGGCTCGGTAAGGATCTAAGTGGTCCGCGCGTGGTTATCAGCCATAATGCTCCGGTCATCAATCCCAACTCCAAATACAAGGGCGGCCCTCTCACGCCGGCGTTCAATTCCCTGGACATGATGGAGATTATTGGGACCCACCAGCCGGCCCTGTGGGTGTATGGCCATACGCATGAATGCGACGATCAGACGATCGGCCGAACCCGGATCATTTCAAATCAACTCGGATATCCCGGAAACTTTGGCGGTTTTGAATGCAAGGATTTTGATGAAGCGGGTCTGCCAGTCGAGGTAGGCGTTTAGCCCCGAGCGGGAAAAGCTCTTTTATGTGACACTTGGACCCCGAAAGCGAATCGAAACGAGGTAAAATGGCTCCCTCCAAACTGACCTTGACCGTAGTCTGTTTCACACTGCTCTTCTGCCGAGTGTCCCTCGCCCAGGAATTGAACGCAAACTTTGCCCGCGATCCTGGCCAGCCCATCGATCAGCAGTACACCGATCAGATACACAAATACACCACCGATCCCTCTTTTATTTCTCCGCTGGTCGATTACCTCCCGGCATCGAAAACGGTGCCCACGCCGGCCAAAGTGCTCGGCGACGTATCGGGAGCGCCCGACATGCTGCCTTATGCCGAAGACGTTTACAAGTATTTCCGCCTGCTCGAGGCCAGCAGTCCGCGGGTGAAGGTCTTCACTATCGGACACTCCGAGGAAGGACGAGAGATGATCGCCGCGGCCATCGCCGACGCCAAGCTCCTGGCCGACGCAAAAGAGAATGACGCGCATCTTGCCCAGCTCGCGGACCCGCGGAAGATCGGCCTGGATGACGTGAAAGCCCGCCAGATCATCGACCAATCCTGGCCCGTCTACTACATCACCGGCGCCATCCACTCGCCCGAGACGGGAGCGCCCACGGCCCTCATGGAACTCGCCTATCGTCTGGCCGTCGACGATGCGCCTTATATCAAGTACATCCGCTCGCACATGATCGTGCTCATCACTCCCGTGGTCGAAGTGGACGGCCGCGACCGCATGGTCGACATNTACAAATGGCACAAAGCNCATNCCGGCGANGTTTGGCCNCNCCTTCTGTACTGGGGACACTACGTNGCNCACGATAACAACCGCGACGCCATGGCCATGACCCTCGNNCTGACGCGCAACGTTCTCGANACNTATCTTGGCTGGCATGCGCAAGTGTTGCACGATTTGCACGAGTCGGTCCCTTTTCTCTACGACAACACGGTAGGCGATGGACCCTACAACGCATGGGTCGATCCGACTCTAGCCGACGAGTGGGCAGAACTGGGCTGGAACAATGTTGCCCAGATGCAGAGCTTCGGCATGCCCGGAGTGTTCACTCACGGCGACTTCGATACCTGGAGTCCCGGCTACCTGATGTTTCTGGCCAGCATGCATAACGGCATCAGCCGCCTCTATGAGACTTTCGGCAACGGCGGCGCCGATACCGAGAAGCGCATCCTCCAGCCGGAGGATTACGTGCGCACCTGGTACCGTCAGAATCCGCCGCTTCCGGTGGTGAAATGGTCGCAGCGCAATAACAACAACTACGAAGAAAGCGCTTTGCTCTCTACCCTCTCTTATTTCTCGCACAACACGCACCACTTCCTGGAGAATTTCTACGGCAAGAGCAAGCGCGCCGTTGAAAAGCCGTCGCTCGAAGGGCCCGCTGCCTATGTGATCCCAGCCGACCCAGCCGATACGAATCGCCAGGTCGAGTTGCTCAAGGTATTGAAGCGCCAGCATGTCGAGATCGAACAACTATCCGAGGCAGTGACTTTCGCGGTCCCGGCGGAAAAGCGCGGAGACAAGCCGAAGGAAGAACGGTTCCCTGTTGGCAGCATCGTCATCCGCATGGACCAGCCCTACTCCCGCGCCGCCGATGCCCTGCTCGATCACCAGTTCTGGGCTGCCGGCGACCCGCAAAAGCATCCCTACGACGATACGGGATGGTCTTTCTCTCATCTCTTTAATGTGAAGGTTGTGCGCGTTCTCGATCTCACGATTCTCAAGTCGAAGATGACGCCGCTTGACGATCCGTCGACTCTTGCCGGCAAGGTCTCTGGTTCGGGCGCTGTGCTCGCCGTGGCGAACACCGGCCAGATTTCGCTCTTGCCGCTGGTCTACAAACTTCCAGGTGCAACCGTTCAAGTCGCGGAAAAGTCTTTCGACGCTGACGGCGAACATTTCGCGGCCGGTTCGCTGCTCATCACGAATGCAGCGGATGGCGGCGTGACGAAGGTTCTGCACGACCTGTCTCTCGATGCGTCGCGACTCGGCGCATTGCCCTCGGTGCCGGTCCATGCGGTCAGCGCTCCCCGTATCGTGTTCATGCACACCTGGCTTGGAACTCAGACTGAAGGTTGGTGGCGCTATGCCTTCGATACCGCGGGCGTGCCTTTTGATTACATCAACACGCAAACCGTGGCCAAACAACCGGACCTACGCGCAAAATACGATGTCATCGTTTTTGCTCCGGTGGGTCATGCCTCGCCGCTTGAAATTCTCAATGGCATTCCGCTGTGGAACAATCCGATGCCGTGGCAGAAATCGGAGCTGACTCCAAACCTCGGAGCCATCGACAGCACCTCGGACATCCGTCCCGGTTTGGGTTACGACGGGCTGGCTCACCTAAAAGAGTTTGTTGAGCAAGGCGGGCTCCTGATCACCTGCGAAGACACGGCCCGGTTCGCCATTGATACGGGTCTTGCACCCGGCGTGAGCATCGCGCCGCAAGGCGACGCGCGCGTTGTCGGTACGGTGCTGAACACGGTTTTCGTCAACCGCGAGCATCCGGTCGCCTTCGGCTACGGTCCGGGCGTTCCTGTCATCAGCGCCGACGGCATGGCCTTCAACGTAAGCAGCTTACTCGGGCGCACGGGAGGCCGAACCTTGATGGACCCGTTAACGGACCCGCTTGACCCCTACGCGAAACGAGCGACCGGGCGGGGCAGCGTCGACGACAGCGACGAGCCACAGGGGAGGAAGATCACCGAGCCCGAGGCGCTCGTGAAGCAGCAACCCTGGGAGCCGAAAGCGTTAGATGAGGAACAAACGCGCAACAACCCGCTGGTGATTCCGGCGCGAAGCCGGCCGGACGTCATCCTGCGCTTTTCTGATGCCAAGACCTTGCTGCTCGACGGCCTGCTCGACAAGGGTGGATCGATTGCCGAGCATGCCGTTGTGGTGAACGCGCACCTCGGCCAGGGAAACGTGCTGTTGTTCGGCAACAACCCGGTTTATCGCGGCGAGACCATCGGGACGTACCCGCTGGTGTTCAACGCCATCCTCAACTATCAGTACCTGGCGCAGGCTTCCGCGCCGGCAGACAAACAGACACCCGACAACAAGGCAATGCCGCAACAGGGAATGCTCTTCGGCGCCGGCACAATCTCGGCGGCGGAAGCGGGACGATAGCGAATGGGTATAGGAGATGAGTCAGAAAACGAAGATCTGAGCCACCAGCGCAAGCCGCACCGCATCGAATCACACCGGGCAGCGTCCTCAATGGAAACACAAAGTTCAATATCTCAATGAAAGCGTGGCATAGAAATGGCAGGAACAGAAGAAGGAGCTAAGAAGCGCGACTTTGGAGATGGTTTTTTCGTTCGTGATCTCTCGGACGGAGCGATGGCGCTTGGTCAAGCGGGTGGCGAAGACGTGGTCCTGGTGCGCCGCGGCGACGAGTTTTTTTCGCTGGGCGCGAACTGCACTCATTACCACGGAATGCTAGCGCAGGGCCTCATCGTTGGGGATACCTTGCGATGTCCGTTGCATCATGCCTGTTTCAGCCTGCGGACTGGAGAAGCCTTGCGCGCGCCGGCGCTCGACCCAATCCCGCGCTGGCGTGTAGAAAAAATTGGCGACAAAGTTTTCGTTCGGGAGAAGCTCGCCGCTCTGGAACGAAAACACCTACGCGGCTCTGCACAGAGCGCTCCCGCTTCGGTCGTGATCGTGGGCGCTGGCGCCGCCGGCCTGGGAGCTGCGGAAATGCTGCGCCGGGAAGGCTACGACGGGCCACTGACGATGATCTGCGCGGATGATTGGCCTCCCTACGACCGGCCAAATCTATCAAAGGATTTTCTCGTCGGCGCTGCACCTGACGACTGGATGCGATTACGACTCCCCGGATATTACCGTGAACAGAATATCAATCTCGTGCTCAATGCGCGGGTGTCAGCGCTGGACATCTCGCGAAAGCGGGTCCAACTGGAAAACGGGAAAATGTATGAGTTCGCAAGCCTCCTAATTGCGACTGGGGCTGAACCCGTTCGACTGCAGATCGAGGGCGCCACCGAGTCGCAGATTCACTATCTGCGAACCTTCGCCGACGCTCGTGCGATCGTCTTGCGAGCCAAATCCGCGAAGCGTGCCGCGGTCGTCGGCGCCAGCTTTATTGCTTTGGAGGTTGCAGCATCATTGCGGACGCTTGGCATTGCGGTTGATGTGATAGCGCCCGATAAGCAGCCCTTGGAATCTGTGATGGGATCGGAAGTGGGCCTCTTGATTCGTGGGCTTCATGAAAGCCACGGGGTTGTCTTCCACTTGGGGGAAACGGTTGAGAAACTTGACGGATCGAAATTGTTGTTGTCTGGCGGAGCCACGCTGGAAGCGGACTTTGTGGTTTTGGGTGTTGGAGTGCGCCCCTCCCTGACCTTGGCCGAACAAGCGGGTCTCACGATCGATCGGGGTATTGTGGTCAACCAATACCTCGAAACCAGCGCTCCGGGTGTGTTTGCAGCAGGAGATGTCGCGCGCTGGCCCGACCCGCATTCGGGAGAGCAAATTCGGGTGGAGCACTGGGTAGTTGCTGAGCAGCAAGGGCAGGTGGCGGCAAGGAACATTCTGGGATACCGCGAACGATTCGAGGCCGTGCCATTTTTTTGGAGCGTGCACTACGATGTCGCCATCAACTATGTGGGACACGCCGAGCGCTGGGATTCCGTGGACATTGACGGCGATCTACCGGGCCGGAATTGTGCAGTGTCTTACAAGCGCGCAGGACGCACTCTTGCGGTCGCAACGATTTCGCGGGATGTGCAGAGCCTGCAGGTCGAAGCCGCAATGGAGGCCGGCAAGAGCTAAACGGACGGCGTCTTCCTCTGCGAGTACCGCGGATGAGTTTGCAAACTGCTGAAATTGCTTCATGAAGGACGTAGCGGACGCGATATTTCTCATCCGTTCTTCTCGCGTTCAGGAGGCAGAAATCTTCAAAGCCCCAACCAGATTGCAGACGGCGGCAATCGACTCGGTAGGCAGGCTAAGCGTGCTTCACAAACTTCAATGAAGCGGAATTCATGCAGTAACGCAGACCAGTAGGCTTGGGGCCGTCATCAAAAACATGCCCTAGATGCGCCTCGCATTCAGTGCATGAGATCTCGTCTCGACTCATTCCTAGGCTGTTGTCAAACGACTTCCGGACGTTTTCTTTTGCGATCGGGGCCCAGAAACTCGGCCAACCAGTGCCTGAGTCAAACTTCGTGTCGGAACCGAACAGCGCATTATCGCAGCAAATGCAGCGATACAAGCCCTTATCGTGGATTTCATATTGGCCGCTGAAGGCTCTTTCTGTGCCTTGGCGACGCGTTACCTCGAACTGCAAGGGAGTCAGTTGCTGCTTCCACTCGGCGTCAGTTTTGTGGACTCTCTTGACGAGCGCCGGACCCAAGTTTTGGCCCGAGTCGCTGAACCGGATCACCGTCACGGTGTCTTTGTCATCGGATGAGTTGGACTTCGCTACGCTCAAGCTCGGGCTTCTTAACCATGTGATGAGGCCTGCTCCGGCGACTGTTATCGCGGAGTAGCCGAGAAAATTTCTACGATTCATGTATCTCTCCGATCTTGCCCATCAGTTGGAAATTTCAGCCAAACGTAAACGCGAACGCCTGCACTCCTGGATCGAGGAATTCGATCTCGAAGGTTCTGTCTTCCACCGTCCCCTTTTGCCGAATTAGCTGGTAGAGTCGGTGGTCTTGCACGGTGCCTGAACCGTTGCCGTCGGTGTCGACGCCGTGATCGTCCCCTGGCGGTGTGCCATCCAGCTTCACCGTGAACCGGACAGGCTTGCCGTCCTTACTTGTTCCCAATACCAGATGGAGATCGCGAGCATGAAAGCGGAAAATAATCTTTCCCGGGGCCGTTTGCAGCACTGCGCTTTCCTCACCGACCTTCCAACTTCCGCTGAGAGCCCATTGATTGAGCGAGAGTCGGGGTTGTGGCGTATAAGAATGCTTGGAATCTCGAGCAATCGGCTCGGTGGAAGCGAAGTGCTCCGCCCGATGGTAGCCGACGTAGGTCTCTGGCGAACGGACATCTGCACTGTCAGGAGCGGCTTCGGCACCGGTGGCAGCAACCCCGATTGGCGCCGACATTGCGACCGACGTTGTTGCGGAAGAGGATAGCTGCGCTCCGTTTTCCTTCAGAAGCTCTTCGATCGCCCGTTGCGACTCGTCGTACTTACCCTCGCCGAAATGGTGATAGCGAATACGTCCCTTGCCGTCGACGAAGTAATGCGCCGGCCAATACTCATTGTTGAAGGCTTGCCAAATTCTGTAGTCGTTGTCGAGGGCAACGGGGTAAGTGATCTTCAGTTCGCGAACCGCCTTTTCCACGTTGCTCCGTTCTTTTTCGAAAGCGAACTCAGGGGTATGTACGCCGATGACGACGAGACCAGCATCTTTATACTTCGCCGCCCACCCTTCTACGTACGGCAACGCGCGTAGGCAGTTGATGCAGGAGTACGTCCAGAAATCGATCAGCACAACTTTGCCGCGAAGCGATTTAGTTGTCAGGGGTGGCGAATTAAGCCATGCGACTGCACCACCCAACTCCGGCATAGGACCTTCATCGTCAAGGGCGGGGAGTGTGTCGGCCGCGCTCGCTGCCAAAACGGCTGCCGGTTTTCTTCGATGCAACGCATCGATCAGACGCTGCTCCGCTTTTGCCGTGTCCACAAAGGAAAACTTCGTGAGTAAATTTGTGTCCCATCCTAGACCTATCGCAACCACTCCCATGATCACCGCAACGCCAAATCCGCGACGGATCCAGACCTCAAACCGAAGCGAACGTTTCAGGACAGAGAAGGCTCTGTTGCCTGCGAAGAGTGCAATTCCCAAAGAGGTCGCGGCACCGAACGCGAAGGACAAAAGCAAGAACGAGGAGCGAGCACCCGGGCCCTGAATTGCCGCTCCAGTCAAGATCAGGCCGAGAACCGGGCCCGCACAAGGAGCCCAGAGGAGTCCAGTCGAGATGCCCAACACGAAGGATTTTCCGATACTACTGTCCGCAGACGGACCGCCCTGCAGTTTACTGCCCGCCCGGACCAGTGGACGAGTCAACGCATCGGCAATCGACGGAAAAAGAAGACTCACCCCCAACATCAGGAAGATCAGCATTGCCAAGTACCGCCCCCCTTGATTCAGGCGCACCACCCAATGCCCACCGAACGTAGCTGCCATTGCCACAACGGAAAACGTCAGTGCCATTCCGACGAGCAAAGGCAGTCCGGAACGGCGGAAGGGTTGCTCCGCACGCGCGAACACAAACGGCAAGACAGGCAGGATGCACGGACTCAAAATCGTCAGAACACCGCCCGCAAAAGCCAGGAGATAGATCAGCATCGGCCCGTCCATTCTATGATCTTGATGGTTCGCGACATTTCAGATCCTCACCCAAGAATTGGATTCGCGAGGCCGTCAAAGGTTACAGCACCACCCTCTTGTGAGAACAGGGCTGGGTTCGCTATCGGAGCCCGGCCGAATTTGATTCGCGGGAATCCGGTCTCGGGGTCGAATTCGTTGTGCCACGTAACAAATGCAACCTCCTTGCCAGAACGGGCAATTCTGTTTGAAGCCTGCCTCGATGCGGCGCCCTGGAGGCCGATTCACTCGGAGGCGTGCGATGGAATGTTCTTGAACGAGTTTCTAGGCCCTTAGGATGATGTAATTGGCGGCGCTTCGGCAGTGATCCGTTTTCGCGGTGCCGGTCTTACTGTTCTTCTTTCATTTTCTTGCAAAGTAGCGTCGTGTGCCCCGTCTTTGAATCGATCACGGTGGTCACGGCCAGACAACGGCAGGTTACCGTGTTGGCGTTTTCTTGCTCGACTATGACACAGTGTTTGATGATTTCGGCAGTGGCCGGTGGCAACTGGCTCCGTGGGGGAGGCGCGGTCGCCGCAACCGGCTGCTTCTTCGCCGCACAACCGGCAAGCAGGAGGCAAAACACCAGCCAAGCTTTGCTCATGCCTTTGTTTTCGCGCTCTCGTGACTGATTGTCGATGGCAATCTTGGTTACTCACACGAGAGCGCGGGTTGTTTGTGGAAACAAGGGAACGACGGCATCGCGGTATTCTCCTGCGTCGATTCATCGGGGGGAAACTTCTCTGCTGCCTCCGGGGACGATTGGAGCCCACGCCACGCGTTGACTTCATCCATTCACGATCGCATGCCAGTCATCCTCGATCGGGAGGGTTACGATCTTGGACTCGATCGGAATGAAAAAATGTGAGCGTGGTGTCTGAATTGTTGATGCCCTGCAACGCGCGGACGATGCGGTGCTAGCCCGCGAGCGATAGGACCGACCGCGTGACCAACGACGATGAGGAATGCTCTGCCCCTTGCCAGAACCTTTGGTTGAATCATCTGTGTTGCGCCCGAAGCGGGAGGCGTCCATACTTCCCCATGACAATGAAACGCCCAGCTTTGCTTGCCCTGGTCGGAACGGTTCTCATAACGATATTCTCGTTCTGGACTTTCATCCCCAACGTTGTAAACGTTCTACGCGGTATAGATGCTCTGGTCGTACTCTTCTCATCGTTCATCGATGC
>JGI12631J13338_1000392_pt1 | contig 13642 bp, 13 predicted proteins | sample BlaSpr_A8_Ref_O1_FD_13338 | JGI IMG/M metagenome (IMG submission 13338) | reverse complement strand
CCGCCGAGCACCACACCACGACGGTGCCGTAGTTCTGGCTCACCGCCACGCCCACAACGACGACCAGGCGTGCCGGTCCACCAGATAACACCCACCGCCAGCGGCCAAGACCGTTCGGGCCGCACAGGACTCACTCCTGATCACTATTAGGAACGGTTCATCGGTAGCTGCGTCATCGCTGTCAGTCATCAGATTCTCTCCTTCCGCGGAGTGTTGGGTTAAATGTAAGGCTCGGAACCCGTGAGCCGGGGGAGGCTAATTAGGTCGGGCGAGGTTTGATGCGCCGCAACGGCGAGCAGATACCAGTGCGTCCTGCGTCACGAGGTGGCCACCCGGCGCATGCAGCGCAAAACATTCCTCACAGGGGTCGGCCCCATCACGTTGGACTGCGAAGTCGTGGCCACCACGGACGGTCAGCAGCTGGTGGTTCTCACCCCTCCCGCCGGTTCGTCGGCGATGGAGAATCTGCGCCTGATCGCCGTCGTGGGCGACCAGGCTGTGGGCTGATTGCCGCGTAGCCATTTGCGATCGCGAATCAAGAACTGTTGAACCCTCTACCCTCCGAGGGAGACCCCCGGGCACGATAGGCACGTGGTGCTCTCGCCGAAGGAGGGTTAGTGCCGGCACGGTCGGTAGAGGTCGAGCGTGCGGACGAAAGCCGCGCCAGCCTCCGGCGGTGGACCAGCGGGCGTCGCGGCGGGCTTACGGCGTTCCTCGTCTACCTGCTCGGAGCCGTCATCTGCACGATCGGCGCCTGGAGCGACCCGACGTCTGGCTGGGCCGGAAGCTGCTGCGACCAGGAGCAGACAATCTGGTACCTGGGCTGGACGCCTCACGCGCTTGCCAATGGCCTCGATCCGTTTTTCACGACCCAGATCGGTGCGCCCGACGGCGTGAATCTCATGTGGAACACCCCGATGACGCTGCTCGGGCTCCTCGGCTGGCTCCCGGCGAAGATCGGCGGCCCAATCTTCGGATTCAACGTCCTCATGGTCGTCGGCATCGCCCTCAGCGGCTTCACCGCGTGGCTCGCGATCCGCCGCTGGGCCGGTGACGGCCTTCACTCGATGGTCGGTGGCGCCGTCTACGCCTTTTCGCCATACGTTGCTTCCCACGCGGCCCTCCACCTGAACCTGGCCACTGCCTGGATCCCGCCGCTCTTCCTGCTCGTCCTGGACGAGCTCCTTGTGACCCGGCGTCGACCGCCGTGGCGAGCGGGGGTGGCGCTGGGAGTCCTCAGCACCGCCCAGCTCCTGATCACCGAGGAGATGCTTGCCATGAGCGTCGTGGCAGCCGGAGTGCTCGTCTGTGTCATGGCCGTCGCGCGCCGCGACGGGCGGGTCCGCGCGCGGTGGCGCGAAGGAGCGGCCCGGCTCGTCCCCGCGCTCGCAGTCGCCACGATGACGTTCCTCCTGCTTGCGGCCTGGCCGCTCGCCGTCCAGTTCTTCGGGCCGCAGCGGATCGGCGAGCAGGTTCAGGATCCCAAGACCTACTCGACCGACCTCCTGAACCTTGTCCTTCCGACGCCATACCAGCTGGTCGCCCCAGACGCGGCGACGCGGGTGTCCCACGAATTCAGCGGCCTCTATCACGAGGCGACGGGCTACCTTGGCCTGCCGCTCCTCGTCCTCCTCATCGTCGTGGCCATTCGCCAGTGGGACGACCTCCGGATCCGNGTCGCGAGCATCACCGGGGCGCTGCTCCTCGTGCTCTCGCTCGGGCCGTGGCTGCACGTGGGCAAGGAAGCACTCCACGTCCCACTCCCGTGGCTGGCTTTCGGGAAGCTGCCGCTCCTCAAACATGTTCTGCCGGGTCGCTTTACGCTCTTCGCATGGTTGGCGGTTGCGGTGATCGTCGCGATCGTCATCGGGCGCGCGACCCGCCTCGCCCCGCGGACTGCTGCGCAGTGGCTGCTCGCCGTGGTCGCGGCGCTCGTCCTGATCCTCCCCGCTCCGCTCGAACGGATGCCGGCCTCCACACCCCCCTACTTCCGCGAGTGGGCGAGCCACCATATCGGGCCCGACGAGACCGTCCTCGTCGCACCGTATTCCGTCGATGGGGCCCTGACCGCGCCGATGCTGTGGGCGGCGGAAGCCGACTATGGACTCCGGATGTCCGAGGCCTACGCGTACATGCCCTGGCCGGACGGCGTGACGGCTTCCGGGCCGCCGCCAACGCGGCTTTCCTCGATCATGCGGACGATTCAGAGCGGCAAAGCCTCACCCCCGGCGCGCGGCGAGATTCGCGCACAGGTCGCCGCCGACCTCCAGTACGGGGACGTGCGTCACGTGATCGTTGGGCCGATGCAGGAATGGGAGGCGATGGTTGCGTTTTTCACCGATCTCTTCGGCCGGGCCGCTGAGAGGGTTGGCGGCATCGCGATCTGGCGGGAGGTCAACGTCCGGGGCGTTGTGGCGCCGCCCACGTAGCCTTGGCAACGCCGAACTGCTATGCCCGGGATGGCTATAGTGGGCCGGGGTAGCGATCAGGCAGGAGCAGTGGCGGCGATGGCCGTAGGAAACAGTGGCGGCTCCCGCGCCGACGGCGATTCGTGGGATATCGCCTCGAGTGTCGGGGCTACGGCAGCCGGGGTAGCAGCGGCACGCGCGGCCGAGACGGCGCGCGAGGACCGGCTGATCTGCGACCAGTTCGCCGCGGTCCTCATCGACGGCCCCGAATTGAAGGAAATGCTGGCCAAGTCGTCGGAACTGGCAGCGACGGTGCCCGGCTACGGCGTCGTCCAACGACAGATGGTCGACTACCACGCCGCCCGCACCCACTACTTCGACGCGTTCTTCACCTCGGCCGCAGCTGCCGGCCTGCGGCAAGCCGTGATCCTCGCATCGGGACTCGACTCCCGGGCCTTCCGGCTGCCCTGGCCCGAGCGGACAACGGTGTTCGAAATCGATCAACCGGAAGTGCTGGAATACAAGTCAAGTCGATTGACCGCCGTCGGCGCAGCGACCACCGCCACAACCTGGCGGCGGGTCCCGGTCGATCTGCGTGATGATTGGCCAACAGCACTGTGCGACAACGGTTTCGATCCTGTACTTCCGACGGCGTGGAGTGCCGAGGGTCTATTGCCATTCCTCACCGGTCAATCACAGGACGCATTGTTGAGACAGGTCGAGCGGCTCAGCGCACCCGGCAGTCGCATCGCGGTCGAGTGCTACCGCGCCGACGGCTCACTGGTCGCGTGGATCGAGCGGATGGACCAACGTGTGCGCGCCGAGGCGGGGGATGAGGCAGCGGAGGCCTTCAGCGCTGGCGATATCTGGTACGACGACCGTGACCGGGCCGAGCCGGTAGACTGGCTCAGCAGTCGCGGTTGGCAGACGCGTTCGGTGGCCGCCGCCGACTATCTCGCCCAACTGGGACGTCCACTGCCGCCCGACGAAGACCCGTTCGCCGCGCTGGCCAACTTCGTTGTCGCTGAACGGGGCGAATCCTCGGGATGATGCTCGTCGCCGTCGGCGCGCCTCGCCGACCACATACAAAGCCGCCGCTTATCCTGTACCTAGCCGCCGTTCATCTCGCGGTGCTTCGGCCGCCAACGAACAGCGTTGATGCGCAAACAAATTGGATCCACCGCGCAGACCTATGAATCACGTAAGTCAGCCACCCAGACGGAACCGCAGGACCGTTAGCCGCGTTAAACGATTCGAGGGAGCGGCCCGGCTCGTCGATGAGCCAGTTGCCGATGGCATATGAACGCTGAGATCCCGACATAGAAGTTCCAAGGGGAGGAAACCATGGCGATCACTGATGTTCCGGCCTTCGCGCACTTGACTGACGCCGACATCGAGAATCTGGCCGTTGAGCTCGACGCGATCCGGCTGGACATTGAGGATTCCCTTGGCGCGCGCGACGCCCGTTACATCCGTCGCACCATCGCCGCGCAACGTGCCGTCGAGGTTGCCGGCCGGGTCATGCTGGCCGGCAGCTCGAAACGCTGGGCCTGGTGGGCGGGAACCGCGACCTTGGGCGTGGCCAAGATCATCGAGAACATGGAGATCGGCCACAATGTCATGCACGGCCAGTGGAACTGGATGAACGATCCCGAGATCCACTCCTCGACGTGGGAGTGGGACATGAGTGCGGCGTCAAAGCACTGGATTGCCGCTCACAACTTTCAGCACCACAAGTACACGAACATCCTCGGCATGGACGACGACGTGGGCTACTTCATCCTGCGGGTCACGCGTGACCAGCCCTGGGAGCGCTACAACATCGGCAACCTGCTGTACAACGCCCTCCTCGCGCTTGGGTTCGAGTGGGGGATTGGTTTGCAGACCGTCGATTTAGAGAAGATTTTGAAGGCTGGCCCGGAGCGCGACACCATCCTGCAGCGGACGCGCGAGTTCTCGGTCAAGGCCGGCAGGCAGGTGGTCAAGGACTACGTCGCGTTCCCGGCGCTCACCTCGCTGTCGCCGGCGGCGACCTACAAATCGACGCTGAAGGCCAACGTGCTTGCCAACGTGATCCGCAACATCTGGGCCAACGCGGTGATCTTTTGCGGTCATTTCCCCGATGGCGCCGAGAAATTCACGAAGACCGACATGATCGGCGAGACGAAGGGCGAGTGGTATCTGCGCCAGATGCTGGGTAGTGCCAACTTCGAGGGCGGGCCGGTGCTGCGATTTATGAGCGGCAACCTGTGCCATCAGATCGAGCATCACCTGTTTCCCGATCTGCCGAGCAACCGGTTGCACGAGGTTTCGGTGCGGGTCAGGCAGGTCTGCGACAAGTACGACCTCCCGTACACCACAGGCTCTTTCCTGATGCAGTACGGCAAGACGTGGCGCACTATCGCCAAACTGTCGCTGCCGAACAAGTACCTGCGCGACAGCGCGGACGACGCACCGGAAACCCGCAGCGAGCGGATGTTCGCTGAATTGGAGCCCGGTTTCGCCAAGACCGACCTAATGACAGGGCGCCGTCGTGGGCTCAAGACAGCGATCGCCGCGGTCCGCCAATGGCGTCGGGTAGCCGAATAGGTATACGGCGAGCTGGCTTGCTCGCGAAGGCTTGCCATGAGTTCTTCATCACGGGGCCGAGTTACTCAGTCCGACAACCAGATTGATTGTGACCGCCAGGATCACGGCCCCGAAGAAGTAGGAGAGCAACGCCTGGCACAGCGCGATGCCGCGGAGTTGTCCAGTCTTTAGATTGGTGTCGGCCACCTGGTAGGTCATGCCGATGATAAATCCGACATAAAAGAAATCCATGAACCGCGGATTCTCTGTTCCATTAAAGGTGATCCCGTGGGCTGAGTTCGAGTAGTAGACATCGGCATAGCGGACGCTGAAGACCGTGTGGACAACGCACCACGCCGCGACAATACCGACCACCCCGACCGCCGCAGCGAGATTCTTCTCGAATCCCGCCTTCGAACCTGCGGCAAGCAAATGCGCGACACCAGCCAGACTCGCCACGCTCGCCGACAGGATGATGACATCGGTGACCCACCCTCTCGGCGGGTCCTCGGGCCCAACATGATTGCGCGTCTGGTCAGCGTCCATCGGCAACACGACGATCCACGTCCACCCGAGATAAACGCACGCCGTAGCGATCCATCCGACGGCCGGTGCATACCTCCATCCCGCCGTCAAACCGACCAGCACCACAACCCCGAGACCGACTACTACTGCCACCATCAGCCGAATTACGACGTGCGTCTGCCAGCGCGACCGAGCTTGCTTTTCCATACCGCAAGCTAGCGTGCGGGCGGCGGAGCAACGTTGTTAATGCGGACAGCCCAAGCTGCCGATCGCTGTTACCTGTCACATCGACGGCGTCGGCGGCTTGCTCAAAGATGGAATTACTTCGCATAGAGGTGAATCCGGCATGCGGTTCGGATACCAAGTGATTACCTGGAGTAAAAGTACATGGTTAGTTCACAAATGCGGGAGCCGAGACGTGCGTCCGGCGACACTGCCACACTCGGCCGCCTGTTCCTTCTCGACCTCAGCGACGACCGTGTCGTTTCGCTGAATCCGGACGGCTCCGACCGCAAGGTCATCGTCACCGAGTGCAGATACCCCGATGGCATCGCGGTCGATGTCGCGGCGGGACACATTTACTGGACCAACATGGGCAACCCCACAGCAAACGACGGCTCCATCGAGCGAGCCGACCTCGACGGACGGAATCGCCAGACGATCGTTCCCCTGGGCGGCACGTTCACGCCCAAGCAGGTGCAGCTCGAAAAGAAGAGCCGAAGCCTGTACTGGTGTGACCGCGAGGGCATGCGCCTGATGCGCGCCAACCTCGACGGTTCGAATATCGAGACCCTGGTGGACACGAGCNAGGGCGACCCGCGACCGGGCCCGGATGCTACGAAGTGGTGTGTGGGCGTGGCCATCGATGTCGATGGCGGCAAGGTGTACTGGACACAAAAAGGCCCCGACAACGCCGGCAAGGGCCGCATGTTCCGCGCCGGCATCGAAATTCCCACCGGACAGACGGCGTCTAATCGAGCAGACATCGAAGTTCTTTACGACGGGCTTCCCGAGCCGATCGATCTGGAGCTCGATCTCAACAATCGCGTCATGTACTGGACCGACCGGGGCGATCCGCCGCGCGGCAACACGGTGAATCGCGCGCCGATGGATGCGGATGCGAAGGACCGCGCCGCTCCTGAGATCGTGTTCACGCACTTGATGGAAGGAATCGGCATCGCCCTGGATCTGGAGGGCGACCGAATGTTTATCACCGACTTCGGAGGCGACGTCCTTTCGGCCAAGCTCGATGGATCGGACAAGAAGGTCCTGCTCGTCGCTCAAGGAAACCTGACCGGCATCGCATATTCCGAAATTTCTTGAAAAGGACTCATCATGTCATTCGACAAACCAATTCGTTGTGTTGCCCTGGTCGGTACCGGAGTGATCGGAGCCAGTTGGGCGGCCCAGTATTTGGCGCGTGGGTTAGACGTGGTTGCGACCGACCCCGCCCCGAACGCTGAGGACAATTTGCGCAAATATGTTGACGAGGCCTGGGGGCAGCTTGAAGAAATCGGGCTGCCGCCGCGCGCATCGCGCGACCGCTTGAGCTTCACCAAAGACTCGAGGCAGGCGCTTGCCAAGGCCGACTTTGTCCAGGAAAACGGCCCCGAGCGACCGGACTTCAAGATGAAGTTGTTCGCGGAGATGGATGATGCGACGCCCGTCGATTCGCTCATCGCCTCGAGTTCGTCGGGCATAACGCCCAGCGTGATGCAGTCGGCTTGCAGGCACCCGGAGCGGGTCATTGTCGGCCACCCGTTCAATCCGCCCCACATCGTCCCACTTGTGGAAGTGGTGGGCGGCACCAAGACATCGCCCGAAGCTATCCGGCAAGCGATGCGTTTCTACGCATCGATCGGCAAGAAGCCCATTCATTTGCGCAAGGAACTGCCCGGACACGTGGCCAACCGGCTGCAGGCAGCACTGTACCGAGAAATGCTCTATCTCATCCAACAAGACGTGCTGAGCGTCGAGGAAGCGGACACCGCTGTTAGTTACGGACCCGGACTTCGCTGGGGTGTGATGGGCCAAAGCCTGCAATGGCATTTAGGCGGTGGAGCGGGCGGCATCAAACACTTCATGGAGCAGCTTATGGACCCGCTTGCGGCGATGATGAAGACTCTCGGAAATCCCCAAGTAACTCCTGAACTCAAGCAAACGATCGCTGACGGTGTGATGCGCGAAGCCGCAGGACATTCGGTCGACGAGCTCGCCCGCGAAGAGAACGAGGTAATAATCGGACTTCTCAAGCTGCGAGCGAATGGCGCGAGCGTATCTGGCGGACAACGAAGCTGATCGCGCCGGATCGTTCTGAACCGCCGACCTGACGGGAGTTGATCATGCCTGCTGTAACGGCCGACTATCCCCCACCCCGATCACGGCAAGCCATGAACCTGCAGAGACCCCCTTGCCGAAAGGCGTTGGTGCTCAATACAACACGCAGCGCAGTAGAACAGCCGCACAAACTTGTCCGTTCACCCAATGCTCAGAGAGTCTCACGTTCGTGGCCCTCACGTCCTTCTCCAGCTATCCGCTCTGACACCCGGCAAGGCAGTTTTGACGCACGGTCCCTGGTTGGCGGGATCGGCTCGGTGAGGCCGAGAGTCCGCAGTCAGTCCGCAGGACATTCGCAAGTTGCCGTTCACGGCTAGCCGCAGCCAGCGGTGTAATTGCATGTCATGCATGCTTTGGAGCCTGACCCGGTTCGGCGGACAGTTCTTGTGTGGCAGTTGAGTATTGCGTAGTGGCTGGCAGTATGGCTAGTCGTGGCGCGGACGTGGTTGTCGATTCGGGTGGATCTGATTAGCGGTCATGGTGAGGAGTTGTGGCCTCGGCCGGGTCGGATCTTCGCCGCCGCCCGTTCTCACAAGTTCAGCCAGCTCGCGGACGCCATCGACACCGCGTTCGCCCGCTGGGACCGCTCACATTTGTACAAGTTCGAGTTGGGCGATGGCCGGTTGATCGGCCAGGCCGAGTTCGATGACTTTGACCTGGGCTTCATCGACGGCGCCGCGACGACGTTGTCGACGTTGGCCCTGGGTGAGCAGTTCGTCTACGAGTTCGATTTCGGCGATAGCTGGACCCATTTGTGCACGGTGGGGCCAGCACGGATCGACCCGGAGTCCGAGGTGGGGATCGTGCCGCGCTGCCCACTTCCGTACTGGGGTTGGGGGGCGATCCCCGACCAGTACGGCCGCCGGTGGGACGGCGACGATGGCGAAAGCCCCGAACCGCCGAATCCGGGTTTGACCGATCTGCCGCCCCTGCAGCCGTGGTGGGGGCCGCAGGCGCGACCCTAGGCCGCCGACTCGGCGTCGCCGACGGTGTGGCTCCAGCTAACCGTTTCTCCTCGTGGGGAACCTCAAATAGGGACTCAAAAGCCGCGCTTGGCGGCCCGCACCGCGGCGACGACATCGTCATCCCCGCCGAAGTCGACGCGGACGGCGTTGCGGCCGAACGCGAACAGCAGCAGCTCCAGGGGTTCGCCCGTGACCGTGACCGGCGAACCGCTGCCGATCGTCACCACCGTATGACCGTCGGGGGTGCGCAGCGTTAGCCGAGCGGGCACTGCGGCCATCGACTTCGACATCCCGGCCCGGCTGATGATTGCGACGCGCCGCTTCACGGCCGCGGCGGTGCTCGCATCGAGTTCCCTTGGCTCCCAGCCAGTCTGCGTACGGCGGACGTCCTCATGGTGGACGAACATCTCGTGGATGCTTGCCGCCGGGTCGAGAACCTTGAACACGGAGAGCACCGGCGGGCCCGACGCGAACAGTTCGACCAGGTCCTCCCACTTCGTCGAGGCGGCCAGCCGGTTCTGCACGCGTGCGGTGTAGGACGCCAGCGGCCCGAACACGAGGCCGGGCAACGCGTCGGGGCGGCGTTCACGCACCACGAGGTGGGCGACCAGGTCGCGGGTCGTCCAGCCCTCGCACAGGGTGGGGGCATCCGGTCCCACCGCGCGAAGGATTTCGACCAGGGCAGCACGTTCGCGTTGGACTACCGACATGCCCCCACGATAGGCCCACGGTGTACTGGTTCACCCAGGAGAACGACCAGTTTCGTCCTCATTTGTGCTCTCTGTGGAGTCGATCGGGCGAACGGTGAAAAGTTCGCCGCTCAACTCGGGCCACTGGCTGGTCGAGTCTTGGCGGATCGTGAGTTCGCCTAGGCTGCAACGTTCGTCAGCTGGGCTGATCTGAATGAAGCCCGTCTTCGTGTGGATGATGGCTGGGGTCGCGAAGAGGGGCCCCACGGGTGGTCCAGAGCACGGCGGAGTTCTTCGTCAGTGACACCGGGGAGCTTGGGCGCGAGCACCGACAACAGCACGTCTGAGTACCGGTCGCTGTGGAAGGCTGCGATCGTTCCATCTACTAGCTTCTCGCTGTACGAGATCGCGTTGCGTGGGCCGCGGTTGGTGGCATGGACGGTAAGCCGAAGTCCGAAGTTCGTGCGGGGCTCAAGACCGTCTCCCGAAATGGAGACGAGCCTGTCCGCGTTGGCGTCGCGAAGCGCGAACCAGACCGGTCGCGCAGATCCATCGTCTGGCAGTCGGCGGGGGAGGCGGTCCCAGCGTGCAAGTGTCTCGTCCGGCTCCCACTTGGTCCACTTCGCGCCGACCTGATAGCGGTAGTAGTGGAGGTGGCCGCCAATCAGGTCGATGGGGACCCGCGGCGCTGGGGGAGTAGTGGTACCTCGCTCGAAGCTCAACAAGGTGACTCCACTCGGCATCGACTCGGGCAAGTTGGTGAACAGGCTGTTCTCCGTATCCGTGATTCGTGGATCAGTAGTGTCGTAGTATCCAGCGAACGGCGCGTCCACTGGCATCGCTAGCCGTGACAACGCCTCCTTCAACTCGGCTTTGAGCACCTTCTGCCATTCATGTCGCTCCTGACCGTCGAACTGAATGCGGTATCCGGACCACACCTCGACTGTGGTGGGGAGTAGCCGAAGCGGTGCAGCTCTGCCAGCGGTGAGCCTGTCGAGACTGCGTTCACGTCGCCGAGAGGGCGCTGGGGGTGTGGTGCGGCGCACGACATTAGCCCGGAACCCCTGAACGCAGTCTCGGCGTCACCACCACAGACCCGCTGTGCCAGCTGGATATCGCGTGACACCTCAGCCGTTCCGAGCTAGCACGCTCAGAAGCACCTAAGAGGGTTCAAGCACGACTTTTTCTCGTCACGGTCTCCCAGCCGTGTCAGGATGTAGGTTAGCGAACCCGGCACGGCTGCTCCCGTGCTAGCAGCGCATTTCGGCCAAGCCTCGGGCCCCTGGGTGGCCATAATGTTATTCGCTACCCGGATCTGTTCCTGCGGAGGAGTGGCCGCCGGTGACCCGACACCACCGTTGGCAAGCCAGGTCGCTTCGCTGATCTGCAAACCACCGTAACGACCGTTGCCGGTGTTGGCCGACCAGTTACCGCCGGATTCACATTGCGCAATGGCGTTCCAGTCGACCGGTGCCGCGTGCACAATGCTGCTGGCCGGAGCGATTGCCACGGCCGCGAACACCGCCAGCCCAGTTACGGGCTTCATCCCAGCTTCACATCGCTGGCCAGCCACCGGCCGTCCACCTTTTCCATGGTCATCGTGAGGCGGGTGTGCTCGTTCTCGGGATGGGGCATATCCCGGTTACTCACCAACTGGTCGACTAGCAGCCCAACCTTGACTTTGTTCGGGGTGGCGGATTCGACCGTCGCCTCGGCGATAGTCCCGTGTGCCGTAACCTTTTTGTCGATGAGCTGCTGCCGCAGCTTCGCAGCGTGTGCGGCGTGCGCATCATTGAACTCCTCGGTCGAACTGTTGAAGAGCTCGGTGAAGTTCTTGTCGACCGTGCTGGCGTCGATGTTGCACAACGTCAGGGTATATTTCTTCGCCGCGTCCAGTGCTTGCGTGGAGGCGACATCCCGTTGGTGGTCCTCGATTGCCACCCAGCCCAGCCAACCCCCCACTCCGGCCAGAACAGCAACCAGCGCACCTATGGCGAGCCAGCGTAGCGGTATGTGCAGATGCAGATGCAGATGCCGTGGGCCGGTGTTCTTGATGTCAGACGGCGGACCGACGGATTCGACGGATTCGTGGTTGCGGACATCGTCAAGGACTCCAGCCGATGTGGCCTTGTGAAGAGGTTCCATGCGCGATTACCCATCTACTCGCTACGTCTAGTGCACGCCTCGATCCCGTCTCGTCCAGGGGGTGCAGACAGTCATGGTCTCTCAACACCGTCCGCGATTCGAGAGCGACAAGACATCAAACACATAACAGCCGAGCTACGAGGATTGGCGAGTGTTCTTCAAGGCGCCCGTGGCTGATTCGGTGTGGCAGCGTTGCAGGTAATCGGACCAGTCCCAGTGTTGAGGAATTCCTGTGCTGAATCCTGTAACTGAACGGTTGCGCAGTAGGGGTTGCGTCCTTGGCGCGATTCGCCTGAGTCCATGCCCACCTGGAGGAATTTCGATACCTGTGGATTGGCGAGTTTTAGGCGACCTCGGTTCCGGCGGTTTTGGGGTCGGTCTTCGACGGTTCGGGTGTGATGTCGGTGGGTCGTTCTAGCAGTTTGCCTTTGTGGAAGACGGCGCCGGCTCGGCCAGCGGGCTTGCGCGGCGTCGATGAGCTTGTAGGCCANGGCAATTCCGGCCGTCCGTGATCCCGGGCCCTTGGTGACGCGCTGACGCAGCCAATCGTAGTGGCGGTTAAACATCAACTGGGCTCTAGAACAGGTCGGTCCGCGTCTCATCCCGCCGAGTGCCCCGGGCGTAAGGGATTGTCAACGTTGTCACCACGTACATCGACAGCGCGAGAAATTGAGAGCAACGTGAGCAGCGCGTCGGTGTCGCGGCGTGTTGGCAAAGAGCAGCGACAACCCGAGCGGCTCGAAAAAAGTGTCACAGCAGCTTAGAAGGAGACCACCATGGTGGCCCACAACTTCGGCGACTTTCAGAATCTGGTCTANGCCGAGGCCGTCGAAGGCAAAATTTCTCGATACCCCTTCGATTGCCAATCCATCGAGCGGAAAGCGTCTGAAGCCCTCCCCGCCTGGGTGTATCGATATGTGTCAGCGGCTGCCGGGGACGGGCGGACCCAACGGGCGAACATTGCGGCGTATTCGCACTACGGAATCGTGCCCCGGATGATGGTGAGCCCCCCCGAGCGCGATCTGTCCATTGACCTGTTCGGCAAGCATCTGCCGTCGCCGATCTTCATGTGCCCCATCGGCCTGGTTGGGTTGTGCGCACCGGACTTCCAGGGCGATGTGGCCGCCGCGCAAGCGTCCGCGGCAACCGGTGTGCCGTTCACGTTGTCCACGTTTTCACAGGCCCCGATGGAGGAGGTCATCAAGCACGCCGGTGATACACCGAACTTCTACCAGCTCTACCTGCCCGCGGATCGCGAGCTGGCGGCGAGTTTGATTAATCGCGCCGAGAGCAGCGGTTATGCGGGATTGGTGGTCACGGTGGATACGTGGACGTTGGGCTTCCGGCCCCACGACCTGGAGATCGGAAACTTCCCGCAGTTCCGTGGCTACTGCATGCAGAATTACTACTCGGACGAGAACTTCACCAAGCATCTCGCCAAGCCGCCGCAGGAAGACCAGGCGGCCGCGCTTGCGCACTACACCAAGATCTTCGCCAACCCGCTGTCCTGGGAAGACCTGCGCTGGATCCGGACCCAAACAGACCTGCCCATCGCGGTCAAGGGCATCCAGCAACCCGACGACGCCCGGCTGGCCATCGACAACGGTGCCGACGTGATCTACTGCACCAACCACGGTGGCCGTCAGGCGAATTCCGGAATCTCCACGCTGCAGCTGCTGCCCGGGGTGGTCAAGGCCGCCGGCTCCACCCCGGTGATGTTCGACTCGGGGGTGCGCGATGCCACCGACGTGGTCATCGCGCTGGCGCTGGGCGCGACGGCTGTCGGGATCGGCCGCCCCTACGCATACGCCCTGTCCTACGGAGGTGCGGAGAGTTTGACCCACTTCTTGAAGTCGTTCCTGGCCGAATTCGATCTGTGCTTGGCCGTCTGCGGTTTCAAGGACATCGCCGCCCTGAAAGAGGCCGGCTGCGAACCGGCCTTGCATTAGCACTTCTGGTACATGCTCGAACTGCTCGCCTCGGACCCTCGGGTCGGGGTCGAGGC
>JGI12631J13338_1000391_pt1 | contig 13727 bp, 11 predicted proteins | sample BlaSpr_A8_Ref_O1_FD_13338 | JGI IMG/M metagenome (IMG submission 13338) | reverse complement strand
GGCGGGGGCTATCCACGAAGGGGCGAAGGCGCCGCCGCGGGCGGATACGGGGATTCGCAGCGTCTATCTGTGGCAGATGCCGGGGGTGACGATCACGCAGACGGATCCGTTTGGCAACACGTTGGGAACGTTCACCTGGTATGGGGGCATTGGATTTGGGCCCTATGACAACTCGGCCAATGTCGAAAACAACCCGTCGTGGCAGCAGGGGGATTCTTTGTTTGGGTCGGAAGCCGCCGAGGGGGATTACGGCAACTATGGAACCTACCCTTATCTGAGCAACGTCGATGCGATCTCGCCAGGCGCGCTGACGTGGGGGAGCGGTGAGGACCCGTATGAACCGCCGCCGTTCAGCCTGGCTTTCTATCTGATTGAGTTTCCGCCGGAGTTTCGGCAGTTGATCACGAGCTATACTTATGCCACCCAGCACATGAGCGCGGCGGCGGCGCTCGAGCTGGAATCGAATTACGGGGAGTGGACGCAGGGGTTCTTTGGTTCTATTCCTTTTGACACGACCACGAACTACAACGAGAGCGAGGGCGGCGAGCCGGCGGCGACGGATGATTACCAGATGCAGGTGGATCCGCCGTATTTTCCGAACGCGACGCTTTATATCGGGAATCCGAACAACTATCGGCGGACGGACCGCTTTTTTTACACGGACTCTTATTTTGACGCGACCATCGAATTGAACCCGGGCTGGGTGGACCTGAACGTGAGCGGGCGGCGCTGGATGCCGGCGGGGTTGGTGGAAAATCACCTGAGGACGCCGCCGATTTATTTCTCGGCAGGTTTGTGTTACGGGCTAAACAACGTGCCTTTGACCACGGCAGGGATGCCGGGGAACGCGTGGGCGATACCGATCAATCAGGATACGAATTATCCATAGGAACGGGGAACGCATGACGGAAACACTTTTATTAAGGTGGGGCGTCAATACTAACCTTGTGTAAAGGGCTGTTGTTGCAACAGTCCCTCGGGTTTTCCCACGCATGCATCATGCAATGCTCATGCATGCGTCTGGCATCCAAGCAGGGCGCGCGAAAGAGGGACGCGGGGCGGTGGTCTTGGGCGTAAGTGGCGCGGGCTCAAGGTGTGGCGGATTGTTCCCACGGGATGTCCCACGCATGCATCATGCATGCATCATGCACTAGAACTTATAAGTTCTTAGGAAGCCCCCCCGCCCCCCGGGCGCTTTTAAGTATTCTTTTAAAGGCGCCTCGGGCGCGGCTGACGCCTTTTTTAAGAATAATTTTTAAGTTTTTTTAAGCGCGATATCGCGACGGGGATGGGGAACCCTGGCCCCTCACCCTAACCCTCTCCCGGTGGGAGAGGGAATTGGGTAATGGGCTACTTTGTTTTTTTTTGCCGCGATCGCAAAATAGCCCATAAGCGGGCCTACCGTAATTTGGGGCGGGGGACGATGGCTACTTTGACGGGCGTTTTGCTCGATACTGATGGTTTGGCGCCGAATCCCTGGCGGCGTTGGCCGCGGGGGTGTCCGCTGCCGGGACCAATCCCGGTGACCAAGCCCGGGGACATCTGCCCGCGGTTCGCGCATTCGCACATTTATTTTAGGGCGCTGCAGACACCTTATTTTGACGCGGGATCCACGGCGGTGATTATCTCGGGTGAGGTGCGGGCGGAGATTGATGATCACACGGGGGCTTTCACGGTCACGCTAAACCAGGGGAATTACGAATGCTGGGTTGGCTCGGACTGCTTTCAAATCAACATCCCGACGGACGCGGGGAACTTCCTTTTACAAAACGTCATTATCTCGGACATGAACTTTTTACCTCCGGCTCTCAATACTTACCAGGGGACGTTCCCCTCCACCGCGGCGGATTTTGTGCTGCCGGCGAACGCGGTCAGTTATACCGGCCTGCCGGTGGCGACGGGTTGGACGCAGGTTGTCCAAGGCCCGGGCAAATACCAGATCGAGGCGGCGGTGATGATTCTGGCGACGTCTCGGGGAAACGGGGCGCAGGATAATGAAATTTACACTTTCTATTTGTGGGACTCGACGAACCTGGTGGTGGTGGGGTTGGAGGTGACGGCGGCGAATATTTTCACCGGGACGCAGGGGCAGATGATTTTGCGGGGGACGGTGAATATCGCGGGGCCGACGACGATTTTGCTGGAGGTGTACGGGGCGGGGAATCCGAATGACGTGGATCAGACGCCGGCGCCGGCGTCGGTGGGGACGGTGGTCATGGAGCAATCGTCCATTTCAATTACGAGGTTATCATGAGAATGGGCGGTAGATTTTCACAGGGGGACAGAGAGGGGAACGCCGCGTGGGGGCACGCGGCCTACAGGGGCGCGGAGCTTCTGGTCGGGATGATGGTTTTGTTGTTGGGGTGGCAGGCCGGGGCCCAGGTGATTACTTCGCCGACGGGACGATACATCATGAGTTTCGGGCCGGGAAACTCGAACCAGGTGATTACGAGCCAAGGGGCGAATTTGCCGCCGACGTGGGGGGTTGGGGGCGGCGGTGGCGGCGGCCAGGCGACGAACATCCCCAATAGCGTACTGGCCTTGAATGGGCTGACCAATGGGGTGGGGTTGATTCGGCTGACGTTTTTCACGAACACGGCGACACTGCCTTCGCTAATAACCAATGGGCAGACGCTGACGCTGGTGGATTATGTGGTTACCAATATGGCTTCGATTTCCTACGTGCAGGGGACCGGCGCGGCGGTGACGAATTATGTCAACACGCAGTACACTTCGCTGTTCAACTCGATCTTCCAGGACATCCAGGGGTCGGGTGTCAATATCAGCAACACCATTACAGTCTCGATCTCGGCGGCGACGAATTCGATTCCGGCGGCGGCGCTGGGGGCGCTGGTCGGGAGCACGACGGTGGCGATTACGCCGGTCGGAAATACGCTGGTCTTTACGGCGACGGCGGGCGGGGGATCCAGCTTTGCGTTCAATAACCACCAATTTGTGGCGAGCGCGACGTCAACGAATATCAGCAGCGGCTCGTGGCAGACGAACAACATTTTTTACGGCGCGCCGACGAACGCGGGAAGCAGTTTCGGGAACGCGGGAGCCTTCATCAATGGCGGCGCATTTTTGCAGGCGGGCGTGATGACGATCACGGGGACGTTGGAGATGAGCAACGGGTCGGCGAATACGCTGGGGATTTTTGACGACGGACACATTTTTCAGAATGAGTCGGGGACGGCCAATCAATTCAACGACGGGCTGTGGAAGGATGATGGCTCGGGGAATTTGACGGCGGTGAGTTTTTCCGGGAGCGGGGCGAACTTGAGCAGTCTGACGGCGGCGAATTTGACGGGGACGGTGCCGGCGGCGGCGCTGGAGTTTACGACGAACAATCTGCCGTCGGTGGTGACGAACCTCAATGCCGGCATGGTGACTTTGTTGGGAGGGCTGACTTCGCCGGGGACGGGGGCGAATAGCGAGGTGTACGGGAACGGGGCGACGACGCCGGGCGCGAGGTCGGTGTCGATTGGTTATGATTCCACGGCCGGGGCGAGTTCCAGCGGACCAAACGCGATTGCCATCGGCGCATTTGCCAACGCGACGCCGAATGGAGCGGTGGCGGTGGGGGAGGCGAGCTTTGCGACGGGATCGCAGTCAGTGGCGATCGGGCCGGGAACCACGGCGAGCGCGTCCGGATCGATTGCCATCGGATCGAGCGCATCGGAGCTCGTGGCCAATGCGGCGCAGGTGGGAAATCCGACGTCCGCGATGACGATGACGTTAGGCAACAGCGGGGTGGTTTTGGTGGGGACAACCTCAAGGAACGGCGGGGCGCTGACGAACCTGGCGGTGGCGGGCTATGTCACCCCGGGGTTCAGCCAGGGACTTTCGAGCAACGCAACGAGCGTGATCATTCAGCGGACGCCGTTCAACTTGGAGGGGGCGGGGACTCTTTGGACGACGGGGGATAGCTTCACGCAGAATGGGGTGCTGGGCACGAATTGGTGGAATCAGTTCACCAATTTTGCGATGTATTCCGGCGCGCTCTCCTACTCAAATTCGGCGGTGACGGGCGGGGCGCTGTCGGTGCTCGATAGCACTTTTACGGTGACAAATGATTGGGCGACGAATATCAGCAAATATCTGCCGACCAGCAGTTATCCCAGGGTGCTTTTTTGCCCGATAGGCGTGAACGACTTCAAGGAAGCGGCCAGCGGCGGCATCACGGCGATGGCTTATATTTCGACGCTGTCGAATTTCATCGCGCAGGTGCATGGCTCGAACTGTTTTTTTGTCGCCTTCACGGTGCCCTCGATCGCCGGGGTGGAGGATGCGCCGCTGTTCCAAAACTGGCGGACGACAGTGAATGATTGGATCCGGCGACAGAGCGCGGCCGATGTGGTGGTGGATTACATACATCGATTTCCCAATCAGTACGACGGTTACACGACGGAGGCGGACGGGCTGCATCCGACGGTGCTGGGATCGAGCTACATTGCGCAGGAGGTGGATTTCGCGTTGCGCATCGGTTTGATGAGCGGCCCGGGCGCGATGGGGGAGCGGGCATTTTCACCGCAAGGCTGGCAGCCGGTCGGGAACCAGGCGCAATGCTGGCTCTACAACACAAACAGCGGGACGTGGGCCTGCAACGGGGTGCTGGACACGAACGGCACTTTGACGGTGACCAACGTGGATCTTTGGTCGGCGGACGGGAACGGGACGCCGACGCTTTCGTTTTGGAATTCCTATTACGGCGGCAGCGCGCCGGCGACGATCCACTTAAACGCGGGATATTTCCTGGCGCTCGACGCGCCGGGCGGGGCGGTCTGCATCACGAACGCGGGGGCGATTTACACGGCGCTGGGGGGATCTGAGGTGATGGACCTGCACCAGACGGTGGCCACGAATTTTGTGACCACCTACATGAACCAGAATTTGAACGTGGAGGGGGTGGCGACGCATTACGGCGGCGCCGTGAACTGGCAGAGCTCGAGCTTTTACGGCACGGCGGCGTCGCTTCCCGCCGTTGACCTTTATGGGGGCGTGACAGGGTTTCCGCTGATGGAGGGTTTCACCTATCCGGGGACAGCGGGGGCTTTCGATTTCACGGCCGCCGGCGGCTTCGATTTGTCGGGGTCGGAAATTGTCACCAATAATTTAACGGTGAAAGGGCTGGTGACGGGCAACGGCGGCGGCTTGACCAATCTGACCGCGGCGAACCTGGTGGGGAATGCGCCGACGAACGCGCTGACGAACGGGTTGACGCAGCTTGGGCTTTTGCCGATCCCGGCCGGGCAGAATTTTGCGGCGGCGAACGTCAACAGTCCGCTGGTGGTCCTGACGGTCGGGACCAACGCGGGGGCGGTAACCTATAGTGTCACTCCGACGGCCAATGATTCGGCGAGCGTGCTGGGGACGGGCACTTCACTCACAGGCTCGCTGAATTCAGGTTTGAACAATGTGATGCTATCCGGCCAGTATGATGATCTGTGGTTCTCCACAGGCTCGTTCGAGGCCTCGGGACAGAGTAATGTCCTTATTTACGGGACAAACTCCCTGGTCCTGTCCGGATTGAAGAACGCGCTTTGGTACGGGACGAACTCCTCGATCATCGGCGGAAGCTACAATTATCTGGACCTGGCGGGAGGCGTCAGCGGCTCGGACGCCATCGTGGCCGGCCAGAGTAACACCATCACCACATCGACCCAGGGGGATCGCGGCAGTGTGATTGTCGGCGGGGTGAACAATCAGCTGACGGACAGCAAATACGCCGTCATTTTGGGCGGGCAGGGGAACACGAACAACGGGAGTGGGGGGAACGGATCGGTCATCGCCGGCGGGAGCTTCAATTATCTCGACGCGTGGAACTCGGGGCAGATTGGCGGCACGCTCAACCTTGTGAGCGCGTGGAATTCGGTGATTCTCGGGGGAACGTCGAACGGGCTGGGGAACTTGCTGGTGGGAGNATCGGNGGTGTGCGGTCCCACCAATTCGGTGATTCTCGGGGGAACGTCGAACTACGTCGGCACGAACATGTCGGGCGGGGCGAACAACTCGGTGGTGGGCGGGATGAGGGCCATCACGACGAACAGCCAGAGTTTTGTTTGGAGCGATGGAACGACGACATTCGGGACGACGGCGGATGATCAATTTAATGTCTATGCCACCGGGGGCATCAAACTGTTGGGCGGCACAATTTCGGGCAACGGCAGCGGATTGACCGCGCTGAATGTGTCGCAATTGAGCGGGACGGTGCCGGCGGCGCAATTGCCGGTGGCGACGACCTTGGCGGAGGGGATCATGGAAGTGGGGGCGGGCCTGGCGGTGAACGCCGGCGTGGTGAGTTTCAACGTTAATACCAACAATCTGTCCACCGCCGTGACCAATCAAAACGTCGCGGCGGTGACGTTGGGTGGCGCTTTGACCGTCGCCGGCACGGGCGGGATCACGGCGAGCAATTACAATGTGCCCATTGCCGGGACGGCGCTGGCGCCGAACATGCAACTGAGCTTCGCCACGAATTACGAGAGCATTGCTTTCGCCTTCACGGCGCCGGTCAACGTGAACTCCGCCTTGATCCAGACGCTGGTGATTGGAGTGACCAATAACGCCGGGAGCGGGTTCATCCAGGCTTCGTGCCCGAGCTATTGGAAGACCAACGTCGCGACCTGGCTGGTGACGAACTGGGCGACGTTCACGATCACGATTTTGCCGGGAATGACGAACTGCGAATACCTGAGCATTTTTTAATGAAACGGCTTTTCCTGATGTTCTTGTTGACGGCGGGTCTCTGCGAGGCATGGCCGGGCCGCACCTTGCAGGACCTTGATTTTGTCGGGAATTTAATCCGGCCCTCGGCTGCCGGCGGCCCTTCGTTTTATCCGACGACGGGGGTGGCCAATGTGGGGCTGTTTCTGAGTTACCGGGACCTCGGGCTGGGGGCGGTGAAATCGTGGACGAACGAGATGCCCTCGGGCGACGTGTGGACCAACGGACTGGGGCTGAAGCAGCCGACCAACACGGGGATGGGCCTTTATTTCTACAACGGCATATTGACCAACAACACGTTCTCCAACGTGGCGAATTACTCGATCTGGATTGTGATCGCGATGGGGAACGATCCGACCAATTATGCGCAAATCATCGGCGCGCTCGCGCCGGGCACGACGAACATCCAATTCACGAACATTTCGAGCGCGTCGGTGGCGATCGGCGCTTATTACGGGGCGCGCAGCAGCCAGGCCGCGCCGCTGATGGAGTTCACCGGGCACACCGGCGACGGAGGGTCCTTCAGCGCCGGCGCGATCGCGCAGACGAACATGTGGAACGACATCATGGACGCTGAGGGGAACCTGTATTGGGACGGCGTGGCGGAGGGGACGTTTCCGACGCCCACAGGGAACATCAACCAGCAGGCGATCGGGAACAATAGCCTGGCGGCGGGATCGCCCTTCCTTGGCTACATCAAGTATATTCTAATCTCGACCAATCACCAGTTTACCGCGACGGAGCGCACGAATCTTTGGATTTGGGACCAGACGAATGGCGTCACCAATGTCAGCGGCAGCCTGGTCTCGTGGTGGAAGTTTAACGACTCGGAGAGTGGAACGGCGCTGGCGGATTCTGTCGGGGGATGGAACGGCGTCTTCGAGGCTTCCCCCACCTGGACGGCCGGTCTCAACGGCGTTGTCAATCAATCGCTGACGTTCAACGATACTGATGCGGTGTTCTGCCCCATCACGAGCGGTTATTTTCCGGCGCCCGGCCAGGGTTGCACCATCTCTGCGTGGGTTAAATACACCTCGGGCGGGAACGCCAGTTCGTTCATCATGGGTTACGCCAATGTCGTGCAATGGGTCAGCGGTGAAAATGTGGGCGGTGGCCTGACGGCGGCGCAAGGATTTCAACTGCTTCAGGACGGCGACGCCAACATCCGGGGAGAGGTCAACAGCACGGTGGGAAATGAGACCGAGGGAAACACGATGGCGGCAAACGACGGCAATTGGCATCACATGGTTTTTGCCTCGGACGGGACGAACGTCTCCAGTTGGTTCGACGGCACGAGGAATGACATCGGCACGCTGAACGGCACGCAAATCGGCGGCGTCCAATCGGGCACCGGATGGCTCACCCTCATGACCAATATTCAGTTCTCCGGCCCGAGCGTGAGCACCAATTGGGAACCTTGCACGATGACGGACGTGAGGATTTACAACCGGCTGCTAAACGATGCGGAAGTCGATATCCTTTATCGCGCGCCGACGGTGGACGCGATCATTGGGGCTTATACTTATTGACTGTAAAAAAAACATTCTTAGCTCTGACGCCATGATCGACCCGGAAACCAACGAGGAAATTGACCAGCAGGAGGAGCAGGGGGAAAGACATGTGCTGCATTGGGTCGCGCTGGGACTGGTCGCGGCGATCGGGCTGCTATTGTGGCAGGGGGATTTGGAACGGAGGACGCGTGATCTGGGGAAGATACCGACGATGCAAGGGGCGCCGGGTGGGGGCGCCGGATGGGGGCACCCGGCCTACAACATATCGCAACCACCTTGCCAACTGCCGGGGGTGGGGACGAGGCAGACGAATGCGCCTTGCGGGTTGGATGGGAAGACAAGGCCAGGCGTGCCGTAATTCGCGGGTCTGTGTTGTGGGCGGAAACGCCCGACGATGCCGATTATTTGCGAACATGAATTTCCTCCCGAGCTGAAGGCCGGCGCCCCGCCTGCCTCGCCTATCCGCACGCTGGAAATTTGCTGTCTCATTGTCACGGCGGCGCTGGCGATTCTCTCTTTCGCGGGAAGCTATTTCGTTTTGCCTTATCGCGTTTCGGCGAATGAGGCCGACGTAGTCATTCTCAAAAAAGCACTGGCGGATTCAGAGAGCGCGCGGATCGTGGATCGCGAATTACTCGTGCGGATCGAGGAGGACGTTATTCAATTGAGCAAAACTGTGGAACGGATGGACAAAAAATTATGATCAACACCGAACAATTCAATTCTCTTTTACGGAGCCTGGCCAAGGCCGGCGGCACTTTGCTGGCGGTGCATGGGGCCAGATCGTCCACGATCGAACTTCTCAGCGGCATTTTTATCGCCGTGATGGGCGTTTTGTGGAGTCACTTCAATCATGCGGAGACGCCGACGCTGGTCCCGATCCCGTCCGCGACGCAGTCCGAGTTGCGCCGGCAGATCGATATTGCGCTGAAACTTTTGGTCTTCGGCGTTTTGCCGATGGGGCTGATTTTTGCTGGATGCGCGGAGTTGGATCCCGATCTGCCTGGCACGAGCAAGCCGGCGCCACTGGTCGCGTTCACCAATGGATCGGCTTACTTGCTCGGCCACGTTGTGACCAGCAACCAGGTTTACCAGGCGGCCGATGACGCCGCGTCACTCGGAGTCAGCTTGCTTTTGAGGGACTCCCCGGGCATGACGAATTATCTGGCGCCGGCGCAAGTGATTTTGGAGAGCTTCGCCAACGCGGGCGTTTACAACGCGGACGAGCTGCAAAGTTCGCTGGCGCAAATCAGTTTGAGCAACGCCGGCGACCAGGTGTTGATCGACAATCTCGGTTCGATGGTCCTGAGCCTGGCGGGCGTTTACGTGGGGCCGCTGGCGACCGGCGGAACGAATAGCGGGCCGTACGTGAAGGCGGCTTTGCTTGGCGTCGCCAGCGGACTTTAGGCTCTGGCGGCCTGCATGGTGTCCGGCGAGAGGCCGGGACGGGTTGACAATTCCTTATGAAACACAGGCGCCGGTAATTTTATCATGAACTTTTTATCGTCATTATTCACGGCGGTCGGGAAAATCTTCGGCTGGGCCGGGACTCGCACCGCCGAGGAAAACACGCCGGCCATGGCGGCCGCCGCCGCGGCCAAAAAAGAACAGAGCCTGGTGGACACATCAACCAAGGCCGCCGCGGCGCGCGACACAAAGGAGGTCCGTGATGAACTTGCGGACTAAATTTCGGGATATGCGCATCACGGCGATGCAATATGCATCAATCTGCTGCATTTTGGCAGCCGCTGGCTGCAACACGGTCACGCCGGCCGAGACCAAGGCCCGGCAGCCCAGCTTCGACGGCGGCATCCAAAATAGCGGCTTCGAGGGTTGGACCACCAATGTCGCGACCGGGGAGGTCTTTGGGGTCATCAGCAACCACGCTCGGGCACGCTACAACGCGCTCCTAGCGGCCTATGGCAAGCGTTTCGCGACGCCGCTGGCGTTGGATAGCGGCTTGACGCTGCAAAGCGCCAGCGGGGCGGGCGCGTGGAAGATCGATTTGGGGGCGCTGATCGACTTCGAGACGATGAACCGGTGGCGCAAAGAGGGCCAAAAGCCCTAAGATTCCCCTCACCCTACCCCTCTCCCGGCGGGAGAGGGGAGAACTCCCGTTATACCCTGGGTTATACCCTGTTTTTGTTTTTGGGAGTGGGGGGGAGTTTCGTCAAGTTCAATCCGGCGTTGGAAAGCATAATAAAATCAACGGTTTGCGCAATGTTGCGCAATGTTGCTAATTGATGCAAGTGGCTTGCTTTTTTCCCTTGTAAATGAGGCTGGTTGGGATAACTGATTTGCATGGCTCTTAAAATCAATAGGTTGTGGCATCTGAGGTTTCGCGATTTTTCGAGATTATACCGTGGGTTATACCTTAAATTTCTCCGTGTCGGAGCGCCGCGTGGGGGCACGCGGCCTACAATGGGTCGATGCCGATTTTGAGGGCGGCGGACTGCCATTGCCTTAAGGCTTGGACGGTTTTGGCGTGGCGGATGGATTCTTTGATCGCGGCCATCTCGGCTTCCAGGTCGTCGAACTTCCAAAAAGGTGAGGTGACCCATTGCTCGAAGTATTGACGCATGATTTCGATTTCGGGGGGGGTCAGGGGCGCGCCTGCCAGATATTTCTGGACGATCTGGAACATGATGCCGGTGGTCTCGTGTTTCCAGAAAAGGGGCGCGTCGCCGGTGTCCACTGCCGGAATGCCGAGAGGGCCGGGGCCGGTCAGGGCGAGGGCAACGGCGGCGGCGACGCTGGAATCACTCTGCGGCCGAGCCTGGGCAAAGACGCTGCGGCTGATTTCGAGGCGCCTGCGGGTTTCGGGATTGAGATCGGCTTCCTGGATGGGGATGAGTTTCAGGAGGAGGCCGGACTTGACGATTTGGGAGACTTTCAGGCATTCGACGCAAATGACGAGGCTTCCCTCGGTCGGGCCGCCGGCGGCGTGGCCGCAACTGGAATTCATGAGGCGGCGACAATGCGGGCATTCAAAAACGCCGGGGCGATGGTGGTGGATGATTGAGGTTTTCATTGGCATTCGCTGCAGAGGGTCCAGGCGACCCAGTGGCAGGGGATGCCGTTGGGGCCGATGCAGGCGCGGTTCCTGGTGCAGCCGCACACGGAGCAGCGGCGCAGGAGGCCGTATTCTTCGAGACGCGAGCGGTCGGCGGGGCTGGCGATGACTTCGGCGGNGAGGGGGCCGACGTTGAATTCGGTGTGGCACGCGACGCAAAGGACGTCGCGCATGACGCCGGCGGCGGGGCCGGTGAGCAGGGAGGCGCGGGCCTGGCATTTGGGGCAGTTGCCGTCGAGGAGGAAGTTGCGGGCGGAGTCGTCGATGATTGGGATAAAGTGGACGGATTCGCGCCAGCCGGATTCGAGCCAGCCGGGGACGGAAGCGGCCTCCGCAAAATGAATGTCGAGGCATGATTGTTCCCGCTGCAGCCCGAGGATTAACCCATAGACGACGCTGGCGGCGTGGGCCTCTTCGTGGATGTCAGAGAATAGGGGCGGTTGCAGTCTGATGATGACTTTTTCCTCCCGCCTTTCGATTTGGATTTTGAGTTCGATCATGGGATTTGTTTTGGGGTTGAGGTGGGGGAAGGGGGCGCGGATGGGACTTCGGTCGGGACGCCGCCGAACTCTTTCACGATGACCGTGAATTCTTCCAGGGCGTCGTGGAAGCCGCGAAAGCTGTTGACGGTTTGCCAGGCGCCAACTTTTCCCAGCCAAACTTCCACCCGGTATGATTCAAAATCGCGCGGGTGGCCCTGGAGGCGGAGGAGGCCTCTGGCGGCTTCAGTTTGGCGGATGGTCCAGCCCGTCGCCACTCCCCGCTCCCCGTGGGAGATGGGAGCGGCGCGGAGGGCGCGGTAGTATTGCACCATTCCGGTTTCGGCGATGAGGGACAGACTGAAATGGAAGTTGCCGAATAGTTTTTCGGCGAGGCGCTGGGCGGCCAAGTATTGACTGTTAGTGCTGCTGGCGCTGACGCCATAGCCGACGGCGCGCGCCAGGTTGGTTGCGCCGTCGCTTTTGACTTTGATGAGGATCCCCGGCGCGCCGCGTGGGGGCACGCGGCCTACAAGGGCGCTGGTGTTTTTCGGTTTCATGCGGCGGTTGTTTTGGGGAGTTGGAGGATGTTGGTTGACACTGTTGGCAAATTCAAAACGCTCCAGGCGGGGAGGCCGGTCTCGGGGAGCCAGCCCATTTTGGGGCCGTCGCCATGGAGCCAGTTGGTCGGGACTCCGCCGTAGGTGCTGACGAGCAAATGGGGTCCGCCGCGGTGGCCGATTTCGATGGCGATCTGCACATCGCTGACGCCCCAGCTCCTCCGGGCGGTGACGTAGTAGGCGCGGGCGCCGTGGCTGGTGAGTTTGCGTCCGAGGGCGAGGCTGACCCGCCGGAGGCCTCGGACGAGGGCGCTGCGGTGGAGGGCGGCGCGGCTGTCGCGGAGGGGGCTGGGAAAATAAAACGGGTTTTTGGGGTGACGCTGCGCGTGCCAGGCAAAGAGGTTTCGAAGGAGCAACTCGAGGTGGGGGGTCATCAAGGCGTAGGGGTTGATGCCGCTTTTGGCGCGTCCGATTTCCAACGCCTTCCACGAGCCGGTGAGGTGATCGGTGATGAGATGGCCAGGCCGGCCGGGGGGGGCGTCCAGGCGGAGGCGGAGGGCTTCTTCGGTGCGGACGCCGGTAAAGGCTTCGAGCAGGTATTGCCAGCCAACGGATTGGGACCGGTCCTTGACGCTGGCGAAAAAGGTCCGGGCGACGTCGTGGATTTGGGCGGCGTCGGCGGGCATGAATTCGCGGCAGTGTTTGGTATCCTTGGAATCGTGGTATTTAGCGCGGCGGTGGACGAGGGGGTTGTAGCGGATGAACTCGCAGCGGACGGACCAGGTGAAGGCGCTGTTGAGGGCGCAGAGTTCGGCGTCGACGGTGCAATGGCCGGGGCGGCCGCGGTGGACGCGCTCAAGGCGCCAGTCGCAATATTGATCGCAGGTGGCGAGGGTGATGCCATCCATCTGGATAGTATCCCAGAAGCCGAGGAGGGCGAGGCATTGGTGTTTGACGGCGGCGAAGTTGCGGGCGGTGCGTTGGCGGCGGCGGCGATCTGGGCAGTTGTCTTCGAGGTATTTGCGGAGGACCTGGCCGGCGGTGATGAATTGCGGCTTGGCGTAGGGGGAGAGGCCGGCGCCGGCTTTGCTTTTGGCGTGGGCCACCTGATTGTGAGTGAGGATCTGGCGCGCGGCTTTTTCGTTCGCGGTGCCGAGGGCGCGCCAGGTGCGCCGCCCGTTGATGACGGGGCGGCTGTAGAGTCCCCCTGATTTGTGTCGATAGAGGCCGCCGCCGAGATGTCTCCACGCGCGGAGGGCGAGATCGGCCTGGCGCGGATCGGCCGGGCGGAGGGGGCGCTTGACGGCGGGACGAATTTTGGCGAGGGCCTCGAGGAGGGGAAGGGCGGGGGGGGAGGCTTCCGCAGGGGATGGCGGGG
>JGI12631J13338_1000388_pt1 | contig 13766 bp, 15 predicted proteins | sample BlaSpr_A8_Ref_O1_FD_13338 | JGI IMG/M metagenome (IMG submission 13338) | reverse complement strand
GTAATCACTCCAAAATTCGGGAAATTCAGCACGCCCGGCCGCTGCGGCATCCGCAGTTGCGCTGGAGTCGGCGCCGTGGGCCCGCCCGGCACCGCCGCAAACCCCTGCACCCGGATGTTCGGGTCTTGCACCACGATTTCGTCCAGCACCGGCGCCACATTGTCCGGTTGGTAAGCGACATCCACCCACGCAACGCGCGCCGATTTTTCCGCCGCGCCGCCGGCGGCCTTGCCCGCATCCGCGAAAACGACTTTCCACTGCACGAACCGCGCCGGCGGACAACTCACCGCCTCGCCCGAACCATTCTGGTACGGCCCCGACCACGCGCTCCAATTTTTCTCCGGGCTCGACGTATTTCCCGACCGCACGTAGAACCTCACGTTCGCCGCACTCGCCCGTTCGCCGTCGCCCATCCAGGTGATCCGTCCCCACCGCGAAAAAATCTTCGCGTCAAACGTTTCCGATTCGAAGCTGCCTTCGCTCTCATATCCCGGTCCCAGCGTGAATACCTTCCCAGGATTCGCCGTGCCCACCAGAATTGTTCCGTCGCGCCCAGCCACCAGGCTGGTCACTTGCGCCGCCGCCGTGCTGGCCACCTTGGCGTAGTCCCGGTTTTTCTCTAACTCGACGATCGTCCCTTTATTCCCAGTCCCCAGCAGAATGTTTCCATTCGCTTCCAGCGCCATCGAAAAAACCAGATCTTCTCGCGAAGTCCACAAAGTTTCCGGCGCGCCTTCCGCCGAAATCTTCACCACTTCCGCCCCGCCGGTCGTCGACGGGAAAAAAGGGAAGGGAGCTGTCGCCGTAGTCGCCTGCGACGCCCCGGCCTGCAAAGTTAGCGTCGACGAATTCGGCTGCCCGATCACCGGCGCGGTCTGCTGCGGCGTCAGCACCCCACTCAAAACCGGCAAGGCCGGCGTCGCCCGCTGCTTTTCCCCAATCGACGCCGCGAAAATATTTCCGTTCGCGTCCGCCGACAGCGACGTCACTTCCTTCTTATTCGTTTCGTACACCACGAAAGTCTGTCCCGCCGTCGGCGCCGCGCCCGCGCCGTTCCGCACCGGCTCAATACGTAAGATCAAACCATCTGGATCGGTGCCCACCAGCAAATTTCCTTTGCCATCGAACGCCAGCGACCGCGCATGCCGCTCGTCGCTTTGATAGAAAAGCTGCCCCTTGCCATCCCCCGTGATCGCAAAAATCTGTCCCGTATCTCCCGTTCCGGCAAAAAGCGTCCCCTGTGCATCGATCGCCAGCGCCCAGATGTATTTCGTCTTCGGCTCGAAGAACACGCTCTTCTTTCCGTCCGGCGTTACCTTATAGATTTTTCCATCCGGCGACGTCCCCACATACAGATTGTCCTGCGCGTCGAAAGCAATCGCCTGCGCCGAAAGTTCCGGCGCTTCGAACATCGTCGTCGGTTTGGCCGGATCGTCAAACCGCACCACTTTCGCGTCCGATCCTCCAGCCCCGTACACCCGCCCCCGCGAATCCAAACGCAAACTCCACAAATACGCCAGATTCGGATCCGAATAGGGACTGAACTTCGGCGCCGGCGCCAGTTTCCCGTCGCTGCGGATCGCCACGCCCTTGGCCGTGCCTTTCTCAAAATCCGCAAAACTCGATTCGCGCCACATCCGCGTGTGTTCCGCGTAAACGATCGCTGGCGCCACGCATCCCAGCACCAGCAGCGCCACCAGAATTCTAGGGCGTTTCATGAATTCAAGTTTTGCACCCATCGCTCGCCATTCACGTTTTTCCTCAGGGCACCGCTTTAGCCGTGCCGTTAGCCGCTCGGCTTGAACCAGCTTCAGCCGCTGCGGGAATGGGTTTCGAACTTCCACAGATAGCTTCGCGATGGCCTTTAACCGATTATTCAATCCGACTCTCCCTTCGAATCCAAAAACCATCCCACGCGCCGCGAATCACCGAACCGTAATCGGCAAGGTCCGCTCGCCCGAAATCACCTGATGCATCTCCACCGACCACTCGCCCGCCACCGACTGATTCGAAACCCGCACCGCACCGCTATTCTGCCGGTGATCCATCACGCTGATCTCCGACGTCGGCGCATTCGGCATGATCTTATCTTCCACCAGCAACGTCGCCGTCGGCTGCAACAACGTCGCGTACAGCCGGTTATTCTCGCGATCCCGATTCATCAACTTGATCAATTCTTCCAGCCCGGAAAGTTGTCCCTGCGACGAAGCCGCCGCCGATTCCGTCGTCCGGTTCACCGTTTCCGCGTCGCTGATCACCAGCTGCAAATTCCCCCGCGCCGCCTGCGCCGGTATCGTCACCGGAATTTCCTGAATGAACGACGCACCGCGATACGGCCGCAGCTGCACCTTCACCGCCACCGTTTCGCCCGCAACCAGTTCGTTTTTTTCAATCCAGGCATTCTCAATCGTCGCCGACCGCCGCTCCGGCACCGCCGTCACCCGAATGTGAATCCCCGAGACATGCGGAAACTCATACGGGTTCGCATAAATTCTGGCGAAATCCCCCTGCACGCTTCCCGCCACGAAAAATCCGGTAGCCACCGGCATGTCGCTCGGCGCGAACAAATCATTCAGCCGCACCGCCGTGTGATCCTTAATTTGAATATCGCCGTCCAGTTGCAGCGTGTACCCCTCGCCATACGCCGTGCTGCCCACAATTCCGTTGTACGTCGCTAGCGCCACCAGCGTCGGCGTCAGTTGCGGGCTCTCGATCACCTCAAAATGAAATTCCCGCTTCTCCGTCGGCGTCACCAGCGAAACGGTCATCGGAATCATCGGTGGTTCCGGCCCCAGCTGGCCGCCGATCGCCGTCACCCGGTCCTGCGTCAGCGTTCCAATCGTCCCGCCGGTCGAAATAATTTTGGTCGACGCCATCGCCGAATTCAAAGTCATCACCACGTGCGCCCGCGCCATCGGCATCGACACGCTGCCAAACGAAAAAATCGGATGCCCGCACGCCAGCACCTTGCCATTTTCTTCCACCGTCGTCACCGTGCATCCCGGCGTAATAGTCAAATCCCCGCGCATCAGCTCGACCCCGACCATGTCTCCGGGTTTCAACCGCGCATCGTCCGGCGACGCTGCGGCCGTCCCGCCCGCCATCATCGACATGCCCCAGCCCGCCAGCTGCTTACTGAACTGCGCCATCGTGTCCGGATAAACTCCGGTCGCGATCAGCGGCGTCTCAATCGGCACCAGAAATTCTCCAGCCCCGGCACCGGCACCGCTTTGCGCCGCAAAACTGGCCGGCAGCGGAACCCGTGCCGCATAGCCCAGTTCGCCAGTGTCGCTTGTCGCTGCGCGCGCCCCCGCCGCCGGCAAAACCGGCGCGTCGTTCACGCTCAACATATTTTCGATCGGCGTCACTCCGCCAATCGCTTCCTTGGTGAAAACGCCCAGCTTCAACGAAAGCGCTCCGGCCAATTTCCCGTCGAAATACACCGGGCTGCCGCTCATCCCCGCCACCACTCCGCTGTGCTCCGCTTTTTCCCCCAGCAGTTGCACCAGAATCACGTCCTGCTTCGGCCCCAGCGCGTTTTCCAGTATTCCGATCACCACCAAATCCACTTTTTCGATCGTGTCGCCCTGAAAAATCGTGTACACCTCGCCCTTCATTCCGGGTTTGATGTCTTTCAACGGAAAAGTAGCCGTGGCATCGTCGGCTTGAATCGGCACGCAATAAATAATCAGGAACGCGAGAACCACGAGGGAGAAACGTCTGAGGCGGGCCAAGGGCATCGAACTTTCATAATACCCGCCGCCTTACGGGGAAGCAAATCAGCCCGTGCTAGAATTGTGCGATGGCCAAAAAAACAATTTCACCCGGCGGAAACGTGTCCGGCGTCGTCGAACTCCCCGGCGACAAGTCCATTTCCCACCGTTACGCCATTCTGGCTTCGCTCGCCGAGGGCACCAGCGAAATCCGCAACTATTCCTCTTCCGCCGATTGCCTCAGCACCATCGAATGTATGCGCAAACTCGGCATCCAGATCGACCTCACCAAGGATTTCGTGCGCGTCGCCGGTAAAGGTCTCGATGGCTTGAAAGCACCCAAGCGCGCTCTCGACGCCGGAAATTCCGGTTCCACCATCCGCATGCTTTCCGGCGTGCTCGCCGGCCAGAATTTCACTTCAACCATCACCGGCGATAAATCTCTCCAGCGCCGCCCCATGCGCCGCGTCGCCGAACCTCTGCGCCAGATGGGCGCCGACATTCGCGCCAAAGACGGCGACCGCGCCCCCATCGAAATTCACGGCGCGAAACTCAAAGCCATCGATTACACCCCGCCGATTCCCAGTGCCCAGGTAAAATCCGCGGTTCTGCTCGCCGGCCTCTACGCCGACGGCGTCACCACTCTGCGCGAATCGGTCCGCACCCGCGACCATACCGAAATCACCCTGCGCGAAATGGGCGCGAACGTCGAAACTTCCAAAGGCGAAATCCGCATCCACCCGCGTCCCAAATTGCAGCCGCGCCAGTTCATCGTCCCGGGAGATTTGTCTGGCTCGGTCTTTCTCATCGCCGCCGCCCTGGTTCTGCCCGACTCCGCCATCATGCTGCACAACGTCGGCCTCAATCCCACTCGCACCAAGGTTCTCGATTTCCTGATTTCCATCGGCGCGTCCATCAATCTCGCATCCGTTCAGCTGCGCGACGGCGAACTCATCGGCGACGTCTCCGTGCGCTACGCGCCGCTCACCGGCGGCGCGATTTCCGGCCCGCAGGTCGCCGAAATGATCGACGAGCTGCCCATGCTCGCCGCCCTCGGCGCCTACACCGAGCACGGCATCGAAATTCACGACGCCCAGGAACTTCGCGTCAAAGAAAGCGACCGCATCGCCGCTCTCGCCGCAGGCCTGCAAGCCATGGGCGCGAAAGTTACCGAATATCCGGACGGTCTGCGCGTGGAAGGGACGTCCTCGGGAAAATTACGCGGCGCGAAAGTCGACCCGCAGGGCGACCACCGCATCGCCATGGCGCTCGCCGTCACGGCCCTCGGCGCCGAAGGCGACACCGTAGTTCGCGATTCCGAATGTGTCGGCGTTTCGTTTCCCGAATTTTTCACCACGCTCGATAAATTGCGCGATGCCGAAGCCCGCGGCGCGGCCGCAACGTAGTTCTCCAGAAACCGTCTACCGATAAACAGCGCAGCCTCTCGACTCCAGATCCGCAAACCACCCGGGCGGCTCAAGAGTAGTCACCCATCGCAGATCGAGTTTTTCCAGCCGCGGCAAAGTCATAATGCCCGCCGGCAAATCGGTCAACGGGTTCCCCCGCAGATCCAACTGCCGCAGCTCCCTCAGCGCCCCCACCGCCTCCGGCAGCGACGCCAGCTTATTGTTCCGCAGGTGTAATTCCCGCAGCCTCGTAAGCCGCCCAATCGCTTCCGGCAAAGTCCGCAGGCCATTGTCAGAAATTCGCAATTCGATCAACCCAGCCATCGCGCAAACACATTCCGGGAAAATCTCGAAGGCGTTCTCGCCGATGTTCAGGTAACGCAGGCGCGTCAGCTGGCCCAGCGAATCCGGCAGCGCAGTCAGCCGGTTATCGTGCAGGTACAGAAAATCCGTCAACCCGCTCAGGTTGCCGATCCCCGCCGGCACCTCCGTCAATTGGTTATGCCCCAGGTCCAGCATGCGCAGCTTCTTCATTTCGCCAATCCGCTCGGACACTTCCGTCAGCTCGTTGTCCGCCAGAATCAGCGTCTCCAGATCGGTCTGATCCCAAACGGAGTCCGGCACCCGGCCCAGCCGTTTCTTCCAGAGATTCAAATTCGCCTGGGATGAATTCGCCACGGGTGCGCAACCAACTTGGAATATCGGGGTGAGGTTTCTGAAAAAAAAAATCAAAAGTGCTAGGACGACTTATGCAGGTTAATCGTTCCGTACGTGGTGGTGATCTGAATTTTCGGCACGCCCGTTCCGATCTTGGCATTAAACCGGGGCGTATCGCCCTCGGTATCCGACGATCCGTCAAAATCACTCTGCACGTCCCCGCCCTTCGACCACGCGGAAACCTGGAAATTCGATTTCGCCGGCAAAGTTAAATCCACGCCGCCCGATTCGTTGTTGATGCTGATTTCCTGCGTCGGCGGCTTGGCATAGCCCACCTTAATATCGCCGTGTACGTCCGATATTTCCAGCCGCCCGCCCACGTTCTCCACATCCAGATCCTTATTGCTCGTCTTCAGTTTGGCCGCGCCGGCCACGTCCGAAACTTCTATATCCCCCGAATCCAGATCCAGCCGCCCGCTCATCCGCTCCAGCGTCAGGTCCGCCTTCTGCGAAACGTAATGCGTGGTCTTGGTCACGTTGCGAATGACCACTGGCCCGAAAAACTCGCCTTCCACCGTCATATCCCCGCTGATGTCGCTGACGTCCACTTCATCGCCATGCCCTTTAATGGTCACGCTGCCGGCGATATCGTCGATGCGCACGTCGCCCTTGCTCATCTCCGCCGTCGCATCCGATCCGGTGTTGTGAATTTCCACCGCCCCATGCAGCGTCGTGGCCCACGCTTTTCCCGATATTCCGGAGATGCTGACGTCCCCATGATTCGTGTTGGCCGTCACCGACGCGTTCTTCGGCACCGTAATATCCAGATCGACGGTCACCGTCCCGCCATTTTCCTGATTCACCGGATGCACCGTATATCCGTCGCGCGTCTCCTCGATGGTCACCCGCACGTCTTTGAGCCGGTCCTCCGCCGCCGATTCGTTGCCCTCCGACGCGGTTTCGTTTCCATTCACCCGCAACTCGTCGGTGTCGCCCGCGTGGCAGGTAATATTTCCGCGCGCTGTGATCAGCGTGATGTGCGAGCCCGCCGGAATCGTCTTCACCGGCACATCCACATTCTGGGTCGCCTGCTCGTGAAACATATTCATATTCAGGTCGATGTCCGGATGTTTTTCGCGGATATGCGAATATAGCCCCATCCCGGCCATCACCAGAATCACCAGCACCATCAACGCCGCTTCCGATCCGGTAACCAGTGGAGGCCGGGTGCGCCCGGACTGCTGCGCGCCCAGATGGTCGATCAGCTTGGCCACGCCCCACAAAATAATCAGGACCGGCCAGTAGTGCCAGAAGACATGCCAGATCCGCAGATCGGGATTCCAGCGCGCGAAGAGAAACAGGACGCCCAGCAGGATCAGCAGCACACCACCCAGAATCGAGCCGCGCGTAGGTTGGCCGTTGTTCACGCGATCCTCACGAAACGGGGTGACCTTCGCGAGGAGCCATCGCTTCCGCTACCTTCAAAATTCCGGCCACGATCAGCAGAAACGGCCACAGTTCGCCGAAGTTATAGCGGCTGTATTGCGCCACCAAAAACAGCACGCCCACCGTGATGATCATGATCGGCCCGAACAGTGAACGAATCCGGCAGTACCCGCAGTGACACACCGGACGATTGGCTTGTACGTTTTGCGCCAGCACCGGCTGCGCGGCCGTTGGCTGCGTACCTGCCGGCGGAACGGGTTGTATTGGATCACCCATCGAAAATCTCCTAGGAATTGGCCTTCATGCGGTCCCACAACAGCCAGCCGCCGATTACGACCAACCCGATCGGCCAAGATTTCTCAAACCAGTCGCGCTGCAGCCATCCAAAATTTCCCATCAGCAGCAGCACGCCGATTCCGATCAGCACAAACGCACCCACCGGTTTCCGCCCCGGACCATCCAGCAAGTTCGGAGGCTCCGGCTCGCCCAGGGTTCGCGCTTTCGCCGTGCGGTACGCGTCCAGCGGCATGTAACAAACAAATGCTCCCAGCGCGATTCCGAAGAACGCATCCAGCCCCCCCGGCATATCGCTGCTCAGCGCCGCCACCAAACCGCCAAAAATCAAAACGTGAATCGCTGCCTTCATGTACTGCGCGTTGTATACCGCGCCCAAGCCCGGAATAAATCCCAAAACCATGGCCAGCGCGGGATTCGAACCCGTCGGCGCGGGAGGTGCTACCGTGGCCACTTTCGCCGCCAGGCACGGCTCGCAATACAACGCGCCGCCCACGTCGCGCGTGCACTCCGGGCACATCGGCTTGCCGCAATTGCGGCAATATCCGCTGGCCTCCACATTGCTATGCACCGCGCAATTCATCGCATTCTCCTGATCGTCGCCTCAATCCAAATCACAAAATCTCCGCGAAACGTTGATCCCGCTATCAAACTCTCCAGCCTTTCTCGCGCTTTTCTGCCTCGGTGTCCTCTGTGGTAGATCTTTTGCCGTTGTCTTTGCTTTCGGCCTACATCAATGAAGCCAGCATCACTCCCGTACGCGACTGGCTGTGTCCCGGATGCGGCGAAGCCTGCGACCGGTCCTGCGGATTCGCTGGCGACGGATTTTGCGGCGGCACCGCCGGCGCCGACTGCGGTTGCGTCTCCGGCTGCAGCCGCGTCTGAATCTCGTACACCACCCGCAAATCGTTCACGAATTTCGCGCTCTTCGCAAAAGTCAAATGCGCCTGCCGGTTCGCCGTCCGCAGCACCGTCGCCGGGCTCAAGTCCGCGTGCTTCCAGCGCGTCGGCGTAAATCCCGCCGTGTACATCAAAATCAAAATCGTCGCCGCCACCGTCACCAGTCCCAGCGCGAATCGCGGCTGCCATACCGCCGGACGCCAGGCCAGCACATTCTTCCATCCCGCCGACCGTTTCTGCGGCCCAATCGTCGCGTTGACGATCCTCGTCACCAGCATCGGCGGAGCCGCCAGCGGCTCCAGCTTCTGCATCCGCGTCACCAGCCCGCGCACCTCCGCCACCAGCTTCGCGCATTTCGCGCACGTCGCCGCATGCGCCTCGAACGCCGCCGCCTCTTCGGCGCTCAGCGTTCCATCTAGATAATCGCTAAGCCGGTCTTCCGTTAATGTGCAATTCCATTCCATAAAATTTTCCCCTAATTCGGTCGCAATCCCATGTCGCCCAAAATCTTGGCCAGCTCAATTCTTCCGCGGTTGATTCTCGACTTCACCGTGCCTTCCGGCACTTGCAGCACCGCCTGAATCTCCGCGTACTCCAATCCTTGCAGGTCCCGCAAAATCACCGCCTCCCGCAATTCCGGCGAAAGTTGCGCCAGCCCTTCCTGGATCTGCGCGCTCAATTCGCCCGCCTCCGCAATCTTATCGGGCGAGCGCCCCGCCGAAGGTTTTTCTTCCAGCTGTGGCGCGTTCTCATCGTCGATCGAATCCGTCAGCCGGTCCCGCCTCGTCCGCCGGTAATGGTCCACCAGCAAATTCCGCGTCACGCTGGTCAGCCACGTCGGGAAAGCTCCCGACGACGCCTTGTAGCTCGGCAGTGTCTTGTAGATGCGCAGGAAAACTTCTTGGCTCAAATCGTCGGCATCCGTCGCGTTCCCCGTGAACCGGTAGCACAAATTGAAGACCCTGCGCGCGTTCCGCCGCACAAGCTCCTCCCACGAGGGCCCATCCCCCCTGAGACAATCCTGCACCAGTTGGGCATCGGGCTCCAATCGCTGTCAGCCTCTGAACCTGCATCCCCTTTGGGCCTCGCCCTATGTAACGCATTCGAGGGCCAAAATGTTCCCCTACGAACCTGCGGCGCTCCCGCAGGCCTACCGCGCAGTCCAATCCGCCGTCGCGCCAACCACGCGCGGCCGCCACTCCGAAAGTTCGCTCGAAGCACACACCCACAACCCCGCGCATTGCGCGCCATCTTACTTAGATTTTCACCGGGAACACAAGCGCGGAGAACCAAAAGGGAGAACCAAGACGAGAACCAAGACAAAGAACCGAAACGAAAAAATTCCACACCGGCGCCGAATCTCGGTCGGCTATTCCTCCACGAATTTCTGCAGCCGGCTCAGCGCCGCGTCCCACTGCTTCGAGATCACCTCCAGGTAATGCCGGGCCTCGCGAATCCGGCGCTGCTCCAGCCGCCAGACGCTTTCGCGCCCGCGCCGTGCGTGGCGCACCAACCCCACGCGCTCCATCACCTGTAAGTGTTTGGTCACCGCCTGGCGGCTCATCCGGAATTCCGCCGTCAGCCGCGTGATCGACGCCGGCCCGTCGTCGCACAGCCGAGCCACCAGGCGCAGCCGGGTCTCGTCGCCCAGCGCGGCGAAAACGCGGGCGGAGCCAGACCCAGACCTAGACCCAGCTCCGCCGCCCCGCGTTCCGCCTTTCGCGTTGAGCCCTGCGCCCAACGAACTACCGTGCCCCGCTGGCGTTCGCGTCCGCGCCGTAATTGCCGCTCACGTACGCTTCGATCAGTTCCATCTGCTTGGCCCAGCCTCCGTTGTTCGCTTCTAACGCCTTGGCCCTTCGCGCCAGCGGAATCCCGTCGAATCCTGTTTCCGTCACGGTCAGCATCACGCCGCCGTCCGCGTCTTCCAGGCGAAATTCGATCAGCGTGGTCGGCTCCTGGGAATAATCCACGCCTGCTTCGAGGGCGAAAGGATGCCAGCGGAACGAAAGCAANTNNTCCGGCTCGATCTTCTCGATCCATATTTCGATCTTCTTGCCTTCGTACGCCTTCTGCTTGGCCGCCACGTCCGCATTCACTTTGGTGGGNCGGATCGACCCGCCCATCTTTTTCCCCGGCGCGAAAGNGCCGTCGAACTGCATCCCAAACCAGGTTCCAANTTCATTNGAGTCGCTGATCGCCCGCCAGACCCTGGCCCGCGGCGCGCGCAGCAAAATCTTCTTCTCAATTCGATCCGTATGGGTCGTATTCATGTGCAACCTCCAGGTTGCAGGTTAGCTCGAGCCGAAAAGAAATGCAACCACAAGGTTGCATGATTCAGGCCCGTCTCGCAATTTCCATCGTCGCAGCTCACTAATGCTTCAGCCCCGCAAACTTACAGCATTCAGCCGATGTTTGCCGCGCTTCCGACCTGTTCTACTGATTCTGCCGAACATTCCTGACACCCCACTTCCACCTCCTCGGCGCGGCCCAAAAATTAGCAGCAGCTTTATATAGGAGACTCACCCATGGCACAGCCAGCTACACGTCGCACCACCAATTTCGTTCGCGCGAATAAGGACATCATCGGCACTAAAGTCGTCAATCCCCAACACGAAGACCTGGGCAAGATCGAAGATCTGATCGTCGATTCTTCCGGCCGCGTTTCTTACGCCGTGCTTTCTTTCGGCGGCTTTCTCGGCATGGGCGACAAGGATTTCGCCATCCCCTTTAACGCCTTCGCCTTCGACCCGGCCAACAACCGCGCCGTGCTCAACATCGACAAGTCCCTGCTCAAGAACGCGCCCGGCTTCGACAAGGACAACTGGCCCAACCTCAGCGACCCGTCCTTCGGCCAGGATATTTCCAAGTACTACGGCTACGATCACGCCGCCGGCTACGACGACGTGGCCAACGCCACGACCCGCATCCGCCTGTAAAGTTTCAGCAGGAAAGGCCAAACAAAGAAAAAAGCCGCCTCCAAGGGCGGTTTTTTTTCTTGGAACGCTTCCCCAGTTTTTCAATTGTCATCCCGAGCGTAGCGAGGGACCTGCTTCAACATCCGTGGCATTGGCCGTTGCCCTTGTATTCGCCTCCAATCTGTTCGCTGTCATCCCGACAGAGCGCCTTTCGCGGCGCTAACGACCGCCGATCCTCTTCTCCTAGCCTTTCACTCCACCATGCCAACCGCCGTTAGCCGTCATCCAGAGGAGCGTCTTCCGCGACGAAGGATCTCTCTTCGATTGGCACCTCACCTGCGCGTTGCACAGAGCAGTGAGGTGAAGGTCGCATCGCACCAGCCGTTAGTGCACCGTCGACTCATGGCTATAGACAATCCTCCAACCCTCCGCCAACTTCTTCCACACCATCGAAATTGCAAACTCATTTTGCACCGCCGTCCCATCCGCCCCCGTTCGAGTCGATCCTTCCAGCAAAGTCACCACCGCCGCGTCCGGCCCCAGCACCGTAAATTCCGGACTCTCCCGTTCCGTGTACACCGCGTCGATCTTCCCGTTCTTCCACCATTTCAATTGTTGCGCGTGCAAATCGTCCCACCCGTGAAACTCCTCGCCATTGAACACCGCAATCAATTCCGCCCGCCGCGCATACAACGCCATAAACCGGTCTGTATCATGAGCGTTCGCCGCCGCCTGCAATTCGTCCACTAAAGGCCGCAATGCCTGCTCCACTTGCGCCGCCGCATTCTGTAGCGTAATCATTTGCCGCGCCGCCTTAGTCTCCGCCCAGCCCGCTACCAAAACGCAACCCACCACCACCCAGCCCACCAATTTTTTCATAATCGTCCCTCGCCGGGAAAATGTACCACGCCCCGCCAATAAAAATTGGCCCGCGGCGACGCGTCCCACCGCGCATCGAGCACGCGATAGGCGTGCGCCAGATTTTCGATCTCGCCATCCCGTTGCGCCATAACCCCGAGCGTAAAACGACGAGCAGATGACGGAGCGGTCTCCGCCCACGAGGGGTACGGAAGCGTGACGTTCTCCCACTCAAATTCAAGAGACCTTGGGTCACCGTTCCGGGTTACGTGAGCCCAAAACGCGTTAGATTTTTTTCCGCATCGTCGCTTCAGATTGCAGGTACGAGGACAGGACGGCAGCAAGCGATTTGTTGTCTAAATCGATCACACAAATGCATCTGGTATCGATTATTGGACAGCCGTTCGAGGACAATCAGGCCTTTTTCGCCGGTTCACGGGGCGGAGGAGGAGGAGGCGGCGCCAGGGGCGGCTTAGGAAGTGGCTCCGGAATCGGCGGCCAGCCTCTTTTGTCGATTGTCTTGCTCGGCTTTTCAGTCATTTTCTACGTGCCCTCACGATGATGCATTTTGACGTAGTCTTCCCACTTGAGCATTAACTTCTTATCATAAGGTAGCGTGGTACCGGTCTTGGAGAGCTCGGCCTCTTTGGCATCTAAATCAGTTAACGTCTTACTTGCCGCGTCAGCGTACATATCGTCCCATAACCTTTCAAACTGCTTCGAAAGGACATTCCACTTAAAACTTAGGTCCGAACAGTCGATCGCTAGCCGTTCGTTTTTAGCAGTAAGCGACCATAAGCTGAGGCCCGTTGTCGCCAATGCCGCCAAGGCTCGAACCCAGTGTAGGTTTCCCGGGAGTTCGTAAATTATCGCGGCGAAGGAGCCACACGAAAGGACGAGTATTGTCCAAGTTAGGAACCGCTGCTTGCGTTGGTGTCTTCCGGTCAGGTCCGCGAAATAGCAGAAACGAATCTCCGAACTCAGCCAACCATCCCAAACCGCCTTTTGCTGCAAGGAACTGAGCACGAAGCCTCGCAATCCCGGTACGTAGGAACTTTTATGCAGAGTGGTAGGTATAATCTATCTCAGTAACGCAACCAAAATTAGTAACACCTGACAGTTACTTCGTTAGTGAAGCTCCATCATCTTTTAGCGAAATGACCCGCCGCGTGTGTACCTGTAATCATATAAACGGATATGTTATCATGCATTGCCAATTTGTGTAGGCCCACGAACGGCCACACTGGGAGGAGGAGCGATTCGTGCACGGACCGTCAGATCGATCGTCGCCAGGAGCTGCGACGTCCCGCGCGACTTACTCCGCAGCCCTCGCCCAATTTCCAATCTGCGCGCCCGCAGTTAGAAATCGCCGCTACTCACTGCAAACAAAGGCCGGCCATGCCTTCTAATTTGGGTTTTTCCTGCAACATTTCTATCCAAACGCCTCTCGCCGCCTTCAAAAACCGCCGCACCCACCTCCGCCAGCCGCGAAATTCTAATCGACACTTCGCGCAATTAGAAAACACCTCCAAATCCATGAAAACAAACGCCCGCCGTGATTTCTAATCGACAGT
>JGI12631J13338_1000387_pt1 | contig 13842 bp, 14 predicted proteins | sample BlaSpr_A8_Ref_O1_FD_13338 | JGI IMG/M metagenome (IMG submission 13338) | reverse complement strand
TTCACCGGTGTCGATCAGCGGCCGCAAGCCGGCGTAGGCGCCGGCGACGTCACTTCTGGCAAGCGCAGTCCCCAAAGCGGTGTTCACCGTGTCCAGCAGGAACGTGATCTCCTCTTCAGACGGCTCTGGGACATCTGGAACCGGACCGGGAGCGGCTTCGTCAGTCAAACCGAGGTAGACCCGGCCCAGTTGCTCGGGCATCGCGAACACGAAGCGGTTGAGCTCACCGGGAATCGGAATAGTTAGTGCCGCAGTCGGATTGCCGAAGGCGCTGGCATCGAAGACAAGGTGGGTCCCGCGGCTGGGCCGCAACCGCAACGAGCCGTCGATCTCGCCCGCCCACACCCCGGCGGCGTTGATGACCGCACCGGCCGACACATCGAACGACTGCCCCGTTCGCTGATCGGTCAACTTCACCGAGGTGCCGGTGGCCTCGGATGCCGCCACGTAGGTGAGGATCCGGGCGCCATGTTGCGCCGCGGTGCGCGCGACCGCAGTGACCAGTCGAGCGTCATCGATCAATTGCCCGTCGTAGGCAAGCAATCCACCGTCAAGGCCATCACGGCGAACGGTCGGAGCCATGTCCACGACGCGCTGCGCTGGAACCCTACGCGATCGGGGCAGGGTCGAGGCGGGCGTACCGGCAAGCTTCCGCAAAGCATCGCCGGCGAGAAATCCGGCTCGAACCAGCGCGCGTTTACCGGGACCCAGCGACGGCAGCAACGGAACCAGCTGGGGCATCGCATGAACGAGATGAGGGGCGTTGCGCGTCATCAGGATTCCGCGCTCGATGGCGCTGCGCCGGGCAATTCCCACGTTGCCGGTCGCAAGGTAGCGCAGACCACCGTGGACCAGTTTGGAACTCCAGCGGCTGGTGCCGAATGCCAGATCGTGCTTTTCCACCAGCGCCACCCGCAGGCCGCGCGACGCGGCATCCAACGCGATGCCCACACCGGTGATACCGCCGCCGATCACGACGACGTCGAGCGGCTCACCGTCAGCGAGTGCCGTTAGGTCGGCCGCGCGGCGCGCGGCGTTCAGAGCGGTCGAGTCGGGCGTCACGATAGGTATCCGTTCAGCGAGTAGGAGAGTTCGGCGGCCAGCGCCTCGGCATCGAGCATCGGCCGGACGATTTGCGCCGACTGAATGGTCGACTGGGCGATCAGCAACACCATGGTGGCCATCTGGAGGGGGTCGCCGGCGCGCACGCTGCCGTGGCGCTGGGCCGCGCGCAGCCGGGCGGCGAGAGCGTCGATCAACATCTGCTGGCTGGCCCCGAGGCGTTCGGTGATGTAGATGGGTGCGAGCTCCGAGTGCATCACCGACATGACCAGTTCATCGCGACGCAGCAGATCGGCCACTGTAATGATCTGCTGCACAAGCGATTCCCGGTCATCTCCGCGCAACGGCGCCTCGCGCATCACGCTCGCGACGCGCTTGGTCAGCAGCGCCGCCACGATCGACCGGGTGTCCGGCCAGCGCCGGTACACCGTCGGCCGGCTCACCCCCGCGCGGCGTGCGATCTCGGACAGTGTCACCCGGTCCACGCCAAAATCGACCACACAGCTGGCCGCCGCGGTAAGGATCCGGTCGGCAGTGTCAGGGAACGACGCGTTACTGATTGACAACATATGTAATACTGTAACGCATGACGCATGACGAGGAACTTCTTCCGCCCATGAAATGGAACGCGTGGGGAGATGCCGCTGCGGCCAAACCGCTTTCCGACGGAATCCGGTCTTTGCTGAAGCAGGCCGTCGGGCTGGAAGATTCGCAACAGGTCGAACTCGACGCCGGCCAGGTGCAGCTGCGACCATCAGCATTGTCGAAAGCAGACCAAGATGCGCTGGCCGGAATCGTCGGCGCCGAGTTCTGCCGTACCGATGACCGCGACCGTTTGCTGCGAGCGGGAGGCAAGTCCACCGTCGACTTGTTGCGTCGCAAGGATTCCGGGGTCCAGGATGCGCCCGACGCCGTGCTGCTACCCGGCGACGACAGTGAAGATGGGGACGTTGCCGCGATCCTGCGCTACTGCTCCGAGCACGGCATCGCCGTGGTCCCGTTCGGCGGCGGCACCAGCGTCGTCGGTGCACTCAATCCCACCCGCGGCAAGTTCAGCGCCGTGGTGTCACTCGATTTGCGTCGCTTCAACCAGCTGATCTCCCTCGACGAGGTGTCCGGCCAGGCCGTTTTCGGCGCAGGCGTCACCGGCCCGGACGCCGAACGTCTGCTCGGCGAACACGGCTTCTCGCTCGGGCATTTCCCGCAGAGCTTCGAGTTCGCCACGATCGGCGGCTTCGCGGCCACCCGATCGTCGGGCCAGGATTCGGCCGGCTACGGCCGGTTCGACGACATGGTTCGCGGGATACGGATGATCACGCCGGTGGGCACCATAGACTTGGGCCGCGCACCGGCGTCGGCCGCTGGTCCCGACCTGCGCCAGCTGCTGCTCGGCTCGGAGGGCACTTTCGGCGTCATCACCCAGGTGCGGGTGCGTGTCCACCGGGCGCCAGAGGACGTCCGGTATGAGGCATGGTCGTTTCCTGATTTCGCGACCGGGGCCGCGGCCCTGCGCGCCGTCACCCAAAATGCCACCGGCCCCACCGTCGTTCGACTGTCTGATGAGGCCGAGACCGGAGTCAATCTCGCCACAACCGAGGCGATCGGCGAAAACCAGATCACCGGCGGCTGCCTGGGAATCACCGTGTTCGAGGGCACCAAGGAACATGTCGAGAGCCGCCATGCCGAGACGAGCGCGCTGCTGGCGGCCCAAGGTGGCACGTCGCTGGGCGAAGGCCCGGCGCAAGCATGGGAGCACGGTCGATTCGGCGCTCCCTATCTGCGCGACTCACTGCTGTCCGCGGGCGCGCTGTGCGAGACCCTCGAGACCGCCACCGACTGGTCCAACGTTCCCGCGCTCAAAGCCGCTGTCACCGAAGCACTCACGACCGCACTGGCCAAGACGGGCACACCGGCGCTCGTGATGTGCCACATTTCGCACGTGTACCCCACCGGCGCTTCGTTGTACTTCACCATCGTCGCCGGGCAGCGGGGCAATCCGATCGAGCAGTGGCAGACCGCCAAGAAAGCAGCGTCGGATGCGATCATCGCCACCGGCGCAACCATCACCCACCACCATGCGGTGGGTGCCGATCACCGGCCCTGGATGCGTGCCGAAGTGGGCGACCTTGGCGTGCAAGTGCTGCGCGCGGTCAAGGCGACATTGGATCCGGCCGGAATTCTCAATCCCGGCAAGCTGATTCCGTGAAGATCCCGTGACTAGGCGCGAAATCAGCAAGGTGACCGCGCTGACCAATCCCCTCTCGGGGCACGGCACCGCAGTACGCGCAGCGCATGTCGCGATCGCCCGGCTGCAGCATCGAGGTGTGGAGGTCGTCGAAATCATCGGCGACGACGCTGAAGATGCGCGTTATCTCGCCGGCGCGGCAGTTGAGAGAGGCGCCGACGCGCTGATGGTCACCGGCGGTGACGGGGTCGTGTCCAACGCGCTGCAGGTGTTGGCGGGCACCGATGTTCCGCTGGGGATCATTCCGGCCGGCACCGGAAACGATCACGCTCGCGAATTCGGCATTCCCACTAAGGATCCCGAGGCCGCTGCGGACATCGTCGTCGACGGCTGGACGGAAACAATTGACTTAGGCCGGATTCAGTGCGGCAATGGCCGCAAAAAGTTCGACAAGTGGTTCGGCACCGTGGCGGCCGCCGGGTTCGATTCCCTGGTGACGGATCGCGCCAACCGGATGACCTGGCCGCACGGGCGGTTGCGCTATTACATCGCGATGCTGGCCGAGCTTTCGCAGCTGCGGCTGTTGCCGTTCCGAATGGTGCTCGACGGAACTCAAGAGATCGACGCCGATATCACGCTTGCGGCTTTCGGCAACACCCGCAGCTATGGCGGTGGGCTGCTGATCTGCCCCAATGCCGATTACACCGATGGTCTGCTCGACATCACCATGGCGCATTCGGCATCCCGGACAAAGCTGGTTCGCCTCTTCCCCACCGTGATGAAGGGCACCCACGTCGAACTCGACGAGGTGACAACGGCACGCGCCAAGTCAATTCACGTCGAGTGCCCCGGTATCAATGTGTACGCCGACGGCGACTTCGCGTGCCTGCTGCCCGCGGAGATCTCCGCGGTGCCCGCCGCGCTGCAGATTCTGCGTCCCGCCCGGTGATACTTAGCCGACGCCCCGGTTGAGCCAGGTCACTTCACCGGCGTCGCCGCCGTCGCGATACATCTCCAGCGCTTCATCCCACGCCGTGCCCAGCACCGAATCCAGTTCGGCGGCAAGAGTGTCGGCGCCCTGCGACATCATCGCCCGCAGCCGCATCTCCCCGACCATGATGTCGCCGTTGGCGCTCATCGACCCGCTCCACAATCCCAGCTGCGGGGTGTGGCTGAAGCGATGGCCGTCGACTCCGGCACTGGGGTCCTCGGTTACCTCGAACCGCAGCACCGACCAGGAACGCAGTGCGTTGGCCAACCGGGCGCCGGTGCCCACCGGGCCGACCCAGTTGGTGACCGCGCGCAGCTGTCCGGGCATCGCCGGCTGCGGCGTCCACACCAAGTTGGCCTTGGATTGCAGGGTCGACGACAACGCCCACTCGACGTGTGGGCATACCGCCGCGGGCGAGGCGTGGACATACACCACGCCAGCCGTCACGTCGGCGAATTGGTTCGACGCGCGCATCTGTTGCTCCTTCGGTTCCACGAGGGACGTCTTCCCCAACGACCTGGCGGACCGACAAGCAGGATGCTTGCATGAAATTTTTGTGTCGTGCGTGTCTATTGTGCCTTGTGATACCCCTGTTGCGCTAGTGTGCGGGGTACTCGGATATCACCGAATCAGAAATCGCCGGCCACACGCCCAGCGCCCACTCGCCGAAATCGCGGTCCGTCAGGACCACCAGCGCCAGTTCCGCTACCGGATCTGCCCAGATGAAACCACCTGATTGGCCGAAATGGCCGTACGTTCGCACCGAGTTGCCCGCGCCCGTCCAGTGGGGTGATTTCGAATCCCTGATCTCAAAACCCAGCCCCCAGTCGTTGGGCCGCTGCCTGCCATATCCGGGCAAGACGCCATCTAGGCCCGGAAACTGCACGGCCGTCGCCTCGGCGTGCAGCTGCGCCGAGACCGTCGACGGCCGCAACAGTTCACCAGCGAATGTGGCCAGATCCGCAACCGTAGATGTCGCTCCGAACCCGGCCGCCTCGGCGCCGCCCTCCAGCCGGGTTGTCCCCATCGCCAGCGGCTCGAACACCGCCTCGGCGAGGTAACGGCCGAACTCGATCCCCGCCTCCCGTTGCACGGTCTCGGCCAGGACGGTGAAGCCGTAGTTGGAATATATCCGCCGGGTGCCGGGCTTGGCGAGGACGCGATCGGAGTCCATCGCCAGACCCGACGCGTGCGCCAGCAAGTGGCGCACCGTGGAATCGGGCGGGCCGGCCGCGGTGTCGAGATCGACGACCCCTTCCTCGACGGCGATCTGGGCGGCCCGGGCCACCAACGGTTTGGTCAACGACGCCAGCGCGAACGTGCGCGCGGTGTCGCCGTGACTGGCTAACACTCCGCTGGTTCCGATCACTGCAGCAGCGGCTGCCGGCACGGGCCAGTCGTCAATCGCGTCGAGGGCGGCCATCAGGTCGGGCTCATCACTTCCTGGCCCCCTTATAGGCCAAGTAGTAGTTGTTGACCGGGTCCGACTCGACCTCGGCCACCCGCACATCGTCGAACCCGGCATCGGCGAGCATCGAGACGGCCAGCTGAGTTCCCCAGACGGCGCCCAGTCCGGCGCCGTCGGCAGCCAGCGACACCGTCATGCAGTGCATCAGCGAGGTCGCGTACATGTACGTGCTCATCGGGACGCCGACGTTGTCCTCGAGCCGGCTCGATGCCTTGACGTCGGCCATCAGGAAGACGCCGCCGGGCCGCAGCGCGCCATAGATGTTTTCCAGTACGCGGGCCGGCTGCGCCTGGTCATGGATGGCGTCGAACACGGTGATGACGTCATAGGCGTCGAACTTGTCCAACTCGGTCAGATTGTGGCTCTCGAAGTTCGCGTTAGTCAGACCGAGTCGAGCCGCCTCCTGGATGCCGGCGGCAATGGCCTCGTCGGAAAAGTCCAGGCCGGTGAACCGGCTTGCCGGGAACGCCTGCGCCATCACATTGACCGCATGACCGCTGCCGCAACCGAAATCGGCCACGTCCGCTCCGGACCGCAGGCGCTCGACGAGACCATCGACCAAGGGCAGTACGACATCGACGAGCGCGGCGTCGAACACGCCACCGCTCATCTCGGCCATCAGTGTGTGAAACCGCGGAAATTCGCTGTAGGGCAGTCCGCCGCCATCGCGGAAGCAGCCGATGATCTTCTGTTCGACCTCGCTGAGCAGCGGAACGAATTGGGCCACCATAGCCAAGTTGTGCGGCCCGGCCGCGCGGGTCAGCACGCCTGCGCGGTGGGCGGGCAACGAGTAGGTCCCGTTCTGTGCGTCGTAATCGACAATGTGCCCGGTGGCCATGCCGCCCAGCCACTCTCGGACGTAGCGCTCGTTGAGACCCGCGGCTTCGGCGATCGCGGCGCTGGTGGCGGGCGAAAGCCCCGCCATCGTGTCCAGCAGGCCGGTCTGATGTCCAACGCTCATCAGGATCGTCAGACTGGCGCTGTCGATGGCCGCAACCATCCGTTCGCTGAACTCTTCGGCACTCTCGCCGGCGGCCGGGCTTCCGTTGAGTGTCGTCACGCTCAGCGACGCTACACCGGCACCGGTGCCACCACCGCAGGCTCGACCGAACGACGATGGGTGGACGGGCCGCTGCGAGATGTATGGCGGCGAACAGTAGGTTGGAGGCCATGAGTCAGACGGTGCGCGGAGTGATTTCACGCAAGAAGGGCGAACCCGTCGAGTTGGTGGACATCGTCGTCCCGGATCCCGGGCCCGGTGAGGCCGTCGTCGACGTGATCGCCTGCGGCGTATGCCACACCGATCTGACCTACCGCGAGGGCGGCATCAACGACGAATACCCGTTCCTGCTCGGCCACGAGGCCGCGGGCACGGTGGAAGCGGTCGGGCCGGGAGTGACAGCTGTCGAGCCGGGCGACTTCGTGATCCTGAACTGGCGCGCTGTCTGCGGCCAGTGCCGGGCCTGCAAACGCGGCAGGCCCGCCTACTGCTTCGACACCTTCAACGCCCAGCAGAAAATGACGCTGACCGACGGCACTGAACTCACCCCGGCACTGGGCATCGGGGCGTTCGCCGACAAAACGCTGGTGCACTCCGGTCAATGCACCAAGGTCAATCCCGAAGCCGATCCGGCCGTCGCCGGCCTGTTGGGCTGCGGATTGATGGCCGGGCTGGGCGCCGCGATCAACACCGGGGCGGTCAGCCGTAACGACACCGTCGCGGTGATCGGCTGTGGCGGCGTGGGCGATGCCGCCGTCGCAGGGGCCGCGCTGGTCGGCGCTAGGCGGATCATCGCGGTCGACACCGACAACACGAAACTGGACTGGGCCCGCAAGTTCGGCGCCACCCACACCGTCAACGCCCGCGAGTTCGACGTCGTCAAAACCATCCAGGACCTCACCGACGGCTTCGGCGTCGACGTAGTGATCGACGCCGTGGGCCGCCCCGAGACCTGGAAGCAGGCCTTCTACGCCCGCGATCTGGCCGGAACCGTTGTGCTGGTGGGTGTCCCGACGCCCGATATGCGCCTGGACATGCCGCTGCTGGACTTCTTCTCCCACGGCGGCTCGCTGAAGTCGTCCTGGTACGGCGACTGCCTGCCCGAACGCGATTTCCCCACCCTGATCGACCTCTACCTACAGGGCCGGCTCCCGCTGGAGAAGTTCGTCTCTGAACGCATCGGACTCGGCGACATCGAGGAGGCGTTCCACAAGTTGCACGAAGGCAAGGTGCTGCGCTCGGTGGTGGTGTTGTAGTGGCGATCGAACGTGTGGTAACGCACGGAACCTTCGAACTCGACGGTGGCAGTTGGGAAGTGGACAACAACATCTGGATCGTAGGTGACGACTCCGATGTCGTGGTTTTCGACGCCGCCCACGCCGCGGAGCCGATCGTGGAGGCCGTGGGCGGCCGCAATGTGGTTGCGGTGGTGTGCACGCACGGCCACAACGATCACGTTACGGTGGCTCCCGAGCTCGGCCGCGCGCTGGACGCACCGGTGCTGCTTCACCCGGGCGACGATGTCTTGTGGCGAATGACTCATCCGGACAAGGACTTTCGCGTTGTCTCCGACGGCGATACCTTGAGGGTCGCGGGCACGGAGTTGCAGGCGTTGCACACCCCGGGCCACTCCCCCGGATCGGTGTGCTGGTACGCCCCGGAGTTGGGCCCCGGAACAGGCATCGTGTTCACCGGCGACACGCTGTTCTCCGGCGGGCCGGGCGCAACCGGACGTTCATACTCCGACTTCCCGACGATTCTGCAGTCGATCTCCGAGCGACTCGGCACGTTGCCGGGCGACACCGTCGTGCATACCGGCCACGGGGACAGCACCACCGTCGGCGACGAGATCGTCAACTACGAGGAGTGGGTGGCCCGGGGCCACTAAGGCCGCTGGGTCAAGCCACACAGTTGCCGGGTGGAGTTTTTGCCCGCCTTCGAGCGACACGGCACCGGGAATCCTTGGTGCGTCGGTGATTGTCGCTTAGAGGCGGGCAAAAAGGGCGGTGCCAGCCGGCTCAGCGTTCCTCGAGGATCCGGCGTTTCTCGGTCTCGAACTCCGCTTCGGTCAACGCACCGGAATCCCGCAGCGCGGCCAGCGTCTTGAGTCGCTCGAGCCGGACGCCCTCGGCGCTGGGTTCGTACGCCCCGCTGGGGGTCACTGTGGGCTGAGCGGGCGCCGCGACCGGCGGCTCGACAGCCGGGATAAAAGGCGGGGCAGAAGACCACGCAGTAGGCGAATCGAAGGGCCCCACTTCTGGAAGGTGGGGTGTCCCCGCCACCACCGCTGCCGCCGCCTTGCGGCGAGCGCGCCCCAACCACTTTCCAGAGACGATCGAAGCAACCAGGCCCACAACGAACATGGCGACGAACACCCACACCAGAAAGCCGTACGAACTCGAGTGCCCGAAGGCCAGCCGTGGCTCGATGAATCCGTTGACCTGGCCATCTGTGCTGACGTTGTAGGTACCATCGGCGGGGATCTGAGCCACCCACACCCGCACGTGCGCGTCATTGTTGACCGTCGTGGTGCTGCCGATGTTTTCCGTCACCACTGGTTGCGCCACACCGTCAGGCGGGACGATCGTAACGCCCAGCGGCGGGACCGGCAGACCGCCGTTGGGACTGCCGATCACCACGGTGTGCAGGCTGATGCTGACCTGACCGGCGGGCAGGTGCAGGCTGGCCGAGCCCGGGATCGGCACCTCGCCGCAGTCGTTGTATTTGTCCAGAAAGAATGCGTTGAGCACCAAGGTGGCGACGAAGCCGGCGACCGCCACGACCATCATCACGATGGCAGCCGTGAGGGAAAGCTTCGCGAGCCCTCTGCTACTCATCCACGCAGTTTGTCACTGCGACCGAGCAGGTGCCAGCCCGTGGGCGAATGCTCGGCCGCATGCTGACAGGCATCAGAATGCCCGTGTTTGCTGACGGCGACTCGAGGCGCACACTAAGACGAGGCGCCTACCGAACGAGGGAGTGAAACGGATGGCAAACGATCTCGTCGCCACTGTGCCCGATCTGACCGGGAAGCTGGCAATCGTCACCGGAGCCAATAGCGGCCTCGGGTTCGGGCTGGCCCGGCGGCTTTCCGCGGCCGGCGCCGACGTCGTCATGGCAATTCGTAATCGGGCCAAGGGCGAGGCGGCGATCGAAGAAATCCGCGCCACCGTTCCAGACGCCAAACTGATCATCAAGACCCTCGACTTGTCGTCGTTGGCCGCTGTTGCCGCGTTGGGCGAACAACTCAACGCGGAGGGGCGCCCGATCGACATTCTGATCAACAACGCCGGCGTCATGACGCCCCCGGAACGCGACACCACCGCCGACGGCTTCGAATTGCAGTTCGGCAGTAATCATCTCGGCCATTTCGCGCTGACCGCACACCTGTTGCCGCTGTTGCGCGCCGCCAACGGCGCCCGCGTTGTCTCGCTGAGCAGCCTGGCCGCCCGCCAAAGCGGCCGCATCCACTTCGACGACCTGCAGTTCGAGAAGTCCTACGCGGCGATGTCGGCCTACGGCCAGTCGAAGCTGGCCGTGTTGATGTTCGCCCTTGAGCTGGACCGCCGCAGCCGCGAGGCCGGCTGGGGCATCATGTCCAATGCCGCGCACCCCGGCTTGACCAAGACCAACCTGCAGATCAGCGGACCGTCGCACGGCCGCGAAAGGCCCGCATTGATGGAGCGGTTGTACAAGACTTCGTGGCGTTGGGCGCCGTTCCTGTGGCAGGAAGTCGACGAGGGGATTCTGCCCGCGCTGTATGCGGCCGCGACGCCGCACGCCGAGGGCGGCGCGTTCTACGGACCCCGCGGCATCTACGAGGCCGCCGGCGGCGGCGTGAGCCTGGCCAAGGTCCCTCAACGTGCCCGCAACGAGGAGGACTGCCGCCGACTGTGGGAGCTTTCCGAACAGCTCACCGGTGTGAGTTACCCGAAGCCGAACTGACAATCTGTCCAGACGTCGACCTGGATTGCCGTTAGCGGCGTTGCGGAAAAGCGGCTCGGGCCGACACCAGCAGCGTCGTCAGGTTTCCGTAGTCCGGGTACTTCCCCTTGATGGTCTCCACGACTTCTTCCGCGCTGCTGCTGGCGGCAACAGCGTCCCGGAAGTCGCGGATGTAGTCGCGAGTCCCGTCCAGGATGACTGCGATGTCGTCGTCGCTGGCGTGGGGTGCTTTGTGGCCGGCAACAACGGTTTTGGGATATAGGCTCTGGATCTGGTCGACGCTGGCGATCCAGGCGTCCCACTGTTCGGGGCCGCTGAGGGCGAGCATGGGGTGGATACGGTTATAAGCAACGTCGCCGGTGACCACCGTGTCGATCGACGGAATGTGGACGACCGTGCTCGGCGCGATGTCGCCCTGGCCCACTTCGATCACTCGCAGTTCCTGTCCCTCGAGATCGATCGCGTCACCCTTGAGCGGTGAGGGCAGGAGAGTCGGTTGGGCGACGGCGTCGCCGAACATGGCCCGCCACTGTTTCATCTGGTCATCGAGCGTGTCAGTGATGGCCGCGGCGACCGCCGGGGTCGTGACGGCCTGCGCGTCGGGGAAGCGCTTCTGGAGCTGGCCGAGGCCGAGGTAGTGGTCGGCGTGCGCGTGGGTGATGTAGATCGACGTCAGCTGCTTGCCGGTCTGCTCGATCATGTCGCCGAGGGCAGCGATCTCACTCTCGACGAACTGCGCGTCGATGAGGACGGCCTCGATCTGCCCCGTCACGAGCGTCGCGGTCGTCGGGGAGAACGTTTGACCGTGGCGGCCGAAGTCGCGGGCGGCGGCGGTGAAGACATGTGTTTGCAGGAATGTCGTACTGGGCGTGTGTGGTGTCATCGCAGTGTTCCTTTCGATTGATCTCAGCTGCTCGCGACTGTCTCCACACCCGCGGCCGCCAGCACCGTGCGTGCGTCGTCGCGGCGCCGGTCGGCCAGCCGTTGCACGGCCTGCTCGCGCAGCTGGGGTGCGACGAAGTCCATCACGTCGCCGAGGCGGATGATGCGGCCCCTCGAGCCCCAGGTGCCGTCGGGTACTTCCCAGGTGAACACCCACACCCGAAATTCCGGATCCGGCCACCGGCCGCCCTCGGCGTCGGCCACCGCCTGCGTGATGTCGCGGGTCACCGAGATGCGGAACTCCTCGTCGGCCTGACCCTCAGGCACATTGACCACGAACTTGTAGTACGGGGCCTGCGCGGGGGCGCTTGCGACATAGGCCTCGTGACGCAGCACCGACAGCCGGGCGATTGAGCGGGCCCGCTCAGTGCTGGCCTCGGCGTCGACATCATCGGCGAGGTCGAGCGTTCTGCGCAGCTCGTGCTGGATGAGCAGCTCGCTGATCCGGCTGAGCATCTCGCGCTCGGCGTCGGCGGGCAGGGCATCCATCGGGATGTATGCATCGCACATCGGCATGGCGTCGTCTCCTTGTCAGGTGGATGGTGCGGTCAGTGGAGCCGCTCCGCTGACCCTAACATCTGTGGTTGCGTGATGCAACCACATGCGCAAGATTGTCGAATCCTCTTCAGGCGTATTGGGATTCGGCAGGCATGGCGGAACACAAAGCGGCACAACTTAGGTCAGGTCTGAGGCGTGGTGAGGTACGCCGCAGAATTGCGGATGCTCGTCAGCTGAGCGGCTTGGATGCTCGATTCTCACAGACCCAGCGCTGCTCTTCGGCGGAGCCTTCGTCTGGGGGCCGCATGCCCTGAATTGTCCACAAATCGCGGGGTGTGTCATCGATGTGGATCTCCCAGTCAAGTCCGCGGTCCCTGACGAAGGGATGGATCGACTTGTTGAGGAACTTCAGCAGTGATTCCCGCTCTTCTGGCGCAGCCGATCGAGCGATGTGGTCGATCGAGATGCGCACGAAGTTCTCGCGCGGGGTTCCGCCGATGAACAGCGAGCCCTTGGGCACCTCGTGGAAGACCACGGCCACATAGAAACGGGGCATCCCGAAGGCAGCGTAGATGTCGGTGATGGCCTGGGCGAAGGAACGTTTGTCTTCACTTGAATAGGCCCCTTCAGGGCAGTACACGTTCCATAGCGGCATGTTCCCTCCTATGTTTGATGTCCGGACGCAGTGAGTGACGGGTGGCGGGTGCTTATCGGCTGACGGCGGTCGCTGATCCGGCGTGGACGCCGAGGTGTTCGACGAACCAGTCGCGGGCCGGGGGCCCGGTCTGTGTGAAAAACGTTGTGTAGGCGTCGAAGTGCCCGCCGGGGAAGCTGACCAGGTTCTTCGGCTCCGGGGCGCTTTGGTAGACATCACGCTGAACCTCGGTGAAGGTGCACCGGTCGCCCTCGGCGATGATCATCAGGAAAGGCTTGGGTGAGACATACGGAAGCCAGCCCGCGGGCTCGAACTCGATGAGGTGCTCCAGGGAGCGCACGGTCACCTCGTTGGTCCAGGCCCCCGACGCGATGGCCTCGGTGTAGTCGGCTCGGATCGGTCCCGGAAATGCGCACAGCTCGTCGGGATCGTCTGAAAACATCGGCACCATCATCGGCGGGGCGCCGGCCAACCGAGCGGCACGGTCCAACGAGGCTCGTCTGCGGATCTCGCGCAGTTGCTCACCGCTGTAAAGCTTCTGGGCGTTGCGGTGGCCGCTGACGTTGGGGATCTGCGCGACGACGCACCGGATCCGTGGGTCGTTGGCGGCGGTGATCACCGCCAGTCCGCCGGCGAAACTCGTTCCCCACGCTCCGAATCCGCGTTCGGCGTCGAACTCGGGTTGGGATTCGGCAAAGGTGATGGCGTCGCGCCAGTCAGCGAGCTGCCGGTAAGGGTCCACTTCCTGCCGGGGGGTGCCTTCGGAGGTGCCGAAGCCGCGATGGTCATAGAGCAGTACGGCGAAGCCGGCCTCGGCGAACAGGGCGGCGTAGTGGTCGATGTGCGGTTTGACGCCCCCAAAGCCATGGCACATCACGATCCCCGGCCGCGCATCGGTACCCGACGAGTGCAGATAGCCACGCAGCATGGTGCCGTCTTCGGTGGCAAATCTGACCTTGCGCCGCATGTTTGGCTCCCTGCTGCCATAAGTGTTGGGTTCTCGACGACCACCGTAGACGCGGACGTTGCATCACGCAACTATGCCTTGTACGGTGTCTTAAAGACCGGAGGCTGGTTCTGGCCCGGTGTCCACCCG
>JGI12631J13338_1000384_pt1 | contig 13861 bp, 10 predicted proteins | sample BlaSpr_A8_Ref_O1_FD_13338 | JGI IMG/M metagenome (IMG submission 13338) | reverse complement strand
GGCGTGCGCGCGCGGAGGTCAGGCGCTGGTCGAGGGCGAAGGCGTCGGCTAGCGGACCGAATTCCTGGCGGGCCTGTCCCATCGTGATGGAGCTCGCGGTACCCGGCCGGCCCGCCGCGATGCTCACGGCCTCGGCGATCTGGCGCATGGTCGGTGACTGCGTGTCGTCAACTCCGGCGTAGACGCCGCCGGCCGGCGCCGAGAGCGCCGCGACGTACAGCTCGGCGACATCGTCGACATGAACCACGGCCCAAAGGTTTTCGCCGCTGCCGATGTAGTGCGCTGATCCCGTACGCGCGGGTTTGCCCAAGAACTCGCCGATGAGTCCGCCGCCGTAGCCGTAGACCACACCCGGCATCACCAGGACCGGGTGACCACCCGCGGCGGCGCGTGCAAGCACCTGCTTCTCGTTGTCGGCCCGCCAGGCGGTCACCGGAGGCGGCGACTGTGGCGCGGTCTCGTCCACGATTCGATCGGTGTCACCGTAGACCCAGACCCCGCCGGTGTGGACATAGGGCCCGGAGCCGAGTCCGTCCTGCATCGCGGTGGCCGCGGCGAGGTCGACCGCTGCAGTGTCGGGCCCGTAGTCCTGGGCCAGGTGGATGGCGGCGTCGGCGTCTTGCGCTGCCCTGCGTAACACCTCGATGTCGGTCAAAGCGCCGACCACTGAGACGGCCCCGAGGCGTTCAATTCGCCGCGCGGCGTCGTCGCTGCGGGCCAGCGCAACGGCCTGATGTCCGTGCGCCTTAAGGGCCCGGATGGTGGCCTGCCCGAGGTAGCCAGAACCACCGGTAACCAATACCTTCATTTCGAACTCCTTTCTGTTCTGAACCCAGCGTGCCGCCGCCGAACGCCCTCGTCCAAGACCTGTTGCGTCGGGCGCGATACCCTGGGGGCATCAGCGTTAGTAAGGAGGGAAGTGGACCTCGACTTGCGCAAGCTGCGCTACTTCGTTGCAGTGGCCGAGGAACTGAACTTCCGACGCGCCGCAGAGCGGTTGCATCTGGCTCAACCGGTGTTGTCGCGGCAGATTCGGGCGCTGGAGAAGGAATTACACGCGCAACTGTTCAGCCGCGATAGCACCGGCACGCAACTGACCGCAGCGGGCTGCCAATTGTTGACCGATGCCACCCTGGTGCTGGCGAATGCTGAGGCCGCGCAGCGCCGCGTCGCCCAAGCCGCCCAGGGGACCGTAACGTTCACGGTGGGATTCATGCCGGGACTGACCATCACGGGCCCGGTGCGCGCACTGGGCGCCGCCCATCCCGACATCAGCGTCGAGGTGTTGCGGACCGACTGGACCAACCAGATCACCGCGTTGCACGACGGCCGCGCCGATATCGGGTATGTCAGGATGCCGGTCGACCTGACCGGACTCCAGTCGTCGCTGCTGTTCACTGAACCCCGTGTTGCGGTGTTGCCCACCAGCCACCGGCTCGCCGGCAAAGAAGAGGTGAGCATTCATGACCTCGCGGACGAACATCTTCTGCAGCACCCCGAGGCGGTGCCCGAATGGCAGGCTGTGTCAACGGAATTGCGTGACGGGCCGCCTGCGCCTTTCGTAGCAGCTCGCAGTGTGGAGGAGAAGCTGGAACGTGTTGCCGCCGGGCGCGGCTTTAGCGTGCTGCCCGAAACGACGGCCAGCTATTACCAGCGGCCAGACGTGGCGTGGACGCCGATCACGGACATCCCACCCAACGAGGTGCGACTGGCATGGGTCTCCGCGCGCCGCAGCCCGTTGATCGCCGAGTTCGTGCAGCTGGCCGAAAGCGCGGCGGCCCAGAACCCCGAGAAGTGATTCAGTAAAAGGCGTCGGTGCGCCCGCGAGGTGGGCGGCCCTCTTGTCACCGTCAAAGAACTGCGGTCATCCCGTGTTGGCGTTCCGCGATTTCGTCAGGCCGCGGGCGTAACGCCGCTGAGCGACCTCGAGGCAAACCGTAGTTGTGTCGGTAGGCGGATGAACGACCAAACGGCCGATGTTGAGCTTGGCAAATCTCGCCCGTCGTCATCAATATCAAGGAGTGGCCGATGATCAAGGTTTTCGGATACCTGAAGCGCAAATCCAGCTTGTCGGCGCGGGAGTTCGCGGACTACTACGAGCGCAACCATGTACCGCTGGTGCTGAGCAAGGCATTCATGCCGATCGTGTACAAGCGCAACTACATCCAGCGTGGGGATGTCTTCAACATTGAAGGTGAGGAATTCAGCTTTGACTGCATGACCGAACTGGTCTTCGCCGACCGAGACGACTTGCTCGCCTGGATGACCAGTCTCGGCGTTGACGAGATCGCCCTAGACGAAGAGAACTTCATCGATCGAGCCTCGACGCGGGCATACGTAGTGGAGGAGCGCACAAGCGCGGGGTGAACACCGCAACTCGATGCGATGAGGCCCTTTCTCGGTGTCATCGGCGGCGGGGCGCCACGGCAGAGGGGGACACCGGCCCGGCCGGACCGAGCCGCCCCGAATGCGAGCTTTGGCCGGAATCTCCCCCCGACAGCTGGGCAATGGCGTCGGCTGCGAGGGGCCTCACCGCGCAGCATCTGTTCGACCGGCACCTCGGTTATCGGGCCAGTCCGTTGAGGAGGAGGTCGATGAGCTGACCGCTGATGCGTTCGTCGATGGGTTGCCGGCTCAGTAGCAGCCGGAAGTGCAGTGGAGCGATGAGGAGTTCGATGGCCAGGGCCGGGTCGGTGTCGGCGCGCAGTTCACCGCGGGTGATGGCGCGGTCGATCATGGCGCGGGCTTGATCGAGTCGGAATTGCCAGAATTGGGCGCGACCGGCGGCCAGGGCCGCATCGTCGTCGGTAACGGCCATCGCCTTGAGCAATGCCTGTCCGATCGGGGTGGCGGCGTAGCTAGCGATCAGAGATGCGAAGGCCAACAGGTCGGCGCGCAAGGTTCCGGTGTCGGGGATAGGGAGTTGCGCCACGCTGTAGTCGAGCAGCGAGTCGAAGATGAGGTGCTCTTTGGTGGGCCAGCGCCGGTAGATCGACGTGTCGTGAACGCCTGCCTGCCGGGCAATCTCGGCGATGTTCACCGCGTCGGCGCCACGCTCGGCGACCGTCTGTACCGTTGCCTGCAGAACCGCCTGGCGGACCCGGGCGGAGCGCCCGCCCGTCCGGCGGCGGCCCGCTGTCTGACTCGTTGCCTGACGCATGGATCCACTCTAACGCAGTTTCCTTGCCTTAAATCACCGGTGGTGATACGTTGACAGAACGCAGGAATTCTGCGTTAAGCGCAGGCACCGCTTTAGTGCAGAGCTATAGAGGAGTTCCGATGTCCTACGAGTGGCCCGTCGATGTCGATAACTTGTTCAGTGAGCGGTATCCGCAGATGATCAACGCCGGGGTGCCGGCGCACGACGTGGATGCGGTGCGTGCCGCGATCACCCAGATGTGGTCGGATGCGCCCGGCGGTTGGGTCTATGAGTGGTCGGCGTTGGCGGCCCGCTACGCCGCGGCGGGCTCCCATCAACTCGCGGCGCTGGCCTACGGGTATGCCAAGTTCCCGACCCTGGCCGATGCCGCCAAGCGCGTGGCCTTTGCCCACCAGCTCGAGCAGTATCTGCTCGCCGCCTCGGGGTTCGGGGTGGACTTCGACCGACTGGTACTGAAGCTGCCCTACCAGGGTGGCCACACCGAAGTCGCGGTCCATATTTTGGCCGCGGCCGGTCTGCCTGCGGATGCGCCGGTGCTACTCGTCAGCGGCGGGATTGACACCTGGAAGATGGATCTGCACGGGATGTTCGTGCTGATGGCGATGCACACCGGTGCCCGGGTGGTGGCCTTCGACATCGCCGGGACCGGCGAATCGTCCGTCCCGATGACCCCGGACGGAGGTGCCGAGATAGTGCGCGGCCTCGCCGCCGAGGCGCGCGCCATGGGCAGCGGCATCGTGGCGTACCTCGGGCTCTCGATGGGCGGGTACTATTCGGCGCGCTCCGGTCTGGCCGGAGATGTGGATGCGGCGGTCGTGCTGGGCGGCCCAGTCGAAGCAGCGTTCGGCAGGGACGTTGGGACCTTCCAGTTCGGCATGGACGGCATCGTCGGGAACGCCCTGGGCTTCGACCACAAACCGACCGCGGAGGAGGAGGCCGCCCAATTCGGCCCCTTCTCGCTGCGCCCGCTGCTGGACCAGGACACCAACGTACCGATGCTGGTGGTCAACGGCGCCGACGATGTCCACGTCCCCCAGCACGACACTCTGGTGTTTGAGGGCCGCCGCGACACCGAGGTGCACCTCATCCCCGGCACTGGGCACTGCGCGGTTTCCGAATGGGACGATGTGCTACCGATGATCTGCGGCTGGTTGCAGCGCACCCTCTCGTCTACTCGCAGCATCGCATGACCTCCAAGCTTGAACTCGACTCCCGCATCGATCCGCGGATCAAGGCCTACTTCGCGGGCTTAGACATGCCGGTGAAGCCAGATGTCTCGAGCCGGGAGGAACTGCTGGCGTAGGAGAACTCCAGCGAGTCCTTGGTCGCCCTGGCGCACGAAACGGTTCTGTTCGACTCCATGGACAGCGAGGAGATCACCCCGTCGGCCGTCGCATTTCTGTGGGCGCCGCGAGCAGCGGTCAGGCCCCAGAGTGGGCACGCCGAATCAGGTCGGCGAATTCTTCGGGGCATTCCACCGGGCACCGCGGTGGGTGTGGTGATGCGATCGGGCGGGCGCGGGACGACCTTACGGAAATCCGTGTGGTCTCCTGGCCAGCCGTGTAGCAGAACGACCGACTTGTCGCCTTTCCTGTTCCGGGCGTAACCGAGTCTGAACCCGTCAGTAGCGGAACTCAGCAACACCCGAAGATGGTAGCGGCGGCGAGTGCCAGTCGGTGACTATGACCGCGAGTGGATTTGGGCGATGTCTTCGCGCGCCTATTTGCGCGTCGCGGTGACATGGACGAACGAGGTGAACGGCGCCCGGACCTCGTCGTCCTTCAGAGGCGCAAGGCCATTGGCGACGAACAACTCCGGCAGGCTGGTCTCATCCGTCTCCCAGCCGTGGGTGTCCAGGTAGCGAGCCACGTTGTTGCGGTCGCCGGGGTATGTCAGGTCGGTGATGTCGATGTCGAGACCCTGGTCGCGGCAGCGCTCGCTGACGGGCCGCCCTTGCGCCTGCATGGTCGTCTCGACCTGACCAGAGTCCGGCAAATAGTCGGTGGCGAGCCGGCTTCCCGCGGCGCTCAGCGCGGTGATGTCATCCAGCAGCTGATCCTGAGCGTCGTACGGCAGGAAGTCGAGCATCGCCTCGGCGCTCCATACGGTGGGTTGGGCGGCGTCCAAACCGGCCCGCTGCAACGCGGCCGGCCAGTCCTGGCGAAGATCGATGCCCATCTCCCGGCGGTCGGCGCTCGGGATCAGGTCGGCCAGCGCCTTGGTTTTCAAGTCGATGACCTCGGGCTGGTCGATCTCGTACACCGTCATGCCGGCCGGCCACGACAGCCGGTAGGCGCGGGAATCCAGCCCGGCGGCCAGGAGCGCCCCCTGCAGGATCACCGCTTGGCGGATGCCCGCCTTGGTTGCCTGGGCAAAGAACTCGTCGAAAAACCGGAGATGGACCGCCACCAGGTCGGTCATGCGCCGCATCGCGAGGATGTCCGCGGGATCCAATTCGCCGCTGGCCAGTCGCCTGAAGAAGTCCGCCCCCACCGCGCGCACCAACGGCTTGGCAAAAGGGTTATTGGTCAGTCGGCTGGCGCCCCGGCTGGCGGGCGCGCGTGCCGCCCTAGTCGCGCCGGCTCCTACGCCGGTCTTGAGATCGCGGGGGCCGTTTTCCGTGCGTGCCATACTCACCCCTTCGATCCCCTTCGATGAAGCGCGATACCTGGGCGAATTGACCGCCACTGGAAGCATCAGCCCATTGACCAACACCTGACCCCTTTGGTGATTGGCACCGCGGCCCTGTTTTAGACTGCCGCGGCGGCGACCCAGGCTGCGACGGGGAAACTACGTAGCCCATACGTAACGCGTGACGTTGCTGCAGTCACCGGTCAGCTGGGCCTCTGTGAATACGCGGTCGATCGCGCACGCCGGTTTCTTCGGGCACTGAAGTCACTGGCCATCGTCAGGAGCGGCCCGGGGAATTAAGGTGCCAGTGCTGCGATCGCAGGCTGGCCGGGCACCTCCGCCGCGGGCTTTTTGGGTAGGAACGCGGCGGGGATCAGCATGGTGAGCGCGAAACCTACGGCCACGACGAACACCACCGTGTAGGCGTGCGACAAGTCGCTGGTCACATGGTCCATGAAACCCGGTGCCAGCACCTGCGGCGGCGGCTGGGGCGGGTGGGGTGGCACGCCATGTTTGGTGATTTCTTCCTTTAGCGCGGCGGCTTTGCCTGCCGCCTGGATGAATGGGCTGTGGTTGAACTGGCTGGTCAGAATCACCGACATCAACGCGGTACCGATCGACCCTGCGACCTGCAGGTTGACGTTGATCAACGTCGACCCGCACGCCACCTGATGGGGCGCCAGTCCGCGCACCGCGCAGCCGAACAGCGGCATCATCGTGCAGCCCGCACCCATGCCCATCAGTGCCAGGCCGGTCAGCAGCACCGGCCTGTACGCGCAGTGGTGGCTGACCCCGTAGGCGAACGTGCCCATGCCGATGGCGGTCACCGTGGTCCCCGCCAGCACCACCCAACCCGGCCCGCGCTTGTCCATCATCCGACCGGCGATCGGCATCGTGAGCATCGCGCCAAGGCCTCGGGGGATCAGATGCGCACCCGACTGAAGCGGCGTCTGGCCGAGCAACTGCTGGAAGTAACTGGGGAACAGCAACACGGCGCCGAAGAACGCGATCGCGTGCAACGACATCGTCGCGTTGGCCAGTGCGACGATCCGGTTTTTGAACAGTCGCAGGTCGAGCAGCGGGTGATCGGTGCCAAACAGCGCGTGGAGCACGAATCCGATGATCAGCAGCAGGCCGACTGAAGCGGGAATCCACACCGCGCGATTGGTGACGGTGCCATGCGCGGGCAGCGACGACGCGCCGTAGAGAAACAGGGCCAGGCCAGGGGAGAGCAGCAGCATCCCGATGAAGTCGAATCTCTCCGAGGGGTGCGATTCGTCCTTCGTGAAGACGATCGCGGCCAGCGTGAACGCCAGGGCGCCGATCGGAATGTTGATCAAGAAGATCCACGGCCAGCCGAAGGACTGGATCAGCCAGCCGCTGAGCATCGGCCCTCCCATTGGGCCCAGCAGCATGGGGATGCCGAGCACCGCCATCAACCGGCCCAGCCGTTTGGGGCCGGCCGCGCGGGTCAGGATGATGAAGTTCAGCGGCATCAGCATGCCGCCGCCGAACCCCTGCACCACCCGGAAGGCGATCAGCAGCGTGATGTTGGGTGCGGCCGCGCACAGCAGTGACCCGAGGGTGAAGGCCAGCACCGATCCCATGAACAGCCGCCTGGTGCCGAACCGCTCGGCCGCCCAGCCGGTCACCGGGATCACCGTTGCCATTGCCAGCGTGGCTCCCGTCATGGTCCACGCCACGACGGCCTGGGTGGTGTGGAATTCGGTGATGAAGGTGCGCTGCGCGACGCTGACCACCGTGGTGTCCAGGGTCGCCATCACCGCGGCCAGCACGCCGACGCCGGCGACCTTGAGCAGACCAGCGTCGAGGTCCTCGGGATATGCGTTCGGCGTGGGATGCACGGTGCGATTTACCACTTAGACAGCCTAGCTAGCCAGCCCAGCTATTTGCCTTCGGAGTAGCCGTCTGCCATCTGTAGATATGCTGTGCACCAACAAGACTGACACCGGAGACACGCCGATGATGCACCTGATGCAGCACGACGCGGGCGAGATTTGCCTGTACATACGTTGAGGTTTTCTCGTCTCAGGATGGAACCACGGGTTTGCCCAGTTGTTAATCAATATCGACGATCCTCCAAAACGGGGGCAGAAGCCGGTAAGCGTGGATCCGCCCGAAGAAGGGGTTTGGCTATTCGAGCGAGCTGCCGTTACGGCAGGAGCGGTCGCCGTATCGAGGAGTTGGCGCAGGATCGGCAGCGCGACCTATGCGAAAAGCCATAATGCGAATTCGTCTTCGATAGACAGCCGTCGCCAGGAGGTGGGCACGGCGCTTGCCGCGTGCACGACCGTGCATATTGTCGTCGGGTCTGGCATGCGGTTCTTCCTTCGTCGCAATCTCCAAGACCTCAGGGCCTCCGAACTCGTGCAGTGCTATTGCTTTCATTGCTATTTCGCCGTTCATGGATGTGATGGCTCCCCGCCCAATGACTGACACCCACCCCTTTGGTGATTGCCGCCAGCGGCCTGTGTTTGAGACTGCCGTGGCGGCGACCTCGGCTACGACGTGAAATCTACGTAGCCGATACGTAAGTCGTGACCTCGCGGCAGTCACCCGCGACCTGTGGTCTTTCTTCGTCAGTTTCGTCGTAGCGGATTTCCGCAGGGAACGCTGGCTGATTGTCGTCAACCGGTGAATTTCTCCAGTGCACGCAACTTGTTCATCACGTCAAGCGCGGCGATCTTGTATGTTTCGGCGAACGTTGGGTAGTTGAACACCGCGTCGACGAGGTATTCGACCGTGCCGCCACAGCCCATGAGCGCTTGCCCGATATGCACGAGTTCGGTGGCGTTGGTGCCGAAGATGTGCACGCCCAGCAGCTTGTGGTCTTCGGGCGAGACGAGCAGTTTGAGCATGCCGTAGCAATCGCCGGCGATCTGACCGCGGGCGAGTTCGCGGTACCGCGATACGCCGAACTCGTAAGGTATGGAATTCTTGGTCAGCTCTGATTCGGTTGCGCCCACGAAGGACAACTCGGGGATGGTGTAAATGCCGATCGGCTGGTAGTCGGTCAAGCGGTCCACCGTTTCGCCGAACGCGTGATAGGCGGCCAGCCGGCCCTGCTCCATCGAGGTCGAGGCGAGCGCGGGGAAACCGATGACGTCGCCGACCGCGTAGATGTGGTCGACTTTGGTCTGATACTGGTCGTCGACGACGAGACGCCCGCGGCTGTCGGCCTGCAGGCCGGCGTTGGCCAGGTCGAGCTGCTCGGTGCAGCCTTGCCGGCCCGCGGAGTACATCACCGTCTCGGCGGCAATCTTTTTGCCGCTGGCCAGTGTGGTGACGGTGCCTTCCTTGCCGATGTCGACCGTGGTGACCTCCTCACCCAACCGGAGCGTCACACACTGCTCGCGCAAATAAAACCGCAGGTCATCGACGATCTCCTGGTCACAGAAATCCAACATTGTGTCGCGTTTCTCGACGACGGTCACCTTGGTGCCCAGCGCGGCGAATATCGAGGCATATTCGGCGCCGATGACGCCGGCACCGACGACCACCATCGACGACGGGATCGACCTCAAATTCAGAATGCCGTCGGAGTCGATCACGCGTTCCTCGTCGAACTGGACCCCGGCCGGTCGAGCCGGCGTGGTGCCCGTGGCTATCACGACGTACTGGCCGCCCAGCGTGATGTGCTCGCTGCGATTGGGGCTTTCCACCAGCACCGTGTGCTCGTCGATGAAGCGGCCCTGGCCGGTGTAGAGCTCGATGCCGTTGCGCTTCAGCTGCGACCGGATCACATCGATTTCTCTATTGATGACGTGCTCGGTTCGGACATGCAGGTCCGTCCATGTGATCCTGTCTTTGACGCGGTAGCTGGTGCCGTAGAGTTCGTGCTGGTTCACGCCGGTCAGGTAGACGACCGCCTCGCGCAAGCTCTTCGACGGGATCGTGCCCGTGTTGACGCACACGCCGCCCACGTCGCCACGCTCGATCACCGCCACCGACTTTCCCAACTTGGCCGCCGCGACAGCAGCCTTCTGCCCGCCCGGCCCTGAACCGATGACGACGAGGTCGTACTCGATCACGGAAGTCATGAATTGGGTGTCCCCTTGGTCGGCTGCGGGGAGCTGGTTATCCGCGCCGCCGTGCGGCGCCGTCCATCAGTCTTTTCTCGGCCGACGGTGATCGTGGACATGGTTGGGCCTTTCCGCACCATGAATGCCAGAGGTTGATGTGGCGAGCGGCCTCGTGTTGGGCGCGAAGAGCTCATTGCTGTGACTTATTCACCAGACACCGGTCACGGCCCGGGCGGCACCGAAGAAGTACTTAGTTCGCTACCTAGGTTTGCGGCGTTCGGTGATTGCTGGGCGCGGTTGGTCCTTCGGCACATTGCTTCGTCGGCGCGCTTCCACGGCCAAACATGTTGGCAGTCACCGTCCTCGGGCGCAGCACCTTCTTTCGCCGGGTCGCATTGGCCGTCGCCGCCGCGGATGCGTCATGGGGCCATGCGCAGCTGAACGGGCGCAGCCGGCCGAACTTGCCTGTGCGGTGCCCGCTTTCGCGGACTGACTCCTGAGATATCGGCGACAGCGCGTGACGGCTGACCGGTGATTGCCGCGGACTTCACGGCTTTACGTATCGGCTTTACGTATCGGCTACGTAGTTTTCCCGTCGCAGCCGGGGTCGCCGCCACGGCAGTCTCAAACACGTCTGCGCGATCGCAGCACGAACAGAAAAGGAGCGGCCACCCCATGTGGCGCCAACCTAAGTCCGTTTGGGCCGTTGCCTTTGCGTCCGTCGTCGCGTTCATGGGAATCGGCCTGGTCGATCCCATCCTCAAGCCGATTGCCGACAGTCTGAACGCCACGCCCTCGCAGGTGTCGCTGCTGTTCACCAGNTACATGGCCGTGATGGGTGTCGCGATGCTGGTGACCGGGGTGGTGTCNAGCCGGATCGGGCCCAAGCACACGCTGCTGGTCGGATTGGTGATCATCATNGCCGGCGCTGGCCTGGCCGGGATGTCGGACACCGTGGCCGAAATCGTTGGCTGGCGGGCGCTGTGGGGCCTGGGCAATGCGCTGTTCATCGCGACCGCGTTGGCCACCATCGTGAGCTCCGCGCGGGGATCGGTAGCCCAGGCGATCATCCTTTATGAAGCTGCGCTGGGACTGGGCATCGCCGTCGGGCCGCTGGTCGGCGGCGTGCTGGGGGCGATCTCGTGGCGGGGGCCGTTCTTCGGGGTGTCGGCGCTGATGGCGGTGGCGCTCGTGGTGACCACCTTCCTGCTGCCCTCGACCCCGCGCGCCGAAAAGGCCACCACACTGGTGGACCCGTTTAGGGCCCTGAAGCATCGTGGGCTGCTCGGCGTCGCGATCACCGCGCTGCTCTACAACTTCGGGGCCTTCACACTGCTGGCCTTCACACCGTTTCCGCTCAACATGAACGCCCACCAGATCGGGTTGATCTTCTTCGGCTGGGGCCTGGCGCTGGCGTTCACGGCCGTTGTGGTGGCGCCGCGGCTGCAGCGCCGCTTCGGCACCGTCTCGACGCTGCTGGTCAACCTGGTGGCGATGACGGCGACGCTGGCCGTGATGGCGCTGGGAACCGACAACAAAGCCGTGTTGGCCAGCTGTGTCGTGGTCGCTGGACTGTTCATCGGCATCAACAACACCCTGATCACCGAAACGGTGATGAAGGCTGCGCCCGTCGAACGAGGCGTGGCCTCGGCGGCCTACAGCTTTGTGCGGTTCGCCGGGGCGGCGGTGGCGCCGTGGGTGGCCGGTGTGCTGGGCGAGCGGATCAACATGCACGTCCCGTTCTGGGTCGGTGCCGCAGCGGTGCTGCTTGGCGCCGGCGTCCTGGCCGCGACCCGCTCGCATCTGGCCGGCATCGACGCCGAAGACAAAGACGTGCTGCAGACAGCCGAGGATGACGCGGTCGCCATCACCCTCGGCACCGACAGCTAAAGCGCGGGCTTTCGCATTCTCGCATCGCAACGCGACGGTTGCGCGCGGCCACCCGCTTGGTCGCCGCTTGGTCGGCCGGCTAGTGGCCCAGCCATTGCGTGGAGTCGATCACCGTCGCCTGCATCGGGAAAACTTTGTCGGTCAGCACCCGGTGTACCTCCTCATCGGCGTCCAGGCACAGGTCGGCCAATACCGTGATCCGGTAGTCGAGGTCGGCCGCCTCTCGCACCGTCGAGAGCACCACGCCGCTGGTCGTGATTCCTGCCACGACGAGATGGTCGACGTCGTAGCCGCGCAAAATCTGTGCCAGGTCGCTCCCAGCGAACGCGCTGACGCGTTTCTTGGTCACGACAATCTCGCCGTTGCCCCGCAGCAGGTGATCGTGTGGTTCGCAATCCCGGTCGCCCAACTGCATCCGGCCCGAGGACCGGATCGCGCTGAACACCGCGTTGCGCGGTGAAATCTCCGGATACCCGGGGCAGAAGCCCACCCGGACCAGGATCACCGGAATCCCCACCGCCTCGGCCGTGGCCTGCGCGGCGACCACACGGTCAAGATAGTCATCGCCGGCACCGAACCGGCCGACAACGCCGTTCTGAATGTCCATCAGCAGTAATGCATCTGTCATGGATCGATCATGTACCTCGTGCGACCGGTGGTGCCTGAAGGCGAATCTGTAGAGGCGACAGGGCTTTCGGGCATGCTCTACCGGTGCGTTGGCAGAGCCAGGGCGTCGGTGTCGGTGTCGTCGATGTCATGGGTGTCGTGGGTGGGCGGCTGGCGCCGGTGATAGTCGCCGCGGGGGTAAACAACTTGCGGCCACCAGAACCACCGTCCCAGCAGGGTGGCGATCGAGGGCATCAGCAGCGAGCGCACGATCAGGGTGTCGAGCAGTAGGCCGATGGCGATGGTGGAACCCAGCTGAGCGACAATGATCAGACTGCTTCCGAGCATGGAGGCCATGGTGACGGCGAACACCAGGCCCGCAGAGGTCACCACCTCACCCGTGCCGCCCATGGACCGGATCATTCCGGTCTTGAGTCCGGCGTGGATTTCGTCCCTGATCCGGGAGACCAGCAGCAGGTTGTAGTCCGATCCGACAGCCAAGAGGATGATGACCGACATCAGCATCACCAGCCAGTGGATTTTCATGCCGAAAAGGTCCTGCCAGATGAGCACCGAGAGCCCAAAGGATGCCGCAATGGAGCTGGCCGCGGTGCCGACGATGACGGCCGCGGCAACCAGGGCTCGGGTAAGAAGCAGCATGATCACGAAGATCAGGGTGAGCGAGGACACCACCACGATCATGAGGTCATATTTGGCGCCGTCGTGCATGTCTTTGAAGGTGGCGGCCGTCCCACCCAGATAGATTTTGGCGTTCGACAGGGAGGACATTTTCAGCGCGTCCTGGGCGGCTTTTCTCTCCGCGTCGACACGCGCGATTCCCTCCGGGGTCATCGGATCTTCCTGGTGGGTGATGAAGAAGCGAGCGGACTTGCCGTCGGGTGAGAGGAACATTTTCAAGCCCCGCTGGAACTCCGGGTTTTGGAACGCTTCGGGTGGCAGGTAGAAGAGGTCACCGTTTTTGGCGGTGTCGAAACTTTGCCCCATGACGATCGCGGTGTCATTGAGCGCCGCATTTTGGTGCTGTATTGCCGTCATGGTGCTTAACGTCGCCAGTATCGATGCCCGGCTGGCCCTGGTGATCTGGATAATCGGGGTCAGCAGCGCGAGCGTCTGCGGTAACAGCGTATCGAGTTTTTGGGTGTCTTGGTTGACGTTGTGCACCTTCTCGGTGAGCTGATCTACGGTGTCCAAGGAGTCGAATAGCGACCGCAGCGACCAGCACACTGGAACATCGAAGCAGTGCTTTTCCCAGTAGAAGTAGGCCCTGAGCGGCCGATAGGTATCGTCGAATTCCGCAACGTGATCGCGCAAGTCGTCGGTGACACCCGTCAATTCGTTCGTGTTTTTAGCCAGGTCGTGAGTGGTGGCGACGACCTGACTCAAAACACCGTACAGCCGCTCGGTGTTCTCGGCGAGGAGCTCCAAATCGTCGGCCGACTTCTGCAGATTAGCCAGGGTAGTCAGCTGGAACGGGTATTGCTGCATGGTGCTCTGGCCCCCCATGCTGTTC
>JGI12631J13338_1000354_pt1 | contig 14303 bp, 15 predicted proteins | sample BlaSpr_A8_Ref_O1_FD_13338 | JGI IMG/M metagenome (IMG submission 13338) | reverse complement strand
CCTACAACCGCAATCTGCCGAAATGGTATCCGCGACAGGCAGGCAGGCAGGTGCCGATCGTCTTCACTCCCGACGACATCCACCTGTTCGTCGCGGGCGGAGCCGCCGGTCGATTCTCGGCGTTCCTGCCGGGGTGGAGCACTGCGACGACACCGGTGCTGCGCGCCGTTCACGACGACGTCCTCGGCCCCAGCGGCGGCGACCGCGAGCTTGAGTGCTCCGACGGCTCCTGCCGACTCTGAGACCCACGACGTGAAACGTCCTAAAAGAAAAGGAGAAAAGAAATGACCGACTTTGTCTATGACCCGTGCGGTGTGATCGAGGTGGAAGCCATCCCGATGGCTGCCCGACCGACCAGCACCGAGGGCCTGCGCCTGGGCGTGCTAAGCAACACCAAATGGAACGCCGCCAAGTTGTTGCGTGCCACGGTGCGCGAGCTGGCCGATGACGGGCTGACCTTCGCCTCGGTCACCTGCTACGACAAGCACCACTTCTCCTCGGATGCCAGTAACGAGCTGATCAGTCAGATCGCGGCCGAAAACGACGTCGCGCTGACCGCCATCGGGGACTGCGGCTCATGCTGCTCGGCGTGTGTCAACGACGCGGTGCGTCTGGAAGAGGCTGGGCTGCCGACAGTGGTCATCGTGACGACCGAATTCGAACATGAGGCCCGCCTGCAGCGCGAATCGCGCGGAATGGCCGACCTCGAACCTGCGATCGTCACCCATCCGATCAGCAGCCTGACCCTCGAACAGCTCGACGGCCGCGCCGCCGAGGTCGCGCCGCAAGCCCGCCGGATCTGGTTCACTGCTGCCGCGGCACCACGCGGAAACGGTTCGGCCACGGCGGTTTTCGAGCCTGCCAACAAATGATGAATCAGGTGGCCCCACCACCGCTTTCGCGCCTGCTGGTGGCCGACTTCTCTCACGTACTCGCTGGGCCGTTCTGCACGATGATCCTCGGCGACCTGGGCGCCGAGATCGTCAAGGTCGAACGACCAGACGGCGATGACACCAGAGCCTGGGGACCTCCGTTCGTCGATGACGAAAGCACCTACTATCTCGGCGTCAATCGCAACAAGCGCAGCATCGTGCTCGACCTGCACGACGCAAAGGACCTGCGGGTGGCCAGAACTTTAGCCGAGCACGCCGACGTGCTGGTGGAAAACTTCCGCCCCGGCACCATGGAGCGGTTCGGCCTGGATGAGCCTTCCATCCGCGGGGCCAACCCCACGCTGGTGTACTGCAGTATCTCGGCGTTCGGGCCCGCCGAGGGCCGCCGACTCGCTGGTTATGACCTGCTGGTTCAGGCGCTCGGTGGGTTAATGAGCGTCACCGGGCCAGATGCCACCACCCCGACCAAGGTCGGGGTGGCCCTCGTCGATGTTCTGGCGGGCCTGTTCGCCACAGTCGGCATCTTGTCGGCGCTGCATGAGCGCGACCGGTCCGGGCGCGGCCAGCGCGTCGAGGTTAACCTGATGTCGGCGCTGCTCAGTGCCTTGGCCAATCAGTCCGCCAGTTATGTTCTGGCCGAACAGATCCCACGCGCGATCGGCAACGGACATGTCAGCATCGCCCCCTACGACACCTACACGACCGGCGAGGGCAGGATCGTGCTGGCAGTGGGTACCGACAAGCAATTCGGCCAACTCTGCGACATCTTGGACATCCCCGAGCTCGCGCAGGATGGCCATCTCCTCACCAATGAATTGCGGGTGCTGAACCGAGAGCCGTTGCGCGAGAGCCTGGAACGCGCTCTGGCAGCGCACCCGGCCGAATACTGGACAAGGGTCCTCACCGCGGTGGGTGTTCCCGCCGGCGCGGTCAACAACGTCGCCGAAGCCTTCGCATTCGCCGCGCAGCTGGGCCTGCAACCCATCCGGAACACCGAGGACGGCGACAGCCGACTGGGCCGCCAGGTCGCCAGCCCGATCAATCTGTCCGCCACGCCGGTGAGTTACCGCACCAGGGCACCGTTTCTGGGCGAACACAGCACCGACATCCGTATTCGGCTCGCCGAACTCGAGGCGGGGCGCAAAACAGCGTGACAAGGAGCACTCGATGACCACCACCGCAGACGCACAGTCCGCCGTAAACTCAGGTCGAGCGCCGTTGACGGCGCATGACTTCCTGGCGATCGACAGCAGCTTGTCCGATGAGGAATGCCTCATCCGCGACACCGTGCGTGCCTTTGTCCGCCGCGACCTCCTGGATCGGCTGCCCGACGCCTACGCCGAGGGCCACCTGCCTGACGGATTCCCCACCGCGGCGGGGCAACTGGGACTGCTCGGCATGCACCTGCACGGCTACGGATGCCCCGGGATGAGCGCGGTGTCCTATGGGTTGGCGTGCATGGAGCTCGAGGCCGGCGACAGCGGTCTGCGCAGTTTCGTCTCGGTGCAGGGATCGCTGGCCATGTTCGCGATCTGGCGGTACGGAAGCGAGCAGCATAAACAAACATGGCTGCCGCCCATGGCCCAAGGCGCGGCCATCGGATGCTTCGGACTGACCGAGCCCGACGCCGGCAGTGACCCCTCCGGTATGCGCACGACCGCTCGCCTCGAGGATGGCCAATGGGTGCTCAATGGCGCCAAGATGTGGATCACCAACGGCGACACCGCCGATGTGGCCGTCGTCTGGGCGAAAACCCCGGACGGAATCCGGGGATTCGTGGTGCCGCGCAACACGCCCGGCTTCGTCACGCGCGAGATCCAGCACAAGCTGTCCCTTCGGGCATCGACGACCTCCGAGCTGGTCTTCGACGATTGCCGGCTTCCACTTGATGCGGTGCTGCCCGACGCGAGCGGTCTTCGAGCGCCCCTGTCGTGCTTGACCGAAGCCCGATTCGGCATCATTTGGGGAGCAGTCGGCGCTGCGCGAGCCTGTTATGAAACCGCACTTGATTACGCCAGCGCACGGACGCAATTCGGGCGTCCCATCGCGGGATTCCAGCTCACGCAGCGCAAGCTCGTCGAGATGCTCACCCAAGTCAACAACTCCTATCTGCTTGCCCTGCACCTGGGCCGGCTCAAAGACGCCGGCCAGCTCCACCCGCAGCAGGTCAGCTTCGGCAAGCTGCACAACGTGCAAAAGGCATTGGAGGCCGCCCGCAGTGCGCGCAGCATCCTGGGCGCCAATGGCATCACACTCGACTACCCCGTCATGCGCCACATGGCCAATCTCGAATCGGTGCTGACCTACGAGGGAACCAGCGAGATCCACACCCTGGTCGTGGGCCAGGCCATCACCGGTATCGCGGCATTTCACTAACTAGGAGACGGATATGCACGAACCGCGCAACGTGATCATCATCGGTAGCGGCCCCGCCGGATACACCGCAGCGATCTACACCGCCAGGGCCAATCTCAATCCTCTGGTGTTTGAAGGCGTTCAGTACGGCGGCGCGCTCATGCAAACAACCAAGGTCGAAAACTTCCCTGGCTTCGTCGAAGGAATCCAGGGACCAGAGTTGATGGACACGCTACGCAAACAGGCCGACCGCTACGGAGCCGAATTGATCACCGACGACGTCACCTCCGTCGACCTGACCGGCTCGGTCAAGACCGCCTTTGTCAACGGCCAGCGCTACGACACCACGACCGTTGTGCTGGCAATGGGTTCAGCCTACCGCAGCCTGGGGATGCCTAACGAGCAGCGCCTGTCCGGGCGCGGTGTGTCCTGGTGCGCGATCTGCGATGGGTTCTTCTTCCGCGATGAGCACATCGCCGTCATCGGAGGCGGCGACTCGGCACTTGAGGAAGCGATGTTCCTGTCGCGATTCGCCGAGGCCGTCACCGTCGTCCACCGGCGAGATACACTGCGTGCGTCAAAGATCATGCAGAAACGTGCGTTTGACAACCCAAAGATCAGCTTCCGGTGGAACACCATCGCCGAAGACGTCACCGGTGATGACCGCGTCGACGGGCTCATCGTCCGCGATGTGCCAACGGCCGAGGTTTCGACGCTGCCCGTAACCGGTGTGTTTATCGCGATCGGGCACGACCCGCGCAGCGACCTCGTATGTGGACAGGTCGACCTCGACCAGGCCGGATACGTTGCAACACAAGGACGCTCGTCGCACACGAACCTCGCAGGCGTGTTCGCGTGCGGTGATCTCGTCGACGGCACCTACCGGCAGGCGATCACCGCAGCCGGCAGCGGCTGCAGCGCAGCGCTCGACGTCGAGCGATACCTGGTCGCCACCCACTAGGCGAAGCGATGAAGACCTTCCAAACCTGCGCGGATTACCTGCTCGAACGTGGTGTCGACGTGATGTTGGGGTTCACTACTAACTAATAAGTCACAACAATAGACTTTCAAACCTGACCCCGGTTGGTTGATCACCTGGACCAGCTCAGGGGCCCGGTCACGCGCACTCCTAGTAGCCCGGTCTGCGCCGACGGAAATCCGCCGCTAGGGCGGTACGGCAACGCGGGGCGCTACTACGGGGCCCTATACTCGTCCTAATACGAGCAATTATGTTGCAGCAGACGCAATTCCGCTGATTTGAGGCACGTGTGAGTGCGATGCATTGATCCGCAGGCACACTGGGCCACTCCGACAAGTACTTGGTGAGCACCCAGCACCGCGCCGCAGTGTGGACAGCGCGGCGGGCGGAATTCTTCCCAGCCGCGACGGGTTTGCCGCAGTCGCATCCGGTAATCGTATAGTCAAGACCGTGGAATTGAAGCGCCTACGGCGCTGCGGAATCCGGCTCCGCCGGCCGGCGACGGTCCCCTCAGTTTCCTGGACCAAATGTCAGGCATCTCCTGGCACGAAAACGTCAAGAAGGAACTGGCACTAGGCGCCGGCTCTCGCCGGCTCTCGCCGGCACGTACGCTCTCGCCGGCAATCCATGACAGCTTCGCAGCGATACGTCACGGGTGATCGGACGCTCATCGCGGCGCGATTAAGCCCCGTGGGCGCACGATCGGCGCGGCGGCACCCGTAGTCGCCTGTGTGCCAACAGCTTTGCAGGCTTTGACATCACCACGATGGTTACTTGCGCGGGTTAGGTGCTGCGGGGCTTCGTGTTTCGGTATCTACGCAGGTGACGTAGGGCTGTGACGTGGTTGTCTTACTGCTCCGCGTCGCCGCGTTGTCGCACCGGTGAATCCAATTGATTGCGGTGATTAGGGGAGCCAGGGCTGGGCGCAAAACCGCCCACACTACGGCCAGCCGGGCCTACAGGGGGGCCTCGTCACGAAGTCGGGCTGAGTGCGCGGGCGTCAGGCAGCGGTCGGGATGCACATGGACCACCTACTTTGACAAGCCCTGGCGACACGCCGAGGTCTTGTCAATCTAGGCAGGCGTCGCCTATCCCAACAGCGACGTCCTCAGTGCTTTGAAGCTTTGAAGAGATTGGCGCCGTGCCCGATCTGCATGCGGAACGATCGAGCTAGCGCTCGGGCCGCAGCCAGCATCATTCCGCGTACGTCGCGGCCGTGCGCGACCCCAGTCCGACCTACGGTGGACGTGTTCTACCCGGCTCGGTACCCGACCTATCCGGCCGGTCCAGGTGAGGCGGGGCCGGGTTCAGCACGGACTAGCGCGTCCTTTTCTGCGTTGCGGGTACCCCTACACTCATCGGCGCCGCCGAGCTGTAGATACGTTCTCCGAACTGAAGGACACACCATGACCGTGACCCGAGACATCGCTGCCACCCGTCAACGCGTGTGGGACGTATTGGCGAACGGATGGACCTACTCAGGCTGGGTGGTCGGCAACAGTCGGATCCGAGCGGTGGACTCGAACTGGCCCGCACCTGGCACCCGCATTCTGCACTCCATCGGCGCCTGGCCGGCGGTGATCGACGACGAGACCGTGGTAGAAAGCAGCGTCTCCGGTGAGGAGCTGGTCCTGCTGGCGAAGGTGCGGCCGGTGGCGAAGGCGCGGATCACGCTGCAGCTGACCGATCTTCCCGGCGGAGGGTGCCGCGTCGCGATGAGCGAGGTTGCGGTGAGCCGCCCGCTGCGCTGGGTGCCCGACAGTGTGCAGCTGCTGGGGGTGGCTCCCCGCAACCACGAGTGCACGTGGCGGTTGGCGAAGATCGCCGAACAGCAGGTCCCCGATGCCCTCGGATAGCGGTCCGGCCAGTGTGGATGCGGTCGTCATCGGGGCCGGCCACAACGGACTGGTCGCCGCGGCCGAGCTGGCCGACGCCGGCTGGGATGTGCTCGTCCTGGAAGCTCAGCCCGATCCCGGCGGCGCGGTGCGCAGCGCCGAACTGATACCCGGCTACATCAGCGACCTCTACAGCGCGTTCTATCCGATGTCGGTGGCCTCCCCGGCCATCCGCGCGCTGCATCTGGAAGATCACGGCTTGCGATGGTCACACGCTCCGGCCGTCGTGGGACACCCCCGCAACGGGTCCGACGACGACGCACCCGTCATCTACCGGGACCCGGAGCGGACGGCGACTGACCTCGCCCGCCGACAGGCACACGACGGCGACAACTGGTGGCGGCTGGTCGAGCTGTGGAACTCCATCAGAAGCCCACTGCTCAGCACGCTCTTTGCGCCGTTTCCACCGCTGCGCGGCCCGGTACAGCTGCTCTGGAAGCTGGGCACGGCTGAGGCGTTGCGGCTCGCTCGTCTGCTGATGTTGCCGGCCAGTGTGATGGCCGATGAGTTGTTCGACGGCGATGCGGCACGGCTGCTGCTGCTCGGCAACGCGTTACACGCCGATGTGCCGATTGACGCACCCGGCAGTGGCGTCATGGGGTTCCTCATGCTGATGCTCGCCCAGGACACCGGATTCCCGGTGCCCGTCGGCGGCGCCGGGCAGCTGGCCGCGGCACTAGTGAAACGGGCCACGTCGGCCGGGGCGCAGGTGCAGTGCGGCGCCGCAGTCGACGCCATCGACGTCCGCAGTGATCGCGCCGTGGCCGTGCGTACCGCCGACGGCCGCACAATCGGCGTGCGCCGCGCTGTGGTAGCCGACGTTTCCGCGCCCCATCTGTATCAGCGGTTGCTGCCCCGGGATGCACTGCCCGGACGGTTATTTCAGGATCTGACCCATTTCATCTGGGACACCCCGGTGGTGAAAGTCAACTATGCGCTCGATGAGCCGATCCCGTGGCGCTCAGAGTCCCTGCGGGACGCGGGCACCGTGCATCTGGGCGCCGACAGTCACGGGCTGACCCGCTGGCTGGCCGACCTGAACACCGCGACCGTTCCGGACAATCCGTTCATGCTGTTCGGCCAAATGACGACAGCCGATCCCAGCCGCTCTCCCGCCGGCACCGAAAGTGCCTGGGCCTACACACATATGCCACGGGAACGTAACGACGACGCGTCCGCTGACCGGCTGGCGCAGTCGGTGGACCGTGTCATCGAAGAACACGCGCCCGGGTTTGCCTCCCACGTCGTGGGGCGGGTGGTGCAACGACCATCGGATCTGCAAGCGGCAGACGCCAACCTCAGTGGGGGAGCGCTCAACGGTGGGACTGCGCAGCTGCAGCAGCAACTCATCTTCCGGCCATCACCCGGCTTCGGACGCGCCGAGACCCCAATCCGCAACGTCTTCCTCGGAAGCGCCTCAGCACATCCCGGCGGCAGTGTGCACGGGATATGCGGTCATAACGCCGCCCACGCGGCATTGAAATCGGACGGCGTCCGGGGCTTGCCCCGCCGCCGCCTCAACCAGAAAGTGATCTCGTTGCTCGTCAGGAAACCGCCCTCGGCTGGGGTGGGGGCGATCGCGAGTCGTGTTTCTCGATCCAGGGGGTTCTTACTGTGACGACTCGTTGTCATGCTGTGGATGTCCGCCGCCGGGCCGGCTGGTTGCCCGACGATCAAGACGATTTGGAGTCCTGGCTCGCCGGGCACCGGGAGCGGGTGGAGGCCCGCGGCGAGCACGTCGTGCTTCATCCGGTGCTCGTCGAATTTCAGGAGTTAATCGACACCGATCCCGTGGTGCGGATGTACATGAACCAGATGATCTCGCAGGTACCGACTACCAAGCACTACCGCAAGCGGCACCTGGAGAGCGTGCCGCAGCTGCTGCGCTTGATCAATGAGGTGCTGACGATGGCACCTGAGTTCGGTGAGAACATGGTGGCCACCCCACTGGGGGCGATTCTGGACTGGACGATGGGGTTCGCTGCGTTCCGCGATCCCCGGTTCAACGCGATGCTGAAAAAGATCCTGACCGCGTGGTGCGAGTTTCTCGACAGCCCTGATTCGCTGTACGTGCTCAATGATTCACCGTCGGGCTGGAAATGTGCTGCGGCCCAACGAGCGGTCGGTATCGAGCAGTTCGAGCACGACCCCGCCGACGAACACTGGGGTTTCAGTTCGTGGAACGACTTCTTCACCCGACGCTTCAAGAACGGCCAGCGTCCGGTCGCCGCCCCCGACGACGACACGGTGATCGTCAACGCCTGCGAGTCGACCCCGTACGGCATCGCCAGTGACGTGGCGCGCCAGGACCGTTTCTGGATCAAGAGTCAGCCCTATTCGCTGCAGGACTTGCTCGCCCATGACGAGTCGGTTGATCAGTTTGTCGGCGGAACCATCTATCAGGCCTTTCTGAGCGCGACCAATTACCATCGGTGGCACAGCCCGGTCGCCGGCACGATCGTGCGGGCCTTCACCCTTGAGGGCACCTACTACTCCGAGGCCGACTCCGAAGGCAGCGACGCGGTCGAGCCGACGAATTCGCAGTCCTAAATGGCGCATACGGCGGCGCGGGCGATCATCCTCACCGAGGCCGACAACCCCGTCATCGGCCCGGTCGCCTTCGTGCCGGTCGGTATGTCGGAGGTGTCCTCCTGCATCATCGACGCGAGCATCACCTCGGGTTACCGCGTCGCCAAGGGAGAGGAACTCGGGTATTTCCAGTTCGGCGGTTCCACGCACTGCCTCGTCTTTCGCCCCGGCGTCATCGCCGACTTCGCTCTCGCGGCCATTCCCCAACCGCACGACCCCCACGCGCCGCTGATGCTGGTCAATTCGAAGCTCGCCGCCGCCCACACGGCCTAAGGTGCGGGCGGGCGAACACATCGCTCGCTAGCACACCGACATCGAGGACTGTCATGTCGGCCGGTTAGGTGCGCACGGTGCGGCAGCATCCACCGACGCACGCAGCCCTCTGTGTCTCTCTTCAGTGCGGGTTAGCAGGGTCAATGAGACAAGAAACGGGTATCTCCACATCAAGCAATGTGACCTACCCCCACACCAGAGGAGTTCAAGTGATCGGGACAATCATTGGCGCTATCGTCATCGGACTCGTCGTGGGTGGACTGGCCAGGCTCATCATGCCCGGCAAGCAGAACATCGGCGTCGTGATGACTGTGATACTGGGCGCGATCGGCGCATTCCTTGGAACCTGGGTGTCCTACAAACTGGGATACTCCAACCAGAATGGCGGATTCAAGATCATTCCCTTCCTGGTTGGCATCGTCTTCGCGTGCATCCTCATCGGCATCTACCTGGGCGTCACCGGGCGTCGCATCACCAATCGGCTGGGACGACGGTAGCGCGTATCAACGCGGCGAACCCCTGCGGCTGGTGTCGGGCAGCGAGCGCACCCATGCGATTCGCGTCGGGGGTGAGTGTGTGCGCGGTGTCGATCGAAAGAGCTGCTGGCATGCCACAATTGGCTAGGACAACGCGGTGGGGCTGACTGATCGTCTCGATTCGTTGCAGCAGCGCTACCCAGCGTTGGGGTTTCCGCTGGCGGTGGTTTACAAGTACGCCGACGACCAGGGCAACTATCTGGCGGCGTTGATCGCTTATTACGCGTTCGTATCGCTGTTTCCGTTGCTGTTGCTGCTATCCACTGTGCTGGGCTGGGTGCTGACGGGTCACCCTGAATTGCGTGCGCACGTGGAGCACTCGGCGTTAAGCGAGTTCCCGGTCATCGGGCCGCAGCTGGATAGGCCTAAACAGCTCAGCGGTGGCGTGGTCGGGATCCTGGTGGGGGTTTTGGGCGCGCTCTACGGCGGGCTCGGCGGTGCGCAAGCGTTGCAGAATGCGATGAACACCGCCTGGACGGTGCCGCGCAATGAGCGGCCCGATCCGTTTCGAGCGCGGGGCCGCAGCTTAATGTTGTTGGCTACCGGTGGCTTGGCGTTGCTGGGCACTACGGTGCTGTCCGCGCTGGGTGGGGGTGCGGGTGCGTTTGGCTTGGGTGTCAAAGTCGTCGCGCTGGTGGCATCGGTCGCGGTAAACGCCGGGGTGTTCATTTTGGCGTTCCGGATCAGCACCGCACGGAACTTGACCGTGCGGCAAGTAGCTCTGGGCGCAGTGGCCGCCGCGGTGGGTTGGCAGGTGTTGCAGTCCTTCGGCGCGGTCTACATCGGGCATGTGGTAAAAAGCGCCAGCGCCACCAATGCGGTGTTCGCGCTGGTGTTAGGGATGTTGGCGTTCTTGTACATCGCGGCGGCCTGGGTGGTGATGTGCGCGGAGATCAATGTGGTGCGCGTCGAGCGGTTGTACCCGCGGGCGCTGCTTACCCCGTTCACCGACAACGTCGACCTGACCGCCGGTGACCGCAGCACCTACGCGGCCAAAGCCGAGGCCGAGCGGACCAAAGGATTCGAAAAGGTCGACGTCACCTTCGGCATACCGCCACACCACACCGCGACCGCGACAGAATCAAGTGACCCGCCCACCCCGGCGCCTCATCGGACGAAGCCGGAAGCCGAATAAACGAATTGGCTTTTAAGCGCTCCCGCTCATCCTCAGAGCGAGGCGGTCAGATCACGGGTGGCCGGTCCTTCTAGCAGCGTGCCATCCGGCGCGAACCGCGAGCCGTGCAGCGGGCATTCCCACGCCTTGTCGGCGTCGTTCCAGTTCACGATTCCCCCCAGGTGCGGGCATACCGGTGAAACACGGTGCTCGGTGCCGTCGACCCGGCATCTGGCTTCCAAATGCCACGGGGGCCCGCTCACCACGCCGCCCTCGTCCTCGTTGGGGCTGCGACGGCCGGTGCGTGTCGCCGGGGTGATCCAGCCCTTGGTCAAGTTAAAGCCGACCTCGAGGTTGGATTGCATGGCCGTCAGCAAGCCCGACAGTTCGTGGGGGCTCCAGCTGGCGAACGCGGTGGACCAGCCCATCCGCCCGCCCAGCATGCGGCTCGATAGCGCTAGCGCTGCGGCAGCGCCGTTCGTCATACCCCATTTGTTGAAACCCGTTGCAACGAAGATGCTGTCGTTGTTCGGCAAAATAGGACCGACATACGGCAAATCGTCAATCGGGGTATAGTCCTGCGCCGACCAAAAATGGGTCTGCACCGCTCCCGGGTAGTGCATACGCGCCCACGACGACAGTTCCTGCAGCGCCTTGGATGGGCTCTTCTCGCGACCCACGGTGTGGCCCGCGCCGCCCACGATCAGCCGCTCCCCGTCGGGGACCGGCGCGTAGCGCACTGAACGCGTCGGCGAGTCGGCGGAAATCATCATCGGCCGGGTGATGCTGCCCGGGACCTTGAAGGCGAAGCAGTAGGACCGGCTCGGCTTCACGCGTGCAAAGTAACCGCCGCGGTCCAGAATCGGAATCCCGGTGGCAAGCACCAGCTGCGCGGCCCCGATCTCGACCTCCTGCTGCGCGACGTTGTTGACCTGTAGGCGCAGGTTCCTGCCGTGGCCGGACACCCGCCGCACCCGAGTGTGCTCGACCAGCCGTCCGCCGCGCTCGAGTAACTCGACAACTAATGTGTCCAGGAACGGCATCGGATCGAACTGCGCCTGGTCAGCCAGCCGCACGCCGCCGTGGTACGGAAACGGCACCTTGGCGTCGTCATCCCACGCGGCGGGCAGGCCAACCGCCTGGCACGCCTTTAGTTCGGCGCGCGCGGACGCGACGCCCTTGCCGGACTGGGCGTAGGTATAGGCATCCTCGCGCTGCAGCGCCACGCCGTGTGACTCGCAGTGGTTCAGCACCCACTCCTGCCCTTCACGATTGCCGTCCACGTAAGCACGGGCCACGTTCTTGCCGTGCTTGGACAGGATCTTCGACAGGTGGCTGCCCTGCAGCAAGCTGACCTTGGCGGTGGTATTACCCGTAGCGCAGGCACCGACCGAACGCGCCTCCAACACCAACACGTCCTTGCCGGCCCGAGCCAAAAGAAGCGCGGTCATCAGCCCGGTGATCCCAGCACCCACAACAATGACATCGGCGGAGCAGGGGCCGTCGTCAAGCTGGCTTGCAGCCCAAGCTTGTTCGACTCGGTCGCTAAGCCATAAAGAAGTCACGGCTGGGCAGATACCCGGGTAGCACCACAGAGAAACGCCCGCTGTCTGGGTTTGAGCCGCCGAGACATGGTTCGGACCCTGATTCACGGTCGTGAATCCGACGAACCCATCGACGACTCGGGTGCGGTTTCCCCAACGACTTCGGGCAGGGGCGCCGTTTCATCAGATGATTGAGTCCGGCGGTTCCCTTGCGTCCCAATGGTTGTGAAGGATCTAGATGTCGATTGCCGGACTAATACCCAGGTGTTCGCGAGCGAGCTGTTGCCGCAACGGACGGGTACTTATCGCCTTCTGCGCATCGTCACGCGACAGCCGGGCGGTACGGGATACCCCTGCGATGTGCCCACCTCATTGCCGCCAACGGCGTCGCGTTGTCGAATCGGACTGGGAGGGATGGAATCCGAGATTGCCGAATGGATCTGGTCGGACCGTCGGCTCCATCAAACCAGTGCGATTCAGGCCGATGTCACGAGACCAATTTTCGTGTGGTCTGGCGTCGGCCCGCAGCAGCCGGACGATCTCGTCGTCGGCCAAGTTCCCGGCCGCCACCTGCGCATGCACTTCACGCCCGCTTCAGCTGCGCTTTCGCCTCTTTAACCAATTCCGCGGCAGCACGGCTTGCTCGCTTTGCTTTGTCATAGTGGTCTTCGGCGCTGTTGAACTCGCGCTCGGCCTCGCGGAGGTTTGCGCGCGCTTCGTCACGACGCAGCCGAGCCGCAGCACGTTCGCCTTGCCGCTCGGATAGCATGCCGTCGGCTTCAGCCTTGGCACGCTCGGCGGCGGCCACGGCTGCGTTCAAATTTTCTAGCTGCTGATGCGCAGCCTTGTTGCGCGATGGTTCTTTCGCGAGCTTTGGCCGCGATTGTTTGGACTGCGCTTTCGCCTTTTCGCCCCGGGTGGCCGTCAACACCGGCGCCGCATCGCCAAACGCGCCGAAACCCGACCATCGCTCGGCCCTGGCCAATCGACCAAGTCGCGCCCTGACCTCGGGGTCAGCGATCGCGGCTTGCAGTGTGCTGGTCAGGCCATCACGCACCGTCGACGACAGCTTTCTCACATCGGCTGCTTCGAGTGCGGTTCGAGTGAGTTCGTCGATGAGCTTGTGTTGTTCGGCGGACAAGTCCCGGATATGGTCACCGTCCATCGCAGCGTGCGCGGCGCGCAGGCGGTCACCTAGGTTGGCCAGGCGCTGTTTGGCGTCCTTATGCAGGAGTGCGAGCCGGTTGACTATCCACGCCGCTGTCGTGGGTTTGCGCGCAGCGGAGATCCGTTGGGCGGCGGCGGCGTCGCCGCGGTGTTTAGCCGCCGCGGCCAATTTGGTGCGTTGCGCCGTGAAAGCGTCTGGCTGCACCCAATACAGACTGTCGAGTTCGTCGTCGGCCATGACGCCATGATCTCTCGTGAGCCGGCAGGGACGGCTCGACTTGCGCACCCGCATGCGGATCTAGTCGCGTACGACAGCCTATAGCGCCAATATGCGTCGCAGCCAGGTGAGGATCGGATCGGTTTTTCAGAGCGCGCTGATCACCATAGTGGCCGTCTTGATCGGCGGCGCGCTGCTCGGGATTGTCGGAGCTGTCGTTGCGATTCCGATCGCAGCCGCCCTGCAGCTCCTGGAAATCCTCTTCCCCCGGCTCGACAACGTCTGAGGGGCATCCCGGTACACCTTCGCTGCCATTTGACCCACGTCCGCTAAGGAACTAAGTGCAGCCGTTTTCGAGGAGGAGTTCCGGGCACCCGCGACATTCGCCTCGCCGCCATTCCGCGAGCCAACATGAGGAGATGCAATCATGACCAGGCAGAATCCTGGACAGTCCGAAAAAGAGCGGTTGGAACAATTCAACAATCCGGAGTTGGGCAGCGGTGCGCGCGACACCGGAGAGGACACTCCCGAACCGGGCGGAGGGGACCGCCCGGTGGGGACCGTAGACGAAGACGCCAACCCGCCGATGAGCGATCCGACGGAATCTGATACGTACGGGGGCACAGGTGAGTTGCCTCCGCAAGACACCGGCAGTGCTATGCCACCCTACGAGGGCCGCACAGAAGCCGGCGCCGAATAGTCCTGCCAACGCAGAACGACCCGCCACAACATCGTGGCGGG
>JGI12631J13338_1000346_pt1 | contig 14477 bp, 10 predicted proteins | sample BlaSpr_A8_Ref_O1_FD_13338 | JGI IMG/M metagenome (IMG submission 13338) | reverse complement strand
GTCGGCACCAAAAAAACGGTTACCACGCCGGAGACGCTCAACCCTCCCAGAATTGCTCGCGCTAGCGGCGCGTACTGTTCGCTGCCCGGTTCCAGAGCGAGCGCCATTGGAATGAGGCCGAGGATGGTGGCTAGCGTGGTCATCAGAATGGGACGCAAACGCACTTTGCAGGCTTCGGCGAGGGCTTGCTTGAGGGGACGACCATGGGCGCGGAGCGTGCCGACGAATTCCACGATAAGGATGCTGTCGGAAACGGCGATTCCAGTCAAGAAGATCGGGACGCTGTTGCAAGGCGAGAGCGATGATTGCATCCACGGAAGGCGCAACTGGCGACGGAGGCGACGGGTCGTCGACGAGTTGGTACTGTTGATTGCTTGCGGTTCCAAGCACCTCATCGAGATTCGCCATCGCGGCATCGAATTGATTTTGCGAATCGAGAGCGAGCAACTCGGCTTGCGATAGATTGACTTGCGCGAAACTCTGGTCGAGCGTGGACTTGAGCTTGCTCGCAGTGAGTGCATTGACCTGATCGCCGACCGCCTGCCGGGCCTTGACAGTGCTTTTCGCAACCTGTAGCGTGGCCTGCGCCTCCAGAGCAGTGTAGAAGGCAATGTCCGCCGCCAGGACGATGTCCTCCCGTGTCGCCATTGATTGTTGCTCGGAGGCCTTTGCCTCAAAGGATGAGGAAGCGACCAAATTGCGCGTGTGACCAAAATCCGTGATCAACTGATTGAGGTCAACTCCTGCGCCCACGTGATAGAGAAGCCGCGAGGCGTACAAAGACCCAGCCGCGTTGCGGCTTGCTTCCACCGCGTCAACCGCAGTCACATTGCCAGTCAGCGTCGGAAGCAACGCCGAACGAGTCTCGCGGACGACCTGCTTTTGTGCCAAGGCAAGCAGCGCCGCGACGCTGATTCGCGGGTTGTTTTTGAGCGCGAACTGCTCCGCCTGTTGACGCGTAAGCGTTTCTCCGGTTGAGTCTGGCGGGAGAGATCCCGGAGAATTCGTGGTCGCGGAATGTAACGCCGGAGTTGGCTGCTGCGCCTGAGTCTGGAGCTGCGGCGCATCTGGAAGCTGCGCGACGCTCTGCGCGCGCATGGTGAGAGGGCACAGAAGAAGCCAGAGCGGCAAAAATAGACTTCGGTTATGCATGGGTCACCTCACCGGATCGGGGCTCGATTTCGTCATCACGAATTTCTTTGCGATGAATCAGCAGGTATGCGGTCGGCACCAAAAAAACCGTTACCATGCCGGAAACGGTCAACCCTCCCAGAATTGCTCGCGCTAGCGGCGCGTACTGTTCGCTGCCCGGTTCCAGAGCGAGCGCCATTGGAATGAGGCCAAGGATAGTGGCCAGCGTGGTCATCAGAATGGGACGCAAACGCACTTTGCAGGCTTCGGCAAGGGCTTGCTTGAGGGGACGACCATGGGCGCGGAGCGTGCCGACGAATTCCACGATAAGGATGCTGTCGGAAACGGCGATTCCAGTCATCATGATGACTCCCATGAGCGACATGACGTTGAGCGTCGTACCCGTGCCCATCAGGAATAGGATCACGCCCGAAAGCCCCGGAGGAATCGCCAGCAAGATGATGAAGGGATCGGAGAACGAGGCGAACTGCGCCATCAGGATGAGATAAACCAGCACGATCGCGAGGATGAGACCGATTCCGAAGCTCTGGAACGAACTGTCCATGTCAGAGATCGCTCCGCCCATCGACACCGTGATCTGGGAAGAGTGGTGCATGCCATCAAGGACATGTTTGATCTGACCGCTTACGCGGCCGAGATCTTCCTTCTTCGGCATGACGTAGATGTCGAAACTGCGACGCAGCTGGTAGTGATCGACCTCGGTCGGAGTATCGATCTGCTTGATCGATGCTAGCGACTCAAGAGGTGTTGTGTTGGTGGCCCCGGGGGCGCGCAATGGAATCTGCTTCAAGTCGGTCAGGGTTTTTATTTGATTGTCGGGATATTGCACGCTGAGAAAGTAGTTATTGCCAGTCTTCGGATCGACCCAGAAACTCGGGGCAATCATCGTGTCCGAGGTAAGCGCAGTGATGACATTATCAAGCGCCGCCTCGGGCGATATGCCGAGCAGCGCCGCATGTTCGCGATCGATATTCAGTTCCAGCCCCGGATAGTCGAGGTCCTGCGGAATCAGCACATCGTTAACCGAACTCAATGCTTTCACCCTCGCAGCCACGGACCTGGCGAAAGCAAACGGTTCATCCAGATCACTGCCCCCGATTCGAATGTCGATCGGAGCGGGTTGCCCCTGGTTCACGACGGAATCAACCAACCCACCCGTTTGAAAATAAGTGCTCACTTCTGGAAAGTCGTTGGCGAACCTTTCGCGCAGGCGCTGCATGTAAGCGAAACTGCTGGTCTTGTGGTCCTCCTTGAGACTGACCTGAATGAAGGCAGTATGCATTCCGGAATTGCTGGTATAGATGGCCGAAAGATCTGGCGTAATGCCTATGTTCGACACGATCATATTCATGTCGTGCGGTGATACTACAGCGCGGATATCCTGCTCCATCTTCCCGACATATTCATCCGTCACCTCAAGACGAGTTCCGGGCGGGACTTTGACATTGACCACAAATTGCCCGGGATCGGTGCGCGGAAAGAACGCGACGCCGAGGAATGGAAACAGCGCGAAGCTCAGCACCACGAAACCAGCAAAACCGCATACGACCAATACGGGGCGATCCAAACAAACCGCGATGGCTTTTTCGTAGACTTGTTGCAGCCGCTCGAATTGCTGATTGAAACCGTCTACGGTGCGTCGAAAGATGTTCGCGCGATTTATTCTTTGTTCCCGTTCGACTTCCTGCACCGCTTCTCTGGCGCCGCCTTGGGTACTGTACGGAGCGCTGCTGTGTTCAAGCTCCAAACGGATGAACTTCGCACAGAACAGTGGCACGACAGTCATGGCGACGGCATAAGACGCAAAGAGCGCCAGCACGACCGCGAGGGCCAGAGCGCTAAAGATATATTTGCTGACACCCGAGAGCAGGATGACAGGAAAGAACACAATGCTTGTGCTGCACGTCGCGGCCAGCACCGCAAGCTGGACCTCTTTGCCTCCGTTGATAGCGGCTTCAACCGCCGGTTCGCCCAATTCCATATGGCGAAAGATGTTCTCAAGAACGACGACCGAGTTGTCGATCAAGCGGGAAAGAGCGAGTGCGATTCCGCCGAGTACCATGGTGTTGATGGTGCTCGCGCCCAGGTTCAACGCAATAAAGGCGGCAAGACAAGAAATGGGGATAGAGAGTAATACCGAAACCGTCGCGCGGAGGTTGCCGAGAAACAGAAGTATCATTAATGCAGTGAGGCACAAGCCAATGCTGCCCTCGTTGATCACGTTCTTCACCGCAATCTTCACAAAAACCGATTGATCAAATACGACCGCTGTTTTCAGTGTCTTCGGAATATCAAGCAGATGTTTCACGGCCTCTCGAATGCCGTTCACAATACTGATCGTGTTCGATCCCCCACCCTGCTTTAAGATCGGAATGTATACGGAATGCTGACCGTCGACCCGGACGATGTTGTATTGCAACTGGCCTGAGTCGACCGCTTTCCCAACATCGCCAACGAATACGGACTCACCGATGTGGTCCTGTTTGTCCGTCTTGATCGGCATGGCATTGATTTCCTCAACCACCGGAATCTGGCTATTGGCATAGACGTTGTAATCTTTCGGTCCGATGCGCACGTCGCCGGCGGGCAGAATCAAATTCGATTCATTCACCGAGCGCACCACGTCCATCACCGAGAGTTGGTGAGCTTCGAGTTTGACCGGATCGACATAAATCTGGATTTGCCGGTACTTGCCGCCGTAAGGCTGCGGTACGGAAGCGCCGGGAACGTTGGCGATTTGATTCCGTACCTCAAACTGCGCCAGATCTTTGAGCCGCGTCTGGTCGAGACCCTGGCCTTCGAGCGTGACCAGACACACTGGAAGATTCGAAGCGTCGAACTTCAGCACAACCGGAGGCAGGGTTCCCGGCGGAAGTCGCCGCAAATTCGCCATGGCGAGATTCGAGATATTGCTGACAGCGGCGTTTGCGTCCGTGCCCGGCTGAAAGTAGATCTTGATCAGGCTCACACCAGGCAGCGATCGCGACTCGATGTGGTTGATTCCGCTTCCTAGCGTAAAGAAACGCTCGTAGCTATCTGTGATATCCGCCTCGATCTGAAGCGGCGGCATGCCGGCGTAGAAGGTCGCGACCACGACAACCGGGATATTAATTTCCGGAAACAGATCGACGGGCATGCGCGCGACTGTTGTAACGCCCACGACGATCACCATGAGACAAAGCATCAGGATGAAGAACGGGTGCTTGATGGCAAAAGAGGACATTACTCGCTCACCTCCTGCGCCGCCGTTGGAATAAACGCCACATGCGGGGATACAACTTCCCCGGGCTGATAGCCAGTCTGCCCAGCGGCGATCACGTTGTCCCCAACCTGCAGACCGCTGGTAATCTCCACGCGGTTCGAGGTTTGAATTCCGAGAGTCACAGTCCGCTTCTCGACATGGTTCGTCGCATCCACTACCAGCACATAAGATTGATCGCCGCTCTGCACCACGGCCTGTGCCGGCAAAATAAGAGCGTCATTCTTTTGCAGGAGTTGAATTGTCGTCTCCGCGTACATCCCTGGACTGAGACTCAGATCACGGTTTGGGACATCGACCTCGGTCAACATGGTTCGGGTGTTGGTATCCAGTGCACGCGAGAAACGGATGATCTTGCCTGTAAATGTGCGCCCGGTCGCGTTGACTTTCACCTGCACATCGCCGCCGACCTGAATGTACGGCACGTCGCTCTCCGGCACGGGCATGCGGAGACGGAGCAGGTCGCTCTGGGCCACTTGTACTACGGGAAGTGTAGCCGTGTTATTGTCCTGTCCCGCTTGAATCAGCGTGCCAGTATCGGCGTAGCGCTTCGTCACTACACCTGTAAAGGGGGCGATGATCTGCTCGTATCTGGACATTGTTTCGAGCCGGCTGCGGCTCGCGCGAGAAACGCCGAGTTGCTCCTGCATGGCGTTGAGCGAGGCTTTGGCGACGCCGACCTGTGCCGCCGCTTGCTGGTCTTTGGCTCGCGCGTCATCCAACTCCTGCTGGGCGATCAGGCCTGGTCTTTCTTTGGAAGCTTCTTCCAGACGGGTATATTCAGCGTGCAATGCGGAATACGTCGACTCGGTGCTGACGACCTCGCTTTGTGCGCGAGTGATATCAGATTGGCTGTGGCGGACCTCGGCCTGCGCGCCCTCCACTTGGTCCTGCAACTCAGGAACTTCGAGCAGAGCCAGGACTTCGCCCAGACGAACGCGGTCGCCTATATCGACTTTGATCCAGCGAATATATCCCGAGACTTTGGCGTGAAGATCCACCTGTTGATAGGGCTGAAATTGACCGGCAACCGAAAGTGAACTGGCCAGATTGCCACGCGTGACCGCGACGACGGCGGCCGCCCTCGGCTGCTCGGCAAGGGCCTTGCCATAGTGGTTTCGAGCGATCAAGAACAGAGCTGCCAACAAAAGGCAGAGAAGCCCCGCAATCCAAAGGATTCGCCTACGATGCATGGAGCCACCTTACTTTCAATCCCGCAAGTTCGGAATTGGAATCGACGACAGTACATCTCCTGAAAAGGGATTGGCGATCACCCAACGGTCCTATTCGATATTTGAGAATAGGCCGGGTTTATCGTAAATATATCGCCGTGGAGGGATTAACAGAAGGCTGGGAGGAGGACGTTGCGTCAGGTGCGGATCGCGAACGTCCCATCTGCGAAACCTGGAGAGGTTCGTTTCAACTTGGTAAAATTCGAATGCAAGCATCAAAGTCGCCTGGGCCAAAACCAATAGCGGAAGCAGGTTCAACGCCTCCCAAGCCGTATCCGGTTTGAGGGCATTTTCAAGCAAGGCCATGGCTTGGGCGGAACGCTTGTCCGTCAAGAGCTTGGCAACTATGACGGTAGATGGAGATTGCGGGGGCTTGTAAAGGGAGAGTTTTGCCTGCAATCCCCAACTGAATACGGCAGAGGCCAAAAGGAGGAGAGCGCACTTGAATGCGTACGTACCAGCAATTTGAGGTCGCTTTAGCATCTGTCTCCTCCTTTCCCAAGAGCCCTGTAGATAATGTAGCAAAAAATGGCCTGGCGGATTGACCTGCTCGCCCTCAGTCGGTTTCCGCGGTTCCTGCGCCGGCAAGCTCAACGAGGGGTCTCTTCACCAAGCGTGTCGACGGCTTTGCCGGAATTCGGTATTCCTACGTGAGCGGAGTCCGGCCATCGCCGTCCGTCATGGCCCCGGCGGCCCCTATTACAGCAACAACAACCGCGCGCCGACAATCGGTGGTCCTTTCATCTTATGTAACTCATGGCTGAGTCGAGCGACGGGGGGAGCTCAGGTATCTAACAGACTCTTGGGCACTTATGGCGACCCGGAAGTACGTGAAAGTATCCTCTCGACACCCCTTTGCGAGTCTATTGGGAGTCGATTTATGCGTTTGAAAACTCATGCAACGGTCGTTGGAATCCCGCCCTGAGTGCCCCACTTCCACCCGAAGTCTCCACAGCGATTAAAGCTCATCCTCGGCACTATAACCATTTTCGTGCACGATAACAGTTGATGTGTTATATCGTGCAGGCAAGGACGCGCAAAATATGCGATCCTATCGTATATTTTGCATATGTGGATCCCACGCACGATTGAATCACGACTGCAACGCTCTGTGAAGACGCGGCCAGTAGTCGTGCTGACTGGAGCCCGACAGACCGGTAAAACCTCCACATTTCTCCGCTTATTCCCGAAACATGCGTTCGTCTCCCTCGACCTCCCTGCCGAAGCTGAGCAGGCTGAAAAGGAACCGGGCACCTTTCTCCAACGTCATCCGCCGCCCGTCCTTATTGATGAGGTTCAATATGCACCTGGCTTGTTTCGGCACCTCAAGGTAGCCGTGGATGCACACCGTACACGCAACGGACAATTCCTGTTGACTGGTTCGCAGAAGTTCACTCTGATGAAGAAGGTTTCCGAATCGCTGGCCGGCAGGGCCGATATCGCAGAACTGGAAACCCTTTCCTTTGCCGAGATTCAAGAGGCATTGCCGCAAACCGCGATCGACACGGCCGTCGTCCGTGGTGGCTTCCCGGAGCTGTATGCAAACCCAGACATTGATTCTACGGCTTTCTACAACTCCTATCTGGCTACCTACCTCGAACGCGACGTGCGCTCTTTAACGAATGTCGGCAGCTTGCGGGATTTTGAGCGATTTCTGCGGGCCTGCGCTCTTCGTTCTGCAAACCTGTTGAACAAAGCAGACCTGGCACGCGACATCGGTATTGCCCCTTCAACGGCTAACCATTGGCTATCCATGCTGGAAGCTTCCGGTCAGATTGTCTTGCTTGAGCCGTGGTTCTCGAATCGAACCAAGTCCATCGTCAAGAGCCCAAAACTTTATCTCGCTGACACTGGCCTGCTTTGCGCACTGCTGAATATTCGGTCCGAAGAGGCTCTTCGGCAATCACCGGCGGTAGGCGCAGTCTGGGAGACGTTTGTGTTCGCCCAGCTCCGGGGCCGCGAACAACGCGGAAGACGCACAGGCAGTCTCTTCTTCTGGCGCGACCGGACCCGGGAAGTGGACTTTGTAGCGGATACGGGCGGACGTCTGGAACTATTTGAAGCGAAGTGGACGGAGCTGCCAGATGTCGGCGACACGGTAAATCTCGACTTCGTGCGCAACGTGGTGGGCAAATCACGGGTAACCGCCGCTGCCGTTGTCTGTCGCACAGCAAACGGTTTTCCGCTTCCAAATGGATTTCGGGCGCTCTCTGTGAACGAACTCAAGTGATCTGCCGCGTCCGGCTTCCAAAGCTCGGACCGGATCCAAAGCGGAGACTGCAACAAGTGCTGTGGCATGTTGCTCCACCTTGAATGTTGCCGTTGGATTCAATCACGCGTGCTCTGTTTACGATCCACGAGGCCGATCAAATTGGTGCGAACTGGCACAAGCCTTCCATCTCGCGTCTCCAACGGCGCGCAGCCTCCTATATTCATCGACTGCAGCGGGGTGGGGTATGTCACTGCTCTCTGGTGTGCGATCAGCATGATGTTGCCAAAGCTTATATACCGGCCTATGAGAACTCGCCCTTGCATGCCTGCTCTCCCGTTCCCATGAACACTCCCTGATGGCGTTGTGGCGATTGACATAGTGCGGGCGCCAGCACGCAGCGCCAACACGCTGTGGTCCAGTTGCACCCAGTCTGGGTCACCTCTGAGACCTCCTGACTTAACCCTGATAGCGGGTTTTTGCATCATTACTACTCGATTAATAGAGTTGGTGTATGCTCATGGCAGCTTGGAAGTCAGCAGGGAGATTTCGGCGTGAAGGACAATTATTCTGGGTCTGCAATCCTAAGTCTTCTGGTTGTTTTTGCTTCCGGTTGTGGCGGCGGCTCTACTTCGACGCCACCCCCCGCGGCTTCCTGTGTACCTTCCTCTAAGCCAGAGTTTGCCTACGCGCTGACGGGCTTCGCGGTCTCAATGTATACCGTAGACTCCTGCACAGGCGCTTTCACGGCCTCCAGGCCGGCCTCCGTCGCAACCGGGTATGCGTTGCCGCAACAGGGCGCAGAACAAATGGTCGTCGATCCTCGCGGAAGGTTTGCCTATGTGGCCAACCTGGTTTCCAATGCTTCCGACCTGTCCACCATCTCGATGTACACAATCAACTCCACAACCGGAGTGCTCACCCCGACCACACCCGCCACTGTCCCGACCGGATGGTTTCCCCAGGAACTCGCAATCGACCCGCTGGGACGATTCGTCTACACGGCCAACTCCGACGACAGTTCGGTATCTATGTTCACCATCAACCAGACCACAGGCGTTCTGACCCCGACGACGCCGGCCTCAGTGTCAACGATGATCCCCGGCGAACTCCTTTCGCAGCCAAGCTTCTTGACCGTCGATCCTACAGGCGGGTTCCTCTACGTATCCGCTCTCGATAGCGACGGCGCTACAGTTTCCATGTTCACCATCAACCAGACCACCGGAGTTCTGACCCCGACCTCGCCGGCCACGGTCATTACCGCCGGGATCCCGTTTCAGGTCATCGTCAGCCCCTCCGGCAAGTTTGCCTACGTGGTGAATAACCTCGCGGGCGGCGACGAGACCGTTGCGGTTTCGCAGTACACCGTCAACTCCGCCAACGGCGTTCTGACGCAGAATTCAACCTACGGGGTCTCGGCCGGCAACGGGCCCACGGCGATCGCCGTCGATCCAACCAGCAGGTTTGCCTACGTCGTCAACCGCCTGGATAACACGGTCTCGATGTACACCATCGATGCCAACACCGGCAACCTCACGCTGAATTCAACCGCCACCAATCCGACGGCCACCATCGCCACCGGAACGGAGCCCTTCCGCATCGACTTCGATCCAACCGGAAAATTCCTCTACGTGACCAATGAGGGCAGCGCCGCTTCCATCTACACCGTCAACAGCGATGGTACCTTGACCAACGCGGGGACGACCGGAGTCCCAACCGGAGCTATATCCACGGCCATCGCAGCTGTAAGCCAGTAGCCGAGGAACCGTTGTGGCTATGGTTCTCTAGTTTCTTCCTGAAACTGTGGCTGAGAACGGGCGAAACGGCGCATCCCCACTGACATGGCGACTTCGCCGGCGAACTCTGGGCGGCGCAAGCTCCGATTTTGCCAATTTTCCCAATCCTGCTCTTTACAAAACAAAGCCGCAAAACCCGATGCACCTTAGCCCCCCCCGGCCCAAGAAACTGCAAACCTCATGCACCCCAAGGTGCATCTGTGGTCAGGACACTTTTCGCGAACTTGGCAGCACCCCTGTGACCTGTGCTGCCCTATAAGTGTGCGTTATAAGACGAACTATGGGGTTTTGTGCCAAAAGCTCTCTCCGATTCCTCCTACTCTATGTGACCGCTATCAGTGTCGCGCTAGGGCAAGAAAAGGGGGCGAGCTCGAATGGGGCTTACCGCGTCACTCACGAGACTGCTGACCAGCAGCACAAGCCGTTTGCGCCCCGGCTGCTGACACCGAATGAAGGTTTGGCGATTCTGAACGCCGCGCTGGATTCGCGCCATAGCCAAACGGACTTCTCCTCCGATTGTTCCCATTTTGTGCATGAACTCTATGAGCGAGCGGGTTTCCCTTATGAGTACGCGAGCTCTTCCGATCTTTACCGGGGAAGCAATGAGTTTCGACAGGTCGCAAGTCCGCAACCGGGCGACTTGGCCGTCTGGCGGGGACATGCTGGGATTGTCGTCAATCCCGATCAGCATTCCTTTTTCAGCGTGCTGCGTTCGGGCCCCGGTGTCGATTCCTACGATGCGCCCTACTGGAAACAGCGAGGACAGCCCCGCTTCTTTCGTTACATCAAGTCGGCGCCGGCCGGCGTCAATACATCGATCCGGAATGCGAACTGGCAACCCAAAGTCTTGAACGACGCGGAGCCGTATGAGTCGACGCCTGACGGCCGAGTACCTGGGACATCGGAAGCGTCCTCCGCAAGACTCGGAAAAAATAACCCAGTGAAAGCAGAGGCATTTCGCGTTGTGGTCTTGAGCTCCACTCGGCCCAAATCCGACCAAGTGAGGGCAGCCTTCTTGCAAGCATGCAAGGATGCAGAGGAGTTGCTACGTGGGAGTGATCTCATCAAGTCGCCTCAATCTCTCGTCGTCTTCGACCAGTTCGAAGTGAAGAAGGTGCATATCAGTGGGAACCGGGGCTGGCTCGAGGTTCAGATCGAGGACCTGGTTTCTCTCACGGGCGGTAACGCCGAGGTCCTGCACAACGGATTGGAACGACAACGATGGTCACTGAGGCGCAGAGACAACCAAAGTTGGGAGCTGACCCCTTCGCGGAACGCAATGTACCTTCCTCGGCAAACGGCCGAGCGCCTCTTGGCTCACGAACTTGCACAGCTCACCGACAACACTTCTGGCAATGCAAGTGGAGCGCAAGATAAGGTTGAACTGGCGCGACTGCTTGACGTGCTTTTCGAACAATAGCCGACCCTCGACCTGCCAGATACTGCTTGTGCGGAGGCTTTCAGTTTCGGTCGAAGCAGGGGGAAACGATGGCGCGCCCGAAACCCTCCTCGGGACCTCCCACAACCCGTTTTTGGACAGCGTGCGATTTTGGCAACGCTCTACTGGCCGCTCACGGAAGACTAAGGACGACGTTTTTGCACCCTCCATCCCCGTAGTGCGGGTCCCCACTGAATCGCTAAAGATTCTGATAGCGGCGCTTTCGTCTTCGGTGGCCTACTGAATTCACCCGATCTTCGGGAATTCGAGTGGGAGACAAAATCGTGGTCGAGAAAACTTGTGCAGCGTGCGACTGCAGGTTGGATGAGGGTTCCATCAAGGTCAAAATCGGTGGCAAGACGGTCGAAGTGTGCTGCGACGAGTGCGCCCAGAAACTGAAGGAAGCCAGTTCTTCGTCAAGGGAGGGCTGAGCTATGAATGGGAATCGACTCATTACGAGCCGTCACCGCCTGCGACGGCAGCTAGTGTCGCTCGTCGCAGAAACAAGAACAAACTCTCTAACAGCGGGCGTTTGTCTATGCCTAGCGCTGTTTGGACCTGCGTATGGAAGGGAAAACATAATGACTTCGAAACAACAATTGAGTGCGACGGCGGCACAGGGAAACAATTCGTTGCCAGTCCGGCGCAGTGTGCAGACCGCGTCAGGCCGTATCAGCTATGTCGAGCAAGGCTCTGGGCCGGTTGCGTTATTCGTTCACGGAGTTTTGCTGAACAGCCATTTGTGGCGTCACCAGTTGGCGGATTTGTCGGATATCAGGCGTTCCATCGCCGTAGACTTGCTGGCGCACGGCGACACCGAAATCGCGCCAAATCAGGACGTGTCGGTCACCGCCAATGCGAGGATGCTCAAGGAATTTCTCGACGCCTTGAACATCGATCAGGTGGACCTCGTAGGCAACGACAGCGGTGGAGGCATTTCACAGATTTTTGCAGCCCTGTATCCGGAACGGGTGCGGAGCCTCACACTCACCGACTGCGACACCCACAATAACTGGCCGCCCGAAGCCTTTAAGCCATTTCTCGCGATGGCCGCCGGTGGTGGCCTACGCGGAACGCTCGATGCGATGCTGGCAGACAAGAGCGCCTATCGATCGTCCCGGGCCTTGGGACCAGCCTATGAACATCCCGAGCAGCTTAGTGACGATGACATTGAGACCTACTTGCGTCCCTTCGTTCGGAGCCCGCAGCGCACGCACGACCTGGAACGGTTCCTCGCCGCTTTCGACAACAAGCACACTCTCGCCATTGAACCGCAGCTAAAAACGTTGCAGGCACCAACCTTGATCGTCTGGGGCACGGACGACGTGTATTTTCCGGTGAAGTGGTCGCACTGGCTCGCCGAAAATATCCCGGGTACCCGACGCCGCGTTGAATTCAAAGATGCCAGAATCTTTTTTCCCGAAGAGCGTTGGCAGGAATTCGACAAGGAACTGCGCGAACACTGGCTGCTAGTCGAAGAGCAAGTCTCGCAAAAGGAGCTGGCGACAGCGCACTGAGCGCTTCCGCGGAACAATCGATAACGAATGGCACACGGCGCCGCGGATGGATTCCGCGGTGTCGTGTCGAGATCGAGGAGACAAGCCATGCAACCAAGAGCGTTTCTCGACCGCGTCCCCGTGGCAACGGGCAGCGCGCTTCCGGCGCGAAGCATTGTCATCGCACAACCCGCATCCGCTAGCGCTTCGGCAACTGACCCGAGCGTATCCACAAAGGACATAATAAGGATGACAGCCAATCCGACCGCAACCGTCTTCGGCGCATACGGGCACACAGGCCGCTTCGTGGTTGCAGAGTTGCGCAAGCGTGGGTGGACGCCCATCCTCTCAGGTCGCGACCCAGCCAAGCTGAACGACATCGCAACCTTCGCTGGTGAACTGATCCGGCCCGCGACCGTCGAGGACGCAGCATCTCTTGATCGCGCGCTGGCTGGCTCTGCGGCTGTCATCAATTGCGCCGGACCCTTTGCCGTCACCGCCGCACCCGTAATCGAAGCCGCATTGCGCTGCCGCATCCCCTACCTCGACGTTGCTGCCGAAGTCGAGGTCGCTGCAATTTCGTTCGAAAAATACGGCAATCGCGCCCGCGGAGCCGGAATCGCTCTCCTCCCCGCGCTAGGCTTTTATGGCGGACTAGGAGACTTGCTGGCAACCGCAGCAATGGCAGACTGGCCGGAAGCCGATGAAATCTCGCTAGCCTATGCGCTCAGCAGTTGGAAACCAACGGCCGGAACTCGCGCCACCATCCAAACCTCAAAGCAGCGCAGAGCCGGGCAGCGGCTGGTCTATTCCAATCACCGCATGGAGTTCCGCTCGAGCAGCGCTCCCACCGTAGAATGGAAATTCTCCGCACCCGTCGGCACCCAAACGGTCGTCGCAGAATTCACGACAGCGGACAGCGTCACAATTCCGCATCACCTGAAGACAGCCGAACTACTCACCTACATGACCCTGGCCCCGCTCAAGGACCTGTCCGATCCCGACCCCTCAGCTCCAGCGGCAGTCGACGAAAGCGGCAGATCTTCTCAGACATTCCTCGTCGAGGCAGTCGCGCGCCTAGGCAATGCAGAACGCCGCGCAACCGCACGAGGCCAGGATATTTACGCCACCACGGCGCCAATCGTCGTGGAAGCCATGGAACGAGTCATCAACCTGCGGGGTAAGGAGCCCGGCGTGTTCGCTGCTGGCGAAATCTTTGACGCAAGGGATTTCTTGGAAGCGCTTTGTCCTGCACATCTCTCGGTCGAGATGCAGTGATGCCGCTCGATCCGCGATGCCGTCCCGTGGTTCGCTGGTTCGTTGGAATGGTTCGTTGGGATATAAGTCACTGTCAAAGCGGCGTGCTACCCTTGGATCTGGCTTCCAGCTTCTATCCTCGAAGGAAATTCGCTCATCCGATTCGGTAGACAGTATGGCGTTAAGGAACGAAACTAGACCCGTCCCCGAGTTTGTTGTTGACTCATTGCTCAGCTCTCCGGTCGTTACCATTCGGGACACATACTGCAGGGGTACCTGCCGTCACCAGAGCGCCGAAGAGTGCACGACGACCACTCAATTGGTGTTTCCCTACCGCGGCGTATACGTGCGGCACGCTGGGGTTGACCAAGCCGTAGCCGAAGCAAACCAAGTCCTGTTTTTCAATGCTTTTGAAGGCTACCGCATCATTCATCCCGTGCCGGGTGGTGACGCCAGTTTGACCTTGGTTATCAGCGAAGCGATGCTGCGTGAGTTAGCGCCGAGGACCCTAATGCGCGATGGGGCGAACCTTTTGTTCCGGCAGCCGCGCCTGCGGATCGACGCACGGACCCAAGCACTGGTGGCGCTGTTACGGCACAGTCTGCGCGAGAAAATCGCGGAACCCCTGGAAGCAGAGA